>Ga0316217_10000449_pt1 | contig 58846 bp, 54 predicted proteins | sample 1anoAmetaG_FD_203633 | JGI IMG/M metagenome (GOLD analysis project Ga0316217, IMG submission 203633) | Freshwater microbial communities from Trout Bog Lake, Wisconsin, USA - 1anoA | ecosystem: Environmental > Aquatic > Freshwater > Lake > Hypolimnion/Profundal zone | place: USA: Wisconsin... | reverse complement strand
GAATGCACCCCATCTCCATGCCGTATTGCCAGTTATTCAGGCAGCTTGAGTTGACCGTCGACGGTGAAGGTCTGGGTAAGCACCTTGGCGCCGGTGTGCGGCTGGCCGCCGCCCACTGAGACGGTGTACTGGCCCGCGGCGACCAGGGGATCGCCGGCTTCGCTCACCATGCTCAGATCGCGCGGGCTGAGTTCGAAGCGCAGCCGTTGCGATGCGCCCGGCTCCAGATGGACCCGCTGAAAGCCGCGCAAAGCCCGCAGCGGCGCGCCCGGCAGGTTGGGGAATTCGAGATAGAGCTGGGCTACCTCGTCGCCGGAACGGAGGCCGGTGTTGGCGACCGTGACCTCGAAGACCGCCGGGCTGCCGGCCGGTACCGCGGCGGTGGGCCCGGAGAGCGCGCTGTAGGCGAAGCTGGTATAGCTCAGTCCGTAGCCGAAGGGATAGAGCGGCGTGCCTTCGAAGTAGCGGTAGGTGCGGCCCTTCATGGCGTAACTCTCGAAGGGCGGCAACTGATCGACACTCGTGTAGAAAGTGACCGGCAGGCGCCCGCCCGGATTGTTCTTGCCGCTCAAGGTCGCGGCCACGGCCGCGCCGCCCTCTTCGCCGGGGTACCAGGCTTCGAGAATGGCGTTGGCGTGTTCCTTGGCCCAGTTGACGCCCAGGGCGCTGCCGTTGACCAGCACCACCACCAGCGGCTTGCCGGTGGCGGCGAGGGCCTCAATCAGGTCCTCTTCCGGCTTGGGCAGGTCGATCGAGGTGCGGTCGCCGCCCTTGAAGCCGGGCTCGTCGACCGGCATCTCTTCGCCTTCCAATTCGCTGGTGATGCCGACGACGGCGACGATGACATCGGCCTTTTTGGCCGCTTCGATGGCTTCGGGTTGCGGCTTCCTATCCAGCTTGGACCAGACCAGCTTGGCGATGGGTCCGTTGTTTGCACTGGTATCGTAGCCGTTCTCGTCGGGTGCGTAATCGACCTCGAGTTTGGCGGGCTTGCCGGCTTCCAGGTGTACGTGCCCCACCTTGGCTTCCTTGCCGTCCGAGCCCCAGGCACTGGTTACGTCCTTGCCGTTCAGGCGCATCCGGAAGAAGCCGTTGGCCAACAACCCGAGGTTGTAGTCCGCGGTCTCAGGAGCGGTCAGGTCGGCCTTCCACTGGATCGAAAGCCTCTGTGCGCCCTTGGTCTCAGGCGGAAAGGGTGCCAGCGAGATGTCCAGAACCGGATCGATGCGCGAGGCCAGCGTGGCGGTGGCGTGAGGGTGGTTGATGTCGCTCGTATCGAACAGGGAGAAATCGATTTTGATGCCCGGCTTGCCATCGAAGCTCAGCGCCGAGGCAGGCACCGGCGCGGCGTCGTGTCCCAGGAACTGGGTGCCTTGCGCGTAGGTGACGGTTGCGTTGGAAAATTCCTTGCGAATGCCCTCGAGGACGGAGACGGTATGTGTGGGCTGGCCGGCATAGTTGCCCACCAGAAAGCGGGTCTGCTCGGCCAGGGGGCCAATGACGGCGATCTTCGCGCCCTGGGTCTTGAGCGGAAGCACGCCGTCGTTCTTCAACAGCACCATGGACTCATTGGCGATCTTGCGGGACAGGTCGCGGTGCGCGGCGGAGTCCAGTTCGTGTTCGTCGATCTTGGAGTAAGGATTAAGCTCCGGCGGATCGAACATTCCCAGCTTCATGCGCGCCGTGAAAAGGCGCACCAGGGCAACATCGATGTCGCTCTCCTTGAGGAAGCCCTGCTTGACAGCGTCGGCATAGGGTTTGTAGTCGCCGTCGCCAGCGACCAGCGAACCACCATCGACACATTCGTTGTCCATGCCGTGCTTGAGGCTGGTCGCCGAAGCTTCGGGCTGCGAAGGCTTGAAGTGATGGCCGTTGAAGATGTCGATCACAGCGCCGCAATCGGAGACCACGTAGCCCTTGAATCCCCACTTGTCGCGAAGCTGGTCGACCAGCAGAAAGTCGTTGGCGCAGGCCGGTTGGCCGTTGACCGAGTTGTAGGCGCACATCACCGAGCCAGCCTTGCCCTCGGTGACCGTGGCGCGGAAGGCAGGCAGATAGGTATCCAGTTCGTCGTGCTTGCTGATGGCCACATCGGCAGTATGGCGGGTGGGCTCAGGGCCGGAGTGAACGGCAAAGTGCTTGGGCGTGGAGATGACGCGATAGTGCAGCGGATCGTCGCCCTGCATTCCGGTGACAAAGGCAACGCCCATGCGGGCAGTCAGGAAGGGATCTTCGCCGTAGGTTTCCTGGCCGCGGCCCCAGCGCGGATCGCGGAAGATATTCACATTGGGGGCCCAGAAGTCCAACCCCTTGAGGAACAGGTTCTTCTCCTTTGCGCGCTGGGCCTGCACGTACTTGATGCGGCCTTCCGTGCCGATGGCTTCTCCCATGACGTGGATCGCGGGGGTGTCGAAGGTGGCGGCCAGGCCGACAGGCTCGGGGAATTCGGTGACGCCGTTGTTGATGACGCCGTGCAGAGCCTCGCTCCACCAGTCGTAGTAGGGCACCTGGAGCCGAGGAATGGCGCGCGCCTGATTGACGAGCTGCGTTACCTTCTCCTCCAGCTTCATCCGTTGCACCAGGTCCACGGCGCGCTTCTCCGCCGGCAAGGTGGTATCCAAATAGGCTGGCTTGGAGGCATCCTGCGCTCCCGAGGCCAAGGCGGCGCTCGCACACACCAAAGTCGCCACGACAATCCGCATTCCAAAACTCTTCATCGTCTCCCTCGCGGAGGGGCTGGCCGGGTTCGGCGCCTTGGCCGGCGCGAGATTTCGGCTTGCCCTCCGGTAGCCAACGGTAATGCTCCGGACAAGCCCCTGTCAAGCCATCCAAAATGCGCTTTTGTCCAATAGCAAATCGCTTTATTCAGTGAGAGGCCGGGACGCGCCCCGGGCGCTGCTCGAACCGCCCTCCTACATCTTTGTCCGGCCATTTGAAGCGCACGTCCGCCCCTGGATGTAACCTTTCTACTTCCGGGCCCGTAAGCCTGAATGGAAGGGGAAAGGACGGATGCAGAACGAGCCGAGCAGCGTCCTGGACCGGTTTCGGCAAGGCGAACTCGATGCCTTCGAGACGCTCTTCCGCTTGCATCGCCAAGCCGTCTACGGTTGGATTCTGCGCATTGTCCGCAATCCGGCGACCGCCGAGGACCTGACGGTGGAGACCTTCTGGCGCATTCACCGGGCGCGCGCGCGCTTCCAGCCGGAACGCGGATTCGAGGGCTGGGCGCGCCGGATCGCCACCCATGCGGCGCTCGATTTCCTGCGCACCGCGCGGGCGGAGAGCGAGCTGCCGGAGGAGATTCCGCTTCCGCCAGGGACCGATCCGGCCGTCGCCGAGGAGATTCGCCGCAAGACCGCGCTGGCCTTCGGCAGGCTGCCGCCCAAACTGCGCATCGCGGCCATCCTGGCGGTGGTCGAGGAACGGCCGCAAAGGGAAGTGGCGGAGGCGCTGGGCATCTCCGTCGCCGCCGTCAAACTGCGCGTCTTCCGCGCGCTGCGCTTGCTCAGAAGAGATTTGACATCCGAGGGGATCGCGCCATGAACACACAGGACCGGGATCGCATGAAGAAGCTGTTGCAACAGGCGCTGCCGCCTATCGAAGGCGAGCCGGAACCCGGCCGCGATCTATGGCCCGAGGTGCTGCGCCGGCTGGACGCTCAACCGGACGCTGCGCCCGCGCTTTCCTGGGCCTGGTTCGACTGCGCGCTGCTGGCCGGGCTGGTGGGACTTGCCGCGCTGTTTCCGGCTGCGATCCCCGTGTTTCTTTACTACCTGTAACCGGCGGGCGCTCGCGCTCACCAATCCGGAGGAAGCCATGAATACCCATCCGTACCTGCGCGCTTACCTGGCAGGAGTCTTTCTGCCCACGTTGATTCTGCCCCTGCTGCTGACCGCGTTCATCGTGGTGCGCATCGTGCTCGCCGTGCCGGTGCCCATCGAACAGGCGCTGATCTTTCCCATGGCGATCGTGCCCCTGCTGTGGGGGCTCTGGAACATGCTCTGGCTGGGCTCGGCCGCGCACACCCACTTGCCCATCGGGTTGCACGGGGCGGCGCTGCCCCTCCTGCTGATGCCCGCCGGCGCCTTGACCGCCAGTTGCCTGGGCGTGCTCAAGATCGGCGCTCTCGGCGTCACCTGGTTTGGGGCCTGTTTTGTGCCCTATGCCTTGATTGCCCCGTGCTTCCTGGCTGCCCTGGCCGGCTACTACCTGATCTGGAAGTACCTCATGGGCTTCTTGAACCGGATGCTGGGAATCGCGTAAGACAAGATGTCATTGGCCGTGGAGGAGACAGGAATGAGTTACCAGAGTCTTGAGTGGCTATTCCCGGTGGTGGTCGCGGTTCACAACACGGAAGAAGCCATCTGGCTTCCGAGCTGGTCGAAACGGGCAGTTCTCTGGCATAGCCCTGTTACGCCGGGTTCCTTCCGTTTTGCCGTGACTGTGTTCACAGTCTTGGCCTTTGCCGTCACCTGGTTGAGCGCGGAATCGGGAAAGCAGACTGCCTGGGCCTACCTGACTTTTGGCTATATCGCCGCCATGTTGGCCAACGTGCTGGTTCCGCACGTGGTCTTGACGGTGGCGCTGCGCAATTACATGCCCGGCCTGGCGACCGCCGTGCTTCTGAACCTTCCGGTACTGTCTCTATTGGCGGTAATGGCCGTCAGGGAGGGATATGTCTCCGGCTGGAAGTCCGCGGCGTCTTTTGTTGGCGTGTCCGGCGCGCTGGCAGCTTTCATTCCCGCGCTTTTCCGATTGGGGAAGATTCTGAAGCTCTAACCATGAACCCCGGATCTTTGCCGAGGAGATGAAAGTCCCAGGGACGGCGCGTTGGGCCAGAAACGCCGGGGTGGCTTACTCCGGATCGACGTTCATTTTGCCGCTGACTTGCTCGACGGCGATCTCCACCACGGCGCAACTGGCGGCATGGCTCTCTTCGACCGGCTGGAAGGCCTTGCCCTCCGCGTATCGCTCCACCAGCAGATTGAGCAGGGCGGTCTTCTCCGCAACGTCGGAGACCACCCGCGCCCGTCCGAACGCCAGCACCGAGGTGTAGCGGGTCGAGCAGCCGCAGGGGCGCTCGGTCGCGACGGTCAGCTTGGCCGTCGCGCTCACTTCAAAGCAGACGCGGCTGTTTGCAGCGATGTTGTCGAGCTTGCGCCCATCGAGCTTGGAGTGAAAGTAGATCTTTCCCGCGCAATAGAGATAATTGAGCGGCGTAATGTAGGGCTGTCCGGCCGGATCGCAAGTCGCCAGGCGGCCCTCCGTTCCCGCGCGAAGAAACTCGCGGGCGTCAATGTCGCTCATCCAGCGAATCGGCATGGCAATCGGGCCTCGGAAACTCAAGTATAACGAGCCTCATGCAAGATTCCCGCCAGGCTGCACATCGTGTCAGGCCAATCGCATGAGGCCACTTTGTTGACGATCATGGCTCCGATTTCCATCGCGCCGTAGGCGCAGAGGTCGTTAGCCCCGCGCTTCTGCGTGGGGGAGTGAGACAGCATGAACCTCTCAGCCCCGGAGGGGCGGCGCAAACCGCAAATTTGTCATCGAGATACCGTTCATGCGAATGCCCTGGATACCGTGCTAGCCCTCAAGGCATTTTTTATAGGGCGAGCAAATCCGCTCAGGGTACAGACCCAGTGCTTCGGCGAGAAGCTCGGCCTTCGGGCAACGGTGAGGCACGCCAATGTACATGTAGTAGTCCCATCCAATATGAACAAATCCGTCATCGCTTTCGAACCGGCACCATAGCTCTTCGCGCAGCATTTGCCGAACCACATCGCCGATTTGCTCCAGAGAGAGAACTGAACCCTCACCAAATTCGAGCGCAAGCCTCTTGTGGCTCTCCATTCCCTCGACGGTCAGAGAGTTAATTCCGCCCTCCCGAAGAAAGGCAATGGCGGAGTCAATGTACGCCTGTTCTACTCCCAGGTATTCGCCTTCGGTCAGAACCACGCCCCCGAATGCGCTTCCGATTTGTTCAAATAGAATCCACTCGTCCGCCATATATGCGCCGTGGGCATCGCGCAAGGCGGGATCGTATTTCGTGACTCGGTATTCGACCATGATTCGCTTTGATTCACTCAATCTCTTACACACTTCGGCGTCCAAGCAAGCCAGTTCAGATCGCTATTCGCGCGATTTTGGTCGCCTTTTGGCCTGAAAAGAGCCACTTTGCGGCGCTTCCCGGGCGACTCATTCAGCCACCATGGACCGACGCGGAGAGTCGCCAGCCGCTAAGCGCCGGGGTTGAAGAAGTCTTCCAGGCCGGCGCGGCGGGCATGAGCGGCCATCGAGGCTTGAATCTCCAGCGCCAGCGCCAGCGCATTGCGGCCTTGCCGGGCCGTCACGCGCGGCTCGCGTCGGGTGCGCACCGCGTCCAGGAACGACTGAATCTCCAGCCGCAGCGGCTCGCCCGGCGTGACCTCCGGTTTGACGAACGTGAGCCCTGGCGCGGGGCCGGTCTTGTCAGGTTGCGTTGCAGGTTTCAGCAGCGCCCCGGCCATGGCCAGTAGCGCTGGATCGATCTTGCCAGTCGCCGCGACCTGGGCCAGAAGCGCGGGTTCGAGTTTGCCCGTAGCCAGCGCCGCGGTCACTCCGGCGGCCAGTTCCGGCGGCAGAGATGCAAGCAGCTTTTGACCGAGGCCGGAGGCGGCGAGGTCTCCGAGGCCTTGGTTGGGGACTGTGCCGCCGTCATCCATACGAATGACCAGCAGATCCTGGCGCGCGTAGTCGATGGAGACGTACTGGCGCGGCTCGAAGAAGCGCAGCTTGCGCACCCGTTCTGTCGAGACTCGCGACGCGGTAAAGTTGGCCACACAGCCGGATTCGAACTCGACGCGCACGTTGGCGATGTCCACCTTGGGCGAGAGAATCGGCAGGCCCACGGCGCGCACCTCGCGCACCGGCGAGTTGGCGAAGGTGAGCACGATGTCCAGATCGTGAATCATCAGGTCCAGCACCACGTCCACATCGAGCGCGCGGGGCGTAAAGATGGACAGGCGGTGGGACTCGAAGAACATGGGGCGGCGCAGCTTGGGCTGAACAGCCAGGACGGCGGGATTGAAGCGCTCCAGGTGGCCGGGCTGCAAAATGCGCCGGCCTTTTTCGGCGCGGGCGACCAGATCGTCGGCCTCGGCCAGCGTGGCGGCCAGCGGCTTTTCGACCAGCAGGTCCAGGCCGGCATCGAGCAGCACCGAGGCAACCGCATGATGATGCACCGTGGGCACGGCGACCGTAGCCGCGTCGAGTTTGAGATCGGCGGCCAGCAGCTCTTCCGGAGTGGAGAAGACCGGGATGCCGTATTTTGCCGCGTATTCGGCGGCGCGTGCCGGGTCTTTCTCCAGAGCGGCAACCAGGGCGACACCCTGGCCGGCGGTCTCCAACTCACGGTAGACACGGAGGTGGTTCTTGCCAAAGGCGCCCGCCCCGGCAACGGCAACGCGCAAGATCGGTTCGGTCACTAGCGCGCCGTCCCGGCTTCCGGCTCCTGGCCTTCGACGACCTTGAGGCAGCGGCTATAGAGATCGAGCAGTTGGGTCACGTGCTCCTCGGGCTTGGGCGCGGCGGCGCCGCTGAAGCCGGTGGAGGGCGCGGCGGGACGGCCCACGCCGGCGGTGACCGATACGAATTTGAGCAGATCGAGGGCGATGTCTTCGTTGCAGCGGGCGCCAAGGCCCGCGGTGGTAAGAGCGTCCATGGGAAAAGTCTCCAAGGGGGATGCTAGCAGATTCACGGGCTGCGGCTCATCCGCGTTCCGGGCCGGCGGGGAGCCCGGCAGGGCGGGCCGCGCGGTTGCCTCACTCTCCATGGTATTTTTTCCACAGCCCTGCTAGGCTTCTTCCATGCAGATCACCGTGCAACTTCCCGACGATCTGGGCCAGCATCCCAACGCCGGTCGCGAGGCCCTGGAGGCCTTGGCCATCGAGGGATACCGCGTGGGATCCCTAACCCACGATCAGGCCGGTCAACTGCTAGGGTTGTCGCGCTTCGAGTTCGACGGCTTCCTCAAGGAGCGGCATATCTACGACCACGCCTTCGATGTGGAAGATCTGGAGCAGGATCGCGAGACTCTGCGCCAACTGCAAGCCAAGGGACTCTTCCCGGCATGATCGTCGTAGCGGACACTTCGCCCCTCAACTATCTGATTCAGATCGATTGCGAGGATCTGCTGCCGAAGCTGTTTGGGAGAATCCTTATTCCTGCCGGGGTGATGCTTGAGCTGAGCCACGCGAGTGCGCCCGCGGCGGTGAAGGCATGGCTGAACCGGGTACCGGGCTGGGTCGAGGTCTGCCCAGCAAGTCTCACTCCCGACGCGGGGCTTGCGTCTCTGGGCATGGGCGAACGGGAAGCAATTCAACTTGCGGAAGAGCACCAAGCCGACCTGCTGCTGATGGACGAACGCAAAGGACGGCGGGAGGCCAATCGCCGCGGCCTGAAAACGACCGGAACGCTGGGGGTCCTGGTCAGCGCCGGAGAACTGAGGCTCATCGACCCGAATCGCGCCTATCGCCGTCTGCTCATCGAGACGACCTTTCGCACGTCGCTTGCACTGGAAGCGCAGTTTCTCGGGCAGATTCGGCCGTCGTAGCCTCGCAGCCGAGGCTCAAGCGGCTGGCGTTCCAATCGGGATTCAAAGGGAAAGCCGTGAGCTTGACCCGTCAGCGTTAGTCTTGAACACATGCGCACGGCGTACATCGGGATGGGCGGGAACCTGCCGAGTTGGGCGGGCGAGCCGGCGGCGACTTTGGCCGCGGCAAGCTTGCGCCTGGAATCGCTGGGCAGGGTCGTGCGCCGGTCGTCGCTCTACTCCACCGAACCGGTGGGGTTCGCCGAGCAGCCGCGCTTTGTGAACGCCGCCGTGGCCCTGGAGACCGAATTGGAGGCGCGCGCGCTGCTGACCAGGCTTCTGGCCATCGAGCAGGAGTTTGGACGGGACCGGGCGGCGAGCTTCGCCAACGGGCCGCGCACGCTGGATTTGGACATTCTGCTGTTGGGCGATCTGGAGATTTGCGAGCCGGACCTCGACATTCCCCACCCCCGGCTGGCAGAAAGGGCGTTTGTGCTCTTTCCTTTGTGCGAGATTGCGCTCCAGGTCCTCGTCCCCGGCTGCGGAAAAACCGTGGCCGAGCTGCGATCGAGCCTGGCCGGCGAGCCGGAGGCGGTGGTGCGTGTGCAGAACTCTTGTTGGTGAATCACTGTTTATCGCCACTTGATGCCGCCAGTTCGGAAGTCATCGCTCTTTGGTATTCCTTCTTGAAAGACGAAAGCAAGACCATTGTTCTGTAGGCCTTCCCGCCCTTCATGTAGAGAACCAGCAGATGGTCGGAATTGAGGAACTTCTCCAGCAGATCCATTTTGTGGCTGTCTTTTCCCTCTTCGACCAATCCAAGGGGAACGCGGGCTGTACATGCCTTGTCGTTGCAGTTCGTGATCGCTAACCTCGTAGCCCCATCGGCATCGAGGTTTATCTTCCAGGAATCGCCATCTTTCGTCGTTTTGGTGAACGCGATGAAGATTCCTTGATCTTGTTGTGTACGCGGGTCAACAAGAAAAGCAAAATACCCCGGCTTTTGGCTCTTTCGATATAGAGCTACGTCGACTCCGACATACTCTCGGAAATCCTTGGGATCGGGAGGATCACCCGACTCTCCGCGAAGTACATCGGTCTGCATCAAACAGCCCTTTGGATAGCAATCGACCTTCCAATGAACCAATGCGTTTGCTAGCGCGTCTCCCTGATCGACTACTGCACCTTGGCTCTGAGAGAAAGTGGGCAAGGGTAGGAACAAGAACATCGACAGCATCGTGCGGACTACCGCTTTCCGGGTCATCCAGCTATTGTCTCTCATCTCGTCCCGGTAGAATCGACTGGTGGGCCTCACATACAACGCAATCGCAACCACCGAAGCCGGCGGACGGCGTGGGCAGATGATTCTGCCGCATCAAACCGTCGAGACGCCGGTCTTTATGCCCGTCGGCACCGTGGGCACGGTCAAGGCCGTTCCCCAGGACGTGCTGGAAACCCTGGGCGCGCAGATCATCCTGGGCAACACCTATCACCTCTACCTGCGGCCGGGCCACGAGCCCATCCGCCGCATGGGCGGGCTGCACAAGTTCATTAGCTGGCCAAGGGCCATGCTGACCGACTCCGGCGGCTATCAGGTCTTCAGCCTGAGCCAGTTGCGCAAGGTCAGCGACGAGGGCGTGCGCTTCAAGTCGCACCTGGACGGGAGTTCGCACTTCTTTACCCCCGAGCACTCGATGGACGTGCAGATCGCGCTAGGCGCGGACATCGCCATGGCCTTCGACGAGTGCACCGAGTACCCCGCGGAGCGCAGCCGCGCCGAGGAGAGCCTGCGGCTTACCATGGCCTGGGCGCGCCGCTCGCTGGACCACTTCCGCGCCCATCGCGAGGAGGTGCCCTGGCATGGGGAGCTGGACGGAAAGACGCAAAGCCTCTTCGGCATCGTGCAGGGCGGAACGTACAACGACTTGCGCCGCGAAAGCGCCCAGCGGCTGGTGGAGATGGAGTTCGACGGCTACGCCATCGGCGGCTTGAGCGTGGGCGAGCCGCGTGAAAAGACCCTGGACATGATCGCCGAGGTGCTGCCCCTGCTGCCCAAGGACAAGCCGCGGTACCTGATGGGCGTCGGCTACCCGGACGAGATCGAGATGTATGCCCGCATGGGCGTGGACATGATGGATTGCGTGCTGCCCACGCGCGCCGCGCGCCACGGGCTGCTCTTCACCAGCGAGGGGCGGGTGAACATCAAGGCCGCGCGCTACGCCGAGGATCAGGGACCGCCCGATCCGTTGTGCGCGTGCATGGTCTGCCGCCGCTACTCGCGCGCCTACCTGCGCCACCTGATGCAGGCTGTCGAGGCGCTGTCGGGGACGCTGAACTCGATCCACAATCTGGCCTACTATTTGGGGATCATGCAACGCGTACGGGACGTGTTGCAGGCTGGCGGCGCGGAGGAATCTTCCGCTGCCGCAATTGGAAGAGCGAACGCAATCCCACAGTAACCCGCTCCAGCACGCCCGCCCAGTCGCCCGGTGCTGTTTGCCGGATGAGTTTTGCTGTTGGATACCAGGGGGTGGTCTCGACCCGCTGCATCCATCGCCAATCGGCAAGATGGGGCAGCAGTATCCAGACCGGCTTGGCCATGGCCCCGGCCAGATGCGCAATGCAGGTGTCGGTGGTGACGACCAGGTCCAGCGTCGCCACCAGGGCGGCCGTCTCCGCAAGGTCTTGGTCGCGGCTGCAACCATCCCACACCAATAGATCGTCCGGCAGCCCGGCCAACTGCTCTGCCGGAGCGCCTTTTTGCAAGGAAATCCAGGTCATGCCAGGCATGCGCAAAAGAGGCAGCAGCGTCTTAAGTTCCATCGAGCGCTGACTGTCCGCCTTGTAGCGCGGGTTGCCCGCCCAGGCGATTCCCACGCGCAGAGGCCGCGCTTCCGGCGGAAGGCCCCGGAATTGCACCCTTACGGCGTCAGGGAATTGAACTCGCTTGGCGAAGACCCGCTCCGGGTCGGCCGCCAGGTACGCGCCCGGCCAGGGAACCGTCTCGACCGTCGTCCGGAAGATGGCGGGCAGACTCATCAAGGGGCATTCGAGGTCGAACTCCGGCGGTTTCGCGCCCAGCAGCGATACCTGTGCCCGTCCGGATCGCACCACGGACAGCGAGCGCAGCAGCCGCTCGACGGGCGCCTGCACGTGCAGGATGGGCCGGCCTCCGCGCGCCGCCACCAGCGTGGCATAGCGGCAAAATTGAAGCGTGTCGCCCAGACCCTGCTCGGCGTGCAGCAGAATTCTGCGACCGTCGAGCGGTTCGCCGCGCCATCGGGGCTGCGTGAAGACTCTTGGCGCGCGGTGCACCTCGCGGAAGCGCCAGCGCGCCTCGTACTCCGGCCAGCCGCGCCGCCAGTCGCCCAGCCGCAGCCGCGTCAACGACAGGTTGTAGACGGCTCCCGCGCTGAGCGGATCGCGCTCCGCCGCGGCCTGGTGCGCCTGCAGCGCGTCGTCCATACGCCCCAGATCGAGTAGCGAGTTGCCGCGGTTGGAAGCCGCCGCCGGGTGGCCCAGTTCCTCGGCTCGCTCGAAGGCTCTCACAGCTTCGGCGAACCGGCCCTCGGTGTGCAGCAGAATGCCCCGCATATTGGCGGCCTCGGCGTGGTTCGGATCGCGGCCAATCGCCCAACGCAGCCATCCCCAGGCCCCGGCCAGATCCTTCTGCGAAGCGCGGAACTGGCACCAGGCCACCAGGGTCTCGGTCTGTGCAGGATTCAGCGCAAAGGCTCGGCGCAGATGCGCCTCGGCCGCGGCGGGCTGGCGCTGCTCGCGCTTGAGAAGCGCCAGGTTGATCCAGCCGGCGATCGACTCCGGGCGCAGTTGGACGGCGCGCTGCAATGCGGCTTCGGCGTAGACCTCCCGCCCCTGCTCGCGCAGCAGGTTGCCCAGGTTCAGCCAGGCGGCGGCAAAGTCCGGCCGCATGGCCAGCGCTCGCCGGTAACGGGTTTCGGCTTCTTCCGGCTTGCCCAGGCGAGCCAACACAAAGCCCGCGGCGAACTCTGCTTCCGCCAGCTTGGGATGCAGCGCCAAGGCCTTCTCGTACTGCGCCAGCGCTTCCCGATGCCGGCTCAACGAGGCCAGCGCATGGCCCAGGCCCATGTGAGCGGCTACCAGCGCCGGGTGTTTCCTGAGGGCCATGTCGAATTCCGCGATCGCTTCCTGCGGGCGTCCCGTGGCGATCATCAGCTCGCCCAGACCCATGCGCGCCAGGGCGTTCATGCCGTCCAGGCGGATGGCCTCGCGGTAGGCCTGTTCCGCCTCGCCGCTGCGCTCCGCCGCCTTCAGGGATTGCCCAAGGGCGACCCAGGCGGCGCCCATTTGCGGCGCGGCGGCCACGGCCGCGGAGGCCATGGCGACCGCAGCCTGGGTCTGGCGGCTGGCCAGGGCCACCAGGCAGATGCCGACGAGCGCCTCCGGCTGGCGCGGGTTGTGCGCCAAGATGCGCTGGTAGCCGAGCGCCACTTCGCTCAACCGCTCCGTCCAATCTCCCGGCTGCTTTGCCCGCTTTGCCGGCAGTTCCGCAAGAACTGAATGCCCGTTCAAACGCAACACCGCCTTTCGAAGCCAAGACTCCCCAAGGCCCTCCCTTCGCACCCTAGTGCGGCCGGCCGGAGCGCTCAAGTGCAAAGCCTGCGACCACGCGCAGCTTACCCGCTGGAATTCCCGTTTTTTCTGCCGATTCTATTTGGGAACAGTCAGAAGCGGCCCACGCATTTACACTGGCGGTGATTTCTTTTCGGAGTTCTTATGACCCCTGAATCGCAAGAAGCGCGCGTTCCCCTGCTGGAGCGCGACGAGGTTCCCGCCGAGGTGGCGGCTCTTTACGACAAGCTGTACGCCGATCGCGGCGTGGTGCCCAATATGTACAAGGCGCTCTCCAATGTCCCCGGCCTGGCGATGGGGATCGTGGCGCTGCTCAAGCCGCTGATGGGCACAGGCGCGCTGGCAGGCTGGTACAAGGAGCTGATCGCCACCCGCGCGGCTAAGCTCAACGCGTGCGATTACTGCTACAGCGCGCACCGCTTTCTGGCCGGCAAGCGCGGCGCATCGCCGGAACAGGTGGAGAACCTGGAGAGCTTCGAGACTGGCCCCTTCAGCGAAAAGGAGAAGGCCGGCTTCCGCTATGCCGAATTGCTCCACATCTCGGGCAACGCCGTGGACGAGGCCGCCTTCGCCGCCGTCAACCAGCACTTCGATTTTCAGGAGATCGTGGAACTGACCGCCGTGGCCGCGGCCTTCGAGTTCTTCCCCCGCATCAACTCGGCGCTGCATGTGCCGGTGACGCCGATTCCGGAAGAATCTTCACAGGGGGCCGGATAGGACCCAGTCGCCGGGGATGAGGTTCCCGCAAGACGAGGCTGGTTGGGGGTATCGGTTTCCCACCCATCCCGCAAAAGGTTGCACGAAGCAGGTCCTTCGACTCGCTGCGCTCACTCAGGAGGATGGGGCACGGAGCCTTGGTGGCCGACCGGGGCGGCCGGAACCCGCTTAGCTGGAGCTTTTCAGCAGCCAGTAGTGGAATCCGTCCACAATGGCCATCAGCGCGGCCTGGTTCAAGTCGCTGCTCACCCCGGCGGTGGTCCAGGGTTCGTGGCCCTCGGCGTGGAAGCTGACCGTGACGCGCACGTGGGCGGCCGAGTCTTGCGCCGAAACGTCGATGGCCGTGACGCTGAAGCGGCCCAGGTGCATCTTGGCCAGCGCCGGATACCATTTTTCCAGCTCGTGACGCATCGCCTTGGTCAGCGCATCCACCGGGCCTTCGCCCTCCGCCCGCGTGGCGACCACCGTGGATTGGCCCACCGACAGCAGCATCGAGGCCTGCACGTAGCGGTTGCCGATCACGTCCTGTTCGTCGATTACCCGCCAGCTCTTTACGGCGAAGCGGTTTTCCAGGGTGTTGAGCACCTTCATGCAGGCCAGTTGGAACGAGACCTCGCTGGCGGTGAAGCCGCCGCCTTCGATCATCGCCTGGTTTTCATCCATAAGGACTTGGGCCTGTGCGGAGGTGAGCGGCACGCCTAGCGTCTCGGAGAGCAGCACGATGTTGGCCCGGCCCGACTGCCCGTTGACGCCGATCGACGGATTTGCGCCCACCTTCGCCGGATCGCACCATAGGTAGGCGCCGGGGTTCTTGCGCTCGCTGCTGCCGTGCATTCCGGCCCAGGTGCCGAACGCGCCGGTGCCCACGATGGGCGCGCCGTGGGGCACGTCTAGCGAGAAGGCCGCGTAAGCCGAGTGCGCCAGGCCGGTCAATCCGCTGAGCGCATCGGGGGCCACAAACTGGGCCTCGCCGCGCAGTTGCATGGAGCCGATGACCGTGGTCAGGTTGACGTTGCCGCAGCGCTCGCCGGTTCCCAGCAGCGTGCCCTGCACCTGCGCCGCGCCGGCCAGAATCGCCGCCCGGCTGTTGGCCTCGCCCAGGCCGCGATCGGTGTGGCCGTGGAAGCCGAACCTGGCGGCGGGGTAAGCCCGCACCAGGCCGCCAATGACGCCGGCGACCTCCTCGGGGGTAGCGCCGCCGGTGGTGTCGCAAATGACCAGCCGGCTGACGTTCTGGCGAACGCATTGCTCGGTCATCTGCTGGAAGTAGTCCTGGCTGCGGCGGCTGAAATCGGCCTCGCACGGGTCGCCGTTCTCGCGCCGGCCGCAGTTGGCGTCCATGGCGTGCTCGAAATCGACGATCACTTCCAGGCCGGCGTCTTGCAGGCAGGCGATGGAGTCCCAGGCCATCAAGAGGTTCTCTTCCGGCGTGGTCTCCAGGGACATCATGACGTCGAGCAGGCGGGACTTGAGCACCACCACGGCGACCGGGACGCGCTCCTTGTGGGCAATCATGAACTGCACATCGGGCCAGTCCTGGACCTTGGTGTCGCGCCCGCGGGAGCGTCCGAAGAGGGCCAGCTTCATCGCCCGGGTGTCCACGGAATGCAGGGCGGAGGTCAGGTCGGAGACAAACTGGTTGGCGCCGGCAAAGCCGATCTCGGCATATTGGACGCCGAAAGCCGCCATGCGCTGCAAGAAACCGACCGCGTTGGGCGCGGAGATTTCGATGTTCGGCTGCTGCATCCCGTCGCGAAGGCTGGTGTCAAACAGCTCGACTGTCCTGGTTTTCGTATCCGCCATGCCTGCCTGCTCCAGATTGTGAACGTGATTGTGGGAAAGGATTGCTCTCAGAGCAGGTTTCCTGCTCTTTATCATACTGCGGTGCACGTTTTCCGGTTAGCGGCAGGCGCGATTCGAATAGGCCAATCGCATGAAGTCCTTGAGTTGCGAGTGGCAACTGATTTGAAAGGGCACGGCTTTAGCCGTGCCGGAGACAATTGAGAAACACCTGGGCTTTAGCCCCTGGCGGATGGTTTGGATGCATTCGATACGTCCCTCGGCGGCTAAAGCCGGCACATCTTGAGTCCAGGTAGCGGCACGGCTAAAGCCGTGCCCTTTCTCAAACAGGCGTTGAAAACACATAACTTACTGATTCCATAATGCGCTCAATAGGCATATCGGGCACAATGCCCCGTTCCTTAGCACAAATTAGCACAGTGTTTGGGCCGCTTGATGGGCGTCATCAGGACCACGAAAGCGTCCAGGCTGCTCCGTTCCTCTGAGTTTAGCTGACGCCCCGGCACGGGGTCTATCACACCGTGCCCCTTCCGGCTCACCATCACGTCAGCTATCTTCGTTGAATCATCGGCCAATGCGGTATACCTTCCAGCTCCTAGCGGCCTGAATTGGATGCACATCTCGTTTCCTCCATCTCTGAAATGTGCAGACCGGGGTAAAGCAGTCCATTTTGGCTCTTCGGCCTTTGTGAATGTCGAGAATCAAAATACCACCCATCACAAACCGTGTCAAGTACAAGATAATAAATCCACTTAGTGCGTACCGTTAGCGCGTCCCTGGAGCGGGAACGTCTCAAAATTGACTATTGCAAAGAGCGCACCAAACAAAATTATTGCGAATTAGTCGCTAATCAGCATTGACGCGCATTGCGGATTATGGTGTAATTAGCAATATGACGACCTACCCCGAAAGACGCGCCGGACTTGATGCGATGGAAAAGGTGATGGAAAACTCCCCGCTGAAACGGGCGCTACGCAAATTCAACGCGGGCCGCCCGGCAAAACAGCCGGTTGACACTCCGCTAGGCGCGGTGGTGTTGGCTGTAGAGCAACGGGAGCGGCTTGCACGATTGCTCAATGACGAGGGAGTTGAAGCGCACATCACGACAGCGATAATCACCCGGCACAAGACTCCAGGCATTATTGGGGATTACGCCGAAGACACGGCATTGAACGAAGGCTCCGTACACACAGCCTTAAAAGAACTGGAGTTTGCCGTCCAGCGTGGGGACCATTTCACCGTTTCAGGTTTGATGTTCGCTATAGAGACGGCGGAGGCCACGGACGTTTTCACATACACGCTTGAGCGAACACCCGAAGGGTGCGCGGCGTTGCTGACCAAAACCAATGAGTTTCGGGTTCGTCTCCGGCGAGACTTGCGGGAAGAACTAGGACAGTAGCAACACGAAGGCCCCGGAGGGCGGCAACCCTCCAGGGCCGGGGCCAAAACGGACACGCGCTAACGCATCACACTTGGGCTTTGCCCATTTTACAGGAAGGGCAATTATGCAACTTGATGAGCAGCTCTACCATGACGCTCAAATTTCAGCCTTCATCTTGGGCAACTTCAGCACGCGGGAATTCCTGTTGGTTGACACTGCGTTATGGCCTATCCCCGATTGTCTCTACGGGCGCGGCTTGAGTTATATCGGCGTCACAGGCATTGTCAACGGCGCACCCCGCACCGCGTTAGTCGTGGAATTGGATGACGCCGCCTTGTCCGCAATCACAACGGCATGGGTCCAATACCTAGCCGCTCGGATTATGCCGTACTTACGGCCTCCAGACGATTCAGTTCTATTCCTGGAGCACCTCCATGCGCTTCAAGACACGCGCATAGGCTAACCCGCCTTGTGCGTCCGGGCGGTGTCTGAGGTCCACCGCCCACAAGTTTAGTGCTGCCCGGCTAGAAAGGGCCGGGTCATTCGCGTTAGCTGCCACAGTTCGTGGACGATAGACGCGGCGGTGACGCTCCAGCGTTGGAGCGGGAGGCCGTAGAGTCCAACCACCCGGATTAAAAAGGGTCCGGCTGACGCGGGGACAACCGCAGTACGCGGTATGTGGACGCGCTTGCACGTCACGGGGAGAACGTGCCCAACCCACGAAACGGAGCGATTCACTATGAAACTGCTTGACCTGAAAAAGCAACACAAAGAACTGTTGGACAAGGCTGAGAGCTTTGTTGAAGCCGCTGAAAACGCCAACCGCTCCATGAGCGCGGGGGAGCAAGCGGGCTATGACGCTGCCATGATGGAAGCGGCAACCTTGGTCCCTCAGATTAAGGCGTTGATACAAGTCAACAACCTCCGCAACTTTGACCCTGTGGCATTACTGAGCGGGAGTCTGACCCCGAAGGGCGAACGGGGCGTAGGCGGCTTTGCAATCAACACACACCAAAGGCCAATGAGCACGGAATACACAAAAGCCTTTCTCTCGTTTCTCCGCTCTGGCGGCAAGCAAGCGTCCGACACACTTAGCGAAGGATTTGATCCATTATTCGGGGGTTTTGCCCTGCCTTCGTTGCCGGGAGTGTCCGCCGCTATGTATGAGGGCACCCTTGGCAGTTCCAACGGCGCTGGCGGCTACGCTATCAGTGTTCCCACGGATTCTCAGATTGTCCCGTTGGCTGTGCCGGACCTCGGCGTCCGTTCCGTGGCCCGCGCAATTCCCACAGCTACGGACATCAAAATCCCAAGTCAGTCCACGTTCTCCACGTTGGGTTGGAAGACTGAGAGCGGTGCGTCTCAAAACCTTTTCCAGGAAAGTGACCCGGCGCTCAGTCAGTTCACCCTTTCGGCGTACATGACGGGTGGGCAACTCCCTGTGAGTTGGGAACTGTTGCAGGATGTCTCCATGTTTCAGGAATTCTGTGTGCGTGACCTCCTCAATGCAGTTGACATCAACGAAGACAACGCCTTCGTCAACGGCACCGGCACCGGGCAGCCACAGGGCTTGGTTGGCAACACCGGCACCGGAACGGGTTCGCCGTATGCGTGGGAGTCCACGGGCAACTACCTACTCAACGCTACGGACGATATTCTTGGCACGCTCAAAGGGTCGTACTTCCCCAATGCCGCGTGGCTGATGAGCCGTGCAACCTCCGTGGCGATTCGGAAGGCACAGCGGCAAGCCAATCTTTACGCGGCAGTATGGACACGTGAAGGTGGCCGGGACTTCTTGCACGGCTACCCGGTGAGCTACAGCGCGGCCATGCCCGCAATTCCCACGGCAACAAGCGCGGGCGTTGTGCCCATCCTCTTCGGCTCATTCCAGGACGGCTACGTCATGGGTGACCGTGGCGGCGCGGGCACGTTCGTCAAGATTCTTGACCAACCTCTTGCCACTGCCGGGCAAACGGTGCTCCTGGCCTACAAGCGCGTGGACGGGCGCGTCCGGCGCTCGGAGGCCATCCAGGCAATCACCATCTCACACAGCTAACCCAAGATTGGCGCGGGATTCCTTTCTCTCCGACTAGCCGGACCCGCACGGCCCGTGCCAATAGTCGCATACGTGCGGGCGTAACTAGAGCGGTCTTCAGCGTACCGCAATCAAACCGCTGGAGACGGGGCGGCGGGCGGAAGTATCAGAGCCGCCGCCCCAATCTACAAATCCAGACCGGCTCTGTTGGGGAGCGGGGCCGGGCCTGGACTACTTGAAAGAGGTAGGCAATGCAACCTGTATGGGTGTTATCGGTAGACCTCCAGACCAAGACGGCTACCTTTCAATCCGGCCTTTCAGACGCGGCTAAATCGGCCCGTGGTGCCTTCACGCAAATCAAAAGCGGTGCTGGTGAGATGGGCCGGGAGACAAGCGGCTCCATGATGGAGGCCCGGCACAGCGTAATGATGTTGGGTGAGGAATTCGGCGTCCATCTTCCACGGGCGCTTACCAGCTTCATTGCGAGTATCGGCCCGATTGGCGGGGCCTTGGAAGCGGCCTTCCCCTTCTTGGCTATCGCTGTGGGCGCTACGCTCTTGATTGAGCACCTTGCCAAGCTACATGAAGCCGGGGAAAAGCTGACCGAAGACCAACTGAAGTTTGGCACCGCTGTCCAAAACGCCTTCAATGCCTTGGACCAAGAATTGCTCCGGGCCGAAATCCGGGCAGACGAATTGCGGGGTGACCACATAGGCGCACTCAACAAGGAACTCCGGCTAGTCGATATGCAAAGCCTGGAGCACCTTGCACGCCAATTTGAGCTTGTTGCAAAGGAAGCGGATGTTGTTTTCAAGGGCCTACAAACGAGTTGGTATCAGTTTGGCGCGGGGTCCGAAGGGGCAAAGCACGCCCTTGACCAATTCAAGGCGCAATACGAAAGCCTATTGGCGCAAGGCAAAGACACAGAGGCGTCCGGGCTGTTGGCCGGGACTCTGAAACAGGCCCGAACAATTCTTGACCTCCAGAAACAGTATGTGGCGAGTCAGTCGCATGACGGCGCGGGCGGGGACTACGCAAAGTTTGAGGCGGCCTCTGAGGGCCTGAAAAAGATGGGTGTCAGCATCTCCGGCGTGGATGCTGGTATCAAAAAAGAGATAGCGGCACAGCAGCAACTTGTGGACGCACTCAATGACCAACTCCAGATGGAGCAGCGCATCGCGGATATAAAGAAATACACCAAGGCCAACGATAGAACGGTCACGCACAACACGATGAACCGGGAGGCAGAAGAGGCCGCACAAGAAAGGGCGGCGGCGGCAGAGCAAGAGCGGCAACAGCGCGTCAAGGCAATGGAGGAAACCTACCGGGATGAGCTGACCCAAATACAGGAAGGCGAACGGCAACAAATTGGTGAGGCGCGGGAAGGCTCAGCGGCCCGGCTTGCCGCGATAGACGCGGCCCTCCAGGAAGAAAGAGACCATCTTGCGGAGAATACGGGCTTCTATCGTTCGCTGCTTGCAGAGCGCACAAACCTTATCCGGCAGATGGGCGAAGAAGAGAAGAGACTGAGAGCGGAAGCGGGCCGTGAAGAGGCGGAAACCGATCAGAGAATGGGCGAATTGGACCTAGCGGCAACTCGCCAACGGATGCAACTAGCCAATAGTGCCCGGCGTGTCTCAGCGCAACAGATTATCGCGCAAGAAACCGGGTTTGCCAACCAAGAGTTTGACATTAAAATGCGTGCCCTCGCAAAAGAGCAGGCCGCCGTAGACAAGGACGGCAAGGACCACGAAAACAAATTGAAGGCCCTCCAGAATAAAGAGAAGCTACTCGTCCAACAGCACGCGAATGAGATAGCGGCCATCAAGCAGAAAGCGGAAGAAGCAAGCAACGCCCGGATACTTTCCTCAGCGCGACAGGCCCTAGACCAAACGGCTACCGGGCTGACCCAATCCATCATGGGCCATCAAACTTGGGCAAAAATGATTTCCAGTTTAGGTGACCAAGTTGTGAGCGGCATGATAAAGAATTCGCTCATGATTATGATGCAACAGGACAAAGAGCGGATGGGAGATGCGAGAAAGGCCGCTACAAGCGCATACGCGGAGGGTGTGAAGATTGGAGGCCCGGCTGCTCCCGTCATTGGCGCGATGTTTGGAGCGGCGGCTTTTGCAGCGGTCATGGCCTTTCAGGGCGGCACGGATGCTGTCCCCGGCACCGGCCACGGAGATATTGTCCCCGCCATGCTGGAGCCGGGTGAAGGCGTAGTCCCCAAAGGCGTCATGGCCGGGTTGAGTGACCTTGCAAAATCGGGCGGCTTCGCTGGAGGTGGGACACACTACCACGTCCAGGTCCGGCCCACATATCACGTCCAGACGATTGACGGGAACGGGATGCAAGCGGCGCTCGAAAAGCACACGGACGTATTGCAGCGGCACTTTGAAACCGCTGTACGGAAAATGAATCGGTAGCGGGAGCGACTATGCGGAAGGTATCAATTGCGTTGCCCGATGGTTTGTACCTGGAGCTACAGCAAGCAGCGGCGGCTATGCAAGAGCCGGGCTATACAGCCGCGCATTTTGCAACCGATGTCTTGGCAAGTGAGCTGGCGAGTAGACGATTGCCCCGTGTGGCCCAAGGCCGGTATGGTGCCCGTGTCATCGAATCCGCGCCGATTGAGCAGCCGGAGCCTTACCGCTTGATGCTGCCTGAAAGGATGGGCCGTGTCTGACATTTTGCAGCGCGTGGATGAGATGTGCGCGGCAGGCGGAATCACGCGGGTTGACGTGCTGTACGCGGTGCTAGGCGCTCTGTGCCCGCCCAATGCGCCGGATGCGGACGTTGAAGCGCCCGTCTACATCAAGGCGGCCATCATGCGGGCAATGCGGTCCAAGCGCCGTGTCACGCTCCATCAGCTCCGGCGCTTGACCAACTCCAACAAGTACGGGATTGGTCTGTGGGACAAGGCGCTCAAGTCTCTTGTCCAGGCCGGTACAATCAGCGTCACCCAAGGCGAACGGAAAAACACCAAGGTCTGTACGTTGCTGAAAGGAAGCCAATGACCCATCAGGAATGGAAGCGGCGGAGCGCGGCGCGGATACTTGCGGCGGTGAGGAAGGCAGGCCGGATAAAGACGCGGGACCTGGAGCGGGCCACACATTACAATCGCGGCCCTGAAGGCGAAAGCATCCCGCTTTGGTATGAAGCCTTGGACCTCTTGGAAAAGCGAAAGAGCGTCATCGTTGAATATGACGAAGAATACGGCCTCAAGGCGCTGTTTGTTAGGGTACCGTAGTTGTCACCACTCCGTTGTTGCTGTCACCACAGTTGTCACCATTGTTGTCACCAGTGACTTTTCTTAATGGAATCAACAACATAACGCGATTTTCGGCTCGGAAATGTACGTTGTCACCACTTTTCGCACTCCCAAGGGAGGTGAATGAACCCGTAAGTCTATATATTACTACTACTTATAAAACTTATTTTTTATCTACCCCTACCCTAGGGTCAAAACGTCAACACCTTTTGTAGCGCCGGACAAGGCAGTGGGAAGCAAGCAGACAGGACGGGTGAGATGGACGCGAAAATCTTGAAGCGCGTTGACGGGATATGCGCTGAAACACATACAACGCGGGTGGACGTGCTGTGCGTATTGGTCCGCGCCCTTGTTGGCCACCAAGCAGCGCGGCAGGCCGGGCAGGCCGAAGAGACAGAGCGGGGATTGCCGGGGCGTCCTGTGCTCCGTCTCAGCCCGCAAGAGTGCATTATGCGGGCCATGCGTAGCCGTCACAGTTGCACCGTCCGTGAGCTGAAGGCGGCTACCAGCTCCAGGCGCATCAGCGTAGGCGATTGGGACAATGCGCTCATGGCGTTGTGTAGCGCCGGGGAGTTGCGCGTTGCGGAAGAGCCGGGCGCACGCGGGCAGACCCGCAAGGTTGTCACGTTGTTGACGGCGGAGGACAAGGCACAGCCGGGCGTTGGCTAATTTAAGTCCTGGGGAATGAATAGGGACCGGGGCGGGGTCAAAAGTTAAAACAGTGCCTTGGGAGAGCACACAGTGAGAGTTTTCTACACGTGAACGAAAATAAATCTCGTTTTGTGTGTCTGAAACGCCACAGTATGCGCGCTTTAGACACACTTCGGACGCTGTCTGCCGGGCATGGAAGGCGCGGCCCATTGCCGCCCTTGGGTGGTATCGTGGAACCATCGGAGGGAACCAAAATGCGGCACGATACAGAGCGCAAGCGCATCACGGAAGCGTACCTCAAAATGGTGCAAGTGGCCCACTACCGCCCGGCAGCTCCAGGCGACGGGATGGGCAGTGTCAATCTAACTGAGGAAGAGATTGCAGACCCGGCACGCTTGGCTAAAGAGGCCGCCGATTACGCTGAGGACTTCTTGAAACAGGAAGACTCCCACTTCACTATCGGCGTTTCAGACGGGAGTACAAACCGCGCACTTGTTTACGCAATTGAAGCCGCACGCGCCCTTTGCACGCCGGACCCGGACCTAGCCCTGTCGCTGTTCAAATTGGCTGTGGAAGAAACCAAGGAAAGCAAAAGGGAAAGAGACGCCCTTGCGTTGTAGCAGCGTTTCGCGGCTTGCCGTCCAGTGGGGGCCACTATTCCAGCTCTTGCAGATCGTACTCAAGCCACACCTCAAGGGTGCTCGGATTCGAGTAGGTGAAACTGCATCCTGTAACCTCCTCTGACGTTTCCATTCCGGGCAATTCGACCTTATCCCAACATTCGGGATGAAGACTAAATCCGTTGAGTCTAACTCGAAGCTGTGTACTTTCGGTCCCGATTCGCATTCAATTTGGATACTGAGTGTTGTACGCATTGACGCCCCGTTCTCCGGCAAGTTGACGGTATGGATTCTATTACCAGCATACCCCGCAACGGCGCTCACAGCCCCGTAGAGCGCCCCGTACAAAGCATGGGCCGGGTAGGGTGCCCCTTTTTAAGCGGGTCCCACGCGGACGTTGGGCGGCCTAGTCCTATCGTATTTCCCGGACGGCTTCGACGTTATAGTGGACGGGACCTTTACCCGGAACGTCCAGGGTAAAGGTTCCGTTAGCTAGACTCGCGTGGAAGTCCTTCCCCACATCCTCCGTGCCGATTGGCTCATAGTACGCAACATACATCGGCACGTTCTCCCGTGAGACGGACAAGGCATACTCTTTGTTCCCATAAATGCCGGTCACATCTATGTGTTGGTCCGGCGTAGCGGCGGTCACATGGAAGTCTTGGGAGGCGCGGGCGGGAGTGTGACACCCGGTAGTGAGTCCCGCAAGTGCCGTCACGGTGAGAAGCAAAATGAATCTCATAAATCCCCCATCTATGGTGCCGATTGGGCCGCTGCTGTTACAAGACTACGCGGCCCACGTTGCGGTCACAAGGGCGTCTAGCCGGTCCTGCCTTCCCTTGACCCACTTTGCATAGTGCTTTTCCGTTGTCTTCATGGACGTGTGCCCCAACAGCTTGGAGACTTCCTCCATCGGGACGCCCCGCTGTAGCAGCTCCACGGCAAAGGTGTCCCGGAGCCGGTGAGACTTCATGTGCTGCCCATCGTCCAGCCCCGCCGCCTCAAACGCCCGGCGCACCTTTTGGCCCATGCACACGGTGAAGAGGTAGGCGTCCCGCTTGCCGTCCCAAAAGAGGTAGTCCGGGTTGTCATTGGGCGTGGCAAGCAGCTCAACGGCAATCTCCGATTGGAGCGGGACGCTAACGTGAGTACCCGTCTTTTGACGGGAGGTGACAACGCGGTAGTAGCTCCCCGCTTCCTGGACTTCCTCTTTGCTCAGCGTCAAGGCGTCACGGATAGCCAAGCCGGTCCAACGCATCAAAAGGAAGAGGGAGCGGATGCGGACGGCCTCCCGCTCTTCCTTGATGGCCGTTGGGACCGTCTCCAACAGCTTGGTAAACTCTTCCGGCGTCAGAGGTGTGGTGGGCTGCTCATCCGGGACCACCTTGGGGAGCCGGGGAGCCTTGGCAATCCACTCTGACCTCTCACAGTAGTAGAGGAAAGAGTTGAGGCGGCTCCGATTCCTCCAGCGGGTCCAACTGGACGGGTACAGCTCCGGCCATCCGGCCATGTACTCCAAGACCAGCTCACGGGTAATCCGGTCCACTGTGAAGACCCCGGCGCTATTGCAGTACCGCTCCAACCGGCCCAACTCCCGCTTGTAATCGCCCACGCCAAAGTCAGAGATATTCTCAAGGGCCTTTTCCTTGATGAAGAGCGCGGCACATTCCCCGATGGTCCGGGCAGCCGGGGCGGCCTCGACGGCCACGGGCCGCCCGGAGAATTGGTCCTCCAGGCCCCGCTTGACGCGCTCCGCCTCTGCCCATAGCCGGGTATTGGCGGCCTTGCGATACTGGACCCCTTCGAGAGTCCAGCGGAGGTGCTTCTTGCATTGACAGCGGCGGCTGAATTCGTCACGCTTGTACTTGCAGTCTGACGAGTGCCTAACGAAAATGGTGATGATTGTCGCGTTCATGTCCTCTCCGAATTGGGAGCGCATTTTTAGCACAATTCGCTAGAGGACATTCAGTAAGTTATTGTTTTCTTTAGCCTTAAAGGGCACTTCTTTGAGTCGTGCCCTTTCAAAAGGGACTGCCCGGCTGGACAAAAACAATCCGGTGGGCCAGGTGCGATTGCCCTGAGAAGTTGAACGCGCGCACACAATAATGCATCGTTCGATGCTATGATTGGTGCGCGGAGGCCCTATGCGGACAACATTGGCGCTCGACGACGATCTGGTGCGGATGGCCCAGGAGTACACGGGCCTGATGGAGAAGACAGCGCTGGTTCGGGAAGCACTGAAGTCGCTGATCGAGCGGGAAAGCGCCCTGCGGCTGGCGGCGCTGGGAGGGGCCATGCCGGAGTTGGAAGAGATTCCGCGGCGGCGGGCGGCAGGGCAATGATTCTGGCGGATACGTCCGTCTGGATCGACCATTTCCGCGCGGGCAACGCGGACTTGCGCAGGCTGCTCACCCAACGGCAGATCGCCATGCACCCCTTCATCGCTGCCGAGTTGGCGTTGGGGTCGCTGCGGGATCGCGCGAGAACACTCACTTATCTGGACATGCTGCCGCGGGTTCGGGCAGCGCAACTCAGCGAAGTGCGGCAGATGATCGAGGCCCGCTCCTTGTTCAACCAGGGAATTGGCCTGATCGACGCGCATCTTATCGCGTCCGTCTTCCTCAATCCGGGCACGCAATTATGGACGAAGGACAAGCGGCTGCGCGGCGTAGCGGCGGCTCTCGGGATTCATGCGAATCTGCCGTGAGGCAAGTTCCCCTGAGTCTGAAATGCGCATCACAAAACTGGCTGTCATTCTGAGCGAACGGGGCCCCGAACGTCTTTCAGTTCGGGGGTGGTGAGCGAAGAATCCGCGGTTGTTCTTCGTTGAACTTCAGACACACCACGCTAGTTATGATTAAACTTCTGAAGATGAGAAGTTCAAATCAACATTCGCTAGTGCACATCCAACCAAATCCCGACGCGGTTCCGGCGTCTCTTCGGTACTATGACCCCGAGCTCCAAATCGCGTGGAACATAGAACCATTTGACCCTGAGAGACTTGATCGTGCGCGTTCAAAGTCTAGACAACTCCATGCCGCTTACATGGAAGAGGTGTCGTCTCTTGCTCCGCGACTGAGCAAACGCACCTTTTCGCTTTTCTCAGACCCACGACAGCCGCTCTTCGACAGCGATCTGTTGGGCTTTTCGTTCGGAGATTTGCTGCACTATATGCCGGGTAGGAATCGCCGGAAAGCTTTGGAGACGGCGGTTGAGGCCACCTTTCGCAGCTTCGATCAGAAAACTCTACACCTACTGAGCTACAAGGGAATCGAAGCTCTTTCCGTGAACGTTCCGTCGGAGCGCTGGTTCGAGATGAAACGAAAGAGCATCGACCACTTGCTCGCCGACGAACTTACGAGCGCCGGGGCGAACCGCATGCAACATGCATTTCTCTTCGCCTCCGGTGCCGTTATCTCGATCACCTTCGAGCGGGTCAGGTGGGAGACGAAGAGAAACACCTGACGGTGGGTCCTCCAACCTACGAGCACGCAATTCAGGGGCACCGATGAGCCAAAATATCGAGAGCGCTTTGGCCGGGTGACCCTCAAATTTGTAGCTTGGAGAAACTGGCCGGTTCAAGAGAAGACAGGTCTTACCCTGTTTCACCGGCTCTGCTACCGATCACAGCCGGGTTCGACAGCAGAGCCTTTGCCGTCGAGCCGGAAGCAGCTAGCCCCGCCGATGTCGGTGCTGTAGGTGCGGATGTGGGCGGCTTGCAGCTCTTCGAGCACCTCCTGGCGGGGATGGCCGTAGCGGTTGTGCAGGCCGCAGGAGATGACCGCCCAGCGCGGGGCTACGCGCGTGAGAAACTCGGGCCGGGTGGAGCTTACGCTGCCGTGGTGGCCGACCTTGAGCAGCGTGCTCGGCAAGCCCGGTTCGGCAAGCATCGCCTGCTCGATGGGCGCTTCGGCGTCGCCCTCGAGAAGCACGGAAGTTGCGCCGTAGGCCATGTGCAGCACCAGGGAATCGTTGTTAGCGGGCTCCGAGCCGGGCTGGTAGCTAGCGAAGGGCGCCAGAACGCCGACCTGGGCCGAGCCCATGGGGAAGGCCTCGCCGGCGCGCAGCGAGCGCACCCGCACATGCAGGCCGGCGGCCTGGTCGAGCAGCGCATTGTAGGCGGCGACGCGGGGATTATTCCCCACCCACAGCTCGGCGGGATGGAAGTTGCGCAGGACGGCGGGCAGGCCGCCCATGTGGTCGGAGTGGGCGTGGCTCAGCGCCACTGCATCGAGATGGCGAATGCCGCGCGCCCAGAGCGCCGGGGAGACCACCTCCTCGCCGATGTCGAATTCCTGCGGCGCCTGGCGCGGGCCGCCGCCGAAGCCGCCGCCATCGACCAGCAGGGTCTTGCCGTCCGGGGTAATCAGCAGAATGGAGTCGCCCTGTCCCACGTCGATGGCCTCGACCAGCAGCGCGTCGCGGGGGTGGTCGATGGGGCGGGGCGCGACGGCGGCCAGAGCCGCAAACAGCAGCGCGGCCCAGGCCAGGCGGCGCGGCAACTTCCCGCCGCGGGCCAGGACGATAGCCGCTCCCAGCAGCGCGCAGAAGGCCGCCGATTGCCACGGCAGCGGCGCGGGAATGCGGAAGTCGCCCCAGGCCAACGAGCCGAAGAGGCGCACCAGGCCCACTCCCAGATGGAGAAAGAGCGACCCCACCATTGCCGGAAGGGCGGCTGCGGCGGGCCAGACGAAGAGAAGAATCAAGGTGAGAAGCGCGGCGGGCATGAGAACGGCGAGCAGCGGCAGGATGAAGAGATTCACCGGCAGCGCAAAAACGGTGATGCGGTGAAAGTAGACGGCCATGGGCAGGGCCATGGCCAGCTCCACCACGCAGGAGACGACCATCAGCTCGGCGACGCGCAGCGCAAACCGCACCGTCCAGGGAAAGGCGCGCCAGGCAAGACGGTTGGCAAAAGGCCCCTGAATCGCTGCCTGTAAAGCGGCGGCCACCATGCGCAGTTCGACCCGGAACTGCGCCAGCGGCGGGTCGAGCTTGGCGTCGAGGGCGGTCAGGCGCAGATCGCGCGTAGCAGAAAGATAGGGATGGATGGTGCTCTGAAGCAGCGGAGCGGCGACCCCGGCGATGGCCACCACGGCCAGCAGCGTCATTTGCAGGCTCGACTCGAAGAGGCTGCGCGGGCTGGCCGCCAGCAGGCAGAGCGCGGCAAAACCGATGGTGTTTAGCGGGCTGCGCTCGCGGTAGACCAGCCGGCCCAGCAGATAGAGCGTCACCATCCAAAGCGAGCGCTGCACGGGCGTGGCGAAGCCGGTGAAGAGCGCATAGGCGAAGGACGCGGCGATGGTGGCGAGCGTGGCCGGAACGCGGGGCAGGCGGAGGCGGCGCGCGGCCCAGAAGAGGCATCCGGCCACGATGGCCAGGTGAAGGCCCGAGACCACCAGCATGTGAAAGGAGCCGGTGCGCTCGAAGCCCACGCGCAGCGAATGGCTGAGATCGGTGCGGTCCCCTGTGACCATGGCGGCCAGCATGACGGCGTCTTCCGGCGACAGGCGCAACGCAGGGGGCAGGCGGCGCATAGCGGCGGGCAGCGCCAGCAGGCGAGCGCTCGAAGCGTGCTGCAAGCCGCCGATGCGGCAAGCGAGAAACAGGCCCGGAGCCTGGCCTAGGCGTTCAATGCGCTCGATGGCGACACTGGCCGTGGACGTAATCCCCTGATCGAGGAGAAAATCCGCGCGGCTCCATGCGCCGGGATCGTGGTAGGTCTCGGGCGGCAGCAGGCGGGCCACGGCGCGAAGCCGTTCTCCGCACCGGAAGGGCTGCCCGCCCGCCGCGGCCTGCGGCCAGCGCGCGGTCAGGCGAACCGCGCCTTGGGCGGGCATCTGCACATCGTCCGCATCGGTGACCGATTCAATCGTGGAGACGCGCAGGTCGATGCGCTGCGCGGGCGCGGCGGCCGATTCGTTGCGTTCGCCTTCGCCCAGGCTCTGCTCCATCTCGCCCTGAAGCGGACCGGCAGCGGTGACCGTGCCTTCTATCGTGCGCAGCAGGCCGTCGGACATCTGGGCCAGGGCCGGCGGGGGGGCAGGATGCGGCTCCATCCAGGCGCACCATGCGCCCAACAGCAGCCACAGCGCAACCAGCGGCAACCAGACGATGCGCTGCGCGCGAAAGGCCGCGACGGCGCACAGCACGGCTACCAGTCCAAGGGCGATAAGGACCGGGCTGGGGGGCAACCAGAGCCAATGTGCGGCGACGATTCCGGCGGCAAAGAGCCAGGCGGCGTGGAAGAGAGGGAGGTCGCGCAGCCCGCCGCGGACGGCAGGGCCGGGAGCTTGTGCGGGCGTGGCAGGAGCGGCTTGCATGCGCCTGAAAGTCGAAAGGCTCTTCTGGCCGTCAAGCCTATCAGGCGCCGCGCAAATGGACCACTGTTTCGAGATGAAATGTCTGGGGAAAGAGATCGGCCAGGGTCACGGACTCGATCTGGTAGCCCGCGCCGGTGAGGGCGCGCAGGTCGCGGGCCAGGGTCGCCGGGTCGCAGGAGACGTAGGCCAGCGCGGGCGCGCCGAGCGCAGCCAGCAGCGTGGTAATCTCCGCGCCCAGGCCGGTGCGCGGAGGATCGACCACGACGAAATCGGGGCGAAGGCCTTGGTGGTCGCGGCGGAGAAAGTCCAGCGTCGTGGCGCGCACCGGGATTCCCCGCGTGCCTTTGAGGTTGGCCGCCAGCGCCTGAGTCGCCGACGGCGCGGACTCGACCGCAACGACCCGGCTGAAATTGGCCGTCAGCCGGCGGGCAAAGAGGCCCACGCCGGCGAAGAGGTCCCAGGCCAGCGCGCCTTCGCGGCCGGCGGTCACGCGGTCCACCAGCTCGTCCACCAGCCAGCGGTTCACCTGGAAGAAAGCGCCGTGGTCCACGCGGTAGTCGAAGCCGGCGGCGTTGTAGCGCAGAGAAGTCTCGCCCCAGCGGGCGACGGCGCGGGCGGGCTGCCCGGCGCGGCCCTCGGCCAATAGTTCAGCGCCCTTGAGCGCCGGAGTCCGTTGCTGCAAGGCCAGCGCGAACTCGTCGAAGCGGATCTTTTTGGGGCTTGCGGTGAAGACGCTGGCCAGGAGGGAAGTCTCGGCGGCATCGCAGAAGAGGGAGATTTCTGTGATGCGCAGCGGGGGGGCAAGCTGGCGGGCGATCTCCGCGGCGGCGCGCGCGGCGTCGAACAGCAACGGCGCGGCGATGGGACACTCGCTGATTGGGATCACCGCGTGCGAGCGGCGGCCGCGATAGCCGGGATGGCCAGCCGCGTCGAAGGCCAGGCGGATGCGGTTGCGGGAGCGCCAGGGCTCGCCGGCCAGCACGCCGATCTCGTCGGGAAACGCAACGCCGCCCCGCTCCAGTGTCTCGCGCAGAATGGCTTGCTTGAAAGCCAGCTGGGTCTCGTAGCCGGTGTGCTGATAGTGGCAGCCGCCACAGACGCCAAAGTGCGGGCAGGCGGGCTGCACCCGCTCCGGCGCGGCGGAGACAATCTCCTCGGCCTCGGCGTTCGCGTAGCCGGACTTGCTCTCTGTGACGCGAATGCGCGCCTGCTCGCCGGGCAGGACCAACGGCACAAAGACCGCCTTGCCTTCGGCACGGGCCAGGAAAGAGCCGCCGTAGACAGGTTTTTCGATTTGAACGAGTTGCGGGTCGGCTTCGGTCATTGCTGGCTCATATAGAACAGGCTGAGGCGGGGCAGGTTGTAGTGGACCAGCAACTGCTTCTGCACAAACTGGTGCTCCACCTGGCGCAGTTGCACAACGCCCATGCGCGCGCGGTAGGGCGACAGCTCGCGGGAGGCGTGCTCCTTGAGGCCCACCAGCAGTTCCTCGGGAGCGGCGGCGGTGAGGGCGGCGTAGAGCTTTTCTTCGAGGACGGTGAGAGTGCGCTCCAGGGCTTCCAGATCGAGGGCTCCCTTGGCGGCTTGTTCGGTGACTCCGGCGTGCGCAGCACCGGCCAGTTCGCGCAGGCGGAGGGCGGTTGCGGCGCAGGCTTCGGGGGCGACGGCGGCGGCGTCCAGGGCGACGGCGGCGGACTCAAGATGAGCGGCCACCCGCTCCTGCTCGAAGCCCGACTCGCGGTCGGCGGTGGTCGTGACGGTGGTGCCGGCGGCGGCTTCGTTCAGCTCTTCGGCGGCTTCCATCACCGCCTGCGCGCACCAGGCCAGCCCGTTCACGCGGCGCATCCGGCCCTTCTTCTGCCGAGCCTCGTACTTGTCGAAGGCCGCGTCGATGCCGCGCAGGGCCGCGTCCAGCGGAATGCCGGCGTCGCGCCAGGTCTCGATCAGCGCCCAGTCGAGCGTCGAGAGCAAGAGCAGCGCCCCGCGCCGCTTCTGGAAGCGCTCTTCGATCTCGGTGAAGTAGTTGAAGTAGTTCAGCACGGCATCACTGCTTTCAGTTGTCAGTCTTCAGTTTTCAGTTGTCGGTGGTCAGTTCATCCTACTTAGGTTGGTAACACGCGCTCCCTGTTCGACCTGAGAACAGACGGTGTCAAAGGCCGCAATCCCGAGGACTGACAACTGACAACTGTTTACTGACAACTGTTCTAGCGCGCTTTGCCCCTTGGCTTGGCCACGCGGTTGCGCTCGAAGAGGATGAGCAGGCCGTCGAGGGTGAGCATGTCGTCGATCTCGGAGATGTACTTCGAGTCCTCGGAGATCTGCCGCGCCAGGCCGCCGGTGGCGATCACCTTCGGCTCCACGCCCAGCTCGGCTGCCATGCGCGCCAGAATGCCGTCCACCAGGCCGATGTAGCCGTAGTAGAGGCCGCTTTGCAGGTGCGTCACCGTGTTGGTGCCGATGACCTTGGCGGGGCGCTTGACGTCTACCCGGCTCAGCCGCGCGGCGCGGGAGAAGAGCGCATCGGCGCTGAGCCCCAGGCCGGGCGAGATGGCGCCGCCCAGGTACTCGCCCTTGGCCGAAATGACATCGAAGGTGGTGGCCGTGCCGAAGTCCACCACGATGCACGGCCCTCCGTAGCGTTCGAAGGCGGCGATGGCGTTTACCAGCCGGTCCGCGCCCAACTCGGTGGGGTTATCCACCAGCACGGGCATCCCGGTCTTGATTCCCGGCTCGACGAACAAGGGCTGCAAATGGAAGTAGTCCTCGCAGACCCGGCGCAGGGTCGAGTCAACCGGCGGCACCACCGAGGAGATGATGATATTGCTCACCTGGCTGGGGGCCAGGTCGTTCATCTGGAAGAGGTTGACGAAGAGCACGCCGTACTCGTCCGCGGTCTGGGAGCGGTGGGTGGTGACGCGCCAGTGCGCGGCCAGCTCGGGCTTGTCGCCGTCGAGCCGGTAAAGTCCCAGCACCGTATTCGTGTTGCCTACATCGATCGCTAGCAGCATGGTCTTGCCCGTCCTTAAAGCAGTTGCACAGGGGCTATAGCCCACTTCGATTTTCTTGGCGTCGGCGGCACGACTCAAGTCTTGCCGTAAATAGAGACCGCCGTTATGGTTCGGTCGCCCCTCCGGGGCTTGAGATCGAAGGGGATCTGCTCCCCAGGGTTCCGCTACGCTCCACCCTGGGCTATTTTCTGCAGCCCCTCCGGGGCCGGATCATCTCCGAGGTCGGATCATCTCCAAGGTCGGATTATCTCCGAGGCCAGATCATCTCCGAGGCCGGATTATCTCCGGGCCAAATCATCTACCGCGCGCATCCCGCCGGTCTGCACCCGAACCAAGCCCTCGGCGGTGCGCACCAGCAGGAATCCGTTTTCGTCGAGGCCGGCGGTTGTTCCGGTGCAAGCCTGTGGCCCGTGAACCTCGACCCGCCGTCCGCGCACCCAGCTCGAAGCCTGCTCGACGCGACGGGGAATCGACTGGACCGAGGCCGGATCGAGCAGCCCCAGCGCCTCGCGCTCCAGAGATTTTAGCAGGGCGGCGAGTACATCCTGCCGCGAAACCGGTCGGCCGGCCTCGATCTCCAGCGAGGTCGCCGGAGTGGCTAAATTGGGCGAGAAGGCGCGCTGGTGGACGTTGATGCCAATGCCCACCACGGCAAAATCCACCGCCCCGCCCGAAGTCTTGGCTTCAACCAGAATTCCCGCCGCCTTGCGCTCGCCGATCAGCACATCGTTCGGCCAGCGGAGATCCGCGGCGACTCCCGTAACCGCGCGAACCGCCTCGGCGGCGGCCAATCCGGCGGCCAGCGGCAACAGCGGCAGGCGCACAGGAGGCATCTTGGGGCGCAGCAGCACGCTGACGTAGAGCCCCTCGCCCGCAGTCGAGTCCCAGCCGTGATCGCCGCGCCCGCGCCCGGCGGTTTGCTCGTCGGCAAAGTAGACCGAGCCGTGCGGCGCGCCGTTGCGGGCCGCTGTCTGCGCATCCGAGTTGGTCGAGCCGGTGACCGGCGCGAAATGGAGATGGCCCGCGAAGATTGTGGCGGCCAAGGCGGCGTCGAGGGCGGGCAGATCGAACACGGCTACTCGGTCTCGGCGGCGATGCGCATGGAGATGTCGGCGGCCTTGGCGGAGTGGGTCAAAGCGCCCACGCTGATGAAGTCCACGCCGGTCTCGGCGTAGGAGCGGATGTTGGCGAGTACGATGCCGCCCGAGGCCTCGGTGGGAATCCAGCGCTCGGGCTGGCCTTCCGTGGCATTCCCGGCGGTCGCTGCCTTGATGCGGGCCACCGACTGCGCCACTTCGGCGGGCGTCATGTTGTCCAGCAGGATGGCTTCCGCGCCGTATTCGAGCGCTTCCTCCAGCTCCAGCGGCGAACGCACCTCGACCTGCACGCGCTGGCCCTTGCGGCGCTTTTCCAGAGCCTTGGGCAGCACCGTGGGAATTCCGCCGCCCAGCGAGATGTGGTTGTTTTTGATGAGGATGCCGCTGGCCAGGTCGATGCGGTGATTGGTGCCGCCGCCGCACTGCACGGCGTACTTTTCGAGAACCCGCAGGCCTGGAACGGTCTTGCGCGTGTCCAGCACGTGGGCGTGGGTGCCCTCGATGGCGTCGGCGTACTGCCGCGTCAGGGTGGCGATGCCGCTCAGGTGCTGCATCAGGTTCAGGATCACCCGCTCGCAACTGAGCAGCACCCGCGCATTGTGGCGGATGACGGCCAACACCTGTCCGTCGTGCACGCGCACGCCGTCGAAGATCTCCGGGTGGCTGACGACCTCAAAACGGGTGTGCGCCGGGGGGCGCGGATCGAGGCTGGCGAAAATATCGAGAAACGCCGGCACCGCGCCCAGCCCGCAGACCACCATCTCCTGGCGGGCCACAATGGAGGCCGCGGCGCGCAGCTCGGGGTCAATGGTCAAGTTGGTGGTGGTGTCGCGAGCCGCCTGGTCTTCCACCAGGGCCTGCTCCAGTAATGCGCCGATGCGTCCGCTTTTCCAGTCCATAAGGCAGTTCTCAGTTCTCAGTTGTCAGTGAACAGGTGAAGAAGTAAACGAGTGAACGAGGCCGGGGCCCCTGGTTTTGCCTCTGAGGCCAGAGAAACCTCAAAGCCCGCCTGTCCGACGCTGGTTCCTCACAGAAGCTCCGTGCCCCATCCTTGCGACTTCTTTCTGTCGCAAGGGTGGGAAAGCACGAACCCAGCCAGCCCATCTTCGCATCCCACAAATATTGTCTTCCTGAGCGAAGCGTAGCGGAGTCGAAGGACCCGCGGTTGCCTTTCGCTCACTTACCCCGGCGGCAGCGCGTCGAGCGCAGCCCGAGCCTTCTCCAGCAGCAACCGCGTCTCGGCTTCCTGCTTCTTCAGCCCTTCGACCACCTGCGCCGGAGCCTTGGCCAGAAAAGCGTCGTTGCCCAACTGCCGCTCGGCAGCCGCCACGCCTTTGTCGTACTTGGCGATCTCCTTTGTCAAGCGCTCCCGCTCGGCGGGCACGTCGACGGTGCGCTCGTAGACCACGGCCACGTCGAAAGTGGGTGTCGAGTGCTTCGAGAGTCCGGCGACAATCTGCGCCACGAAGCGCATCTCGCTCACCTTGGCCAACCGCTCGACCATCGCGCCGTTTCCGGTGAGAATGGCTTGCGTCCGCGCGTCGGTGCGAACTTCGGCCGGCGCGGATGCCTTTTCTTCTACGCCGATCTCCTTGCGCAGGGCGCGAATCTCGACGATCAGGCTCTGCACCAGCGCCATCTCGGCAAGCGCGGCCTCATCTGCCGGAGTCTCGCACGCCTGCGGATAGCTGGTCGATGCAATCGACCGCGCCGGCGGGTTGCCGTCGTAGAGGGCGTGCCAAATCTCCTCGGTGATGAAGGGCATGAAGGGCGAAAGCAGCCGCAAGAAGGCCTCGAACACCGTTACCAGCGTGGTGAGCGCCGCGCGCCGGCTTTCCTCCTTGCGGGCCTGGTCGCTAGCGGACTCGCCGGCTGGGCCATCCATCGGGAAGTCCAGCCGCAGCTTGACGATCTCCAGGTACCAATCGCAGAAGCTGCCCCAGAAGAACTGGTAGATGGTGTTGGCCGCGTCGTCGTAGCGGTAGTTTTCGAGAGACTGGTTGACCTTGGCCGCGGTCGCGTGCAGCTCGGCCACGATCCAGCGGGCTTCGAGCGGCGCATCCTCGCCAACCGTTGGCATCGCGCCCAGCGCGGCGGGATCGACGGTAATCCCGATCTCCGCCGCCCGATCCACGTTCATAAACAGGAAGCGCGCGGCATTCCAGATCTTATTGGCGAAGGCGCGGTAGCCTTCGGTGCGGGCCACGTTGAAGGCGATGTCGGTGCCCGGCGAGGCCATGCTGGCCAGCGTGAAGCGCACCGCGTCCGTCCCGAACTGCTTGACGATCTCGATGGGATCGACCACGTTGCCCTTGGTCTTGGACATCTTTTCGCGGTTGGCGTCGCGCACCAGGGCGTGGATGTAGACCTCGCGGAAGGGGACGGCGTCTTCCGGCTTGCGCTTGCTCCCATCCGGCATGGGAACGTCTTCCGCAAACCAGCAGCCCAGCATGATCATGCGGGCCACCCAGAAGAAGAGGATGTCGAAGCCGGTCACCAGCAGGCTGGTGGGGTAGAAGGTGTCGAAGTCGGCGCGGTTTGATGTGCTTTCCCCGGTCCCCAAGGGCGAGGGACCGGGGGCACCCATCGCGAAGTTGGGCCAGCCGAGCACGGAGACCGGCAGCAGCCCGGAGGAGAACCAGGTGTCCAGAACGTCGGTTTCCTGGGTAATGTTCGCGGAGCCGCAGTGGGCGCAGGCCGTGGGATCGACGCGCGGTACGGTGATCTTGTGGCAATCCGCGCAGTGCCACGCCGGAATGCGATGGCCCCACCAGAGCTGCCGCGAGATGCACCAATCATGGATGTTCTCCATCCAGTTGAGGTAGGTCTTCTCGTATTGCTCGGGGGTGAAGCGGATGGCCTTCTGGCCGTCGGGGCCGGGCTTGACGGCGGCAATGGCCTTCTCCGCCAGCGGCTGAATCTTGACGAACCATTGCGTCGAGAGGCGCGGCTCGACGACCGTCTTGCAGCGGTCGCAGTGGCCCACGTTGTTGGTGTGGTCCTTGATGCCGGCGAGGAGCCCCTGCTCTTCGAGATCGGCAACGATCTTCTTGCGCGCGGGATAGCGATCCAGGCCAGCGTAGGCGCCGCCTGCGTCGTTGATGTGCCCCTTGTCGTCCATGATGTTGATGGAGGGCAGGTGGTGCCGCTCGCCCAGGGCAAAGTCGTTGGGATCGTGCGCCGGGGTCACCTTGACCGCGCCGGTGCCGAAGTCCAGGCTGACCCACTCGTCGAGAACAATGGGAATCTCGCGGTTCATCAGCGGCAGGCGCAGCTTTTTGCCGTGCAGGTGCAGGTAGCGCTCGTCCTGGGGATGAATGGCCACGGCCACGTCGCCCAGCATGGTCTCTGGCCGGGTGGTAGCGACCGTCAAGAACTCGCCTGTGTCCTTGCCGTCCGCGCCGAGGACCGGGTACTTGATCTCCCACAGGTGGCCCTTTTGCTCGTCGTGGACCACTTCGAGATCGCTGATGGCGGTCTGGCACCGCGGGCACCAGTTGACGATGTAGGCTCCGCGATAGATCAGCCCCTGCTCGTGCAGGCGGACGAAGGCCTCGCGCACCGCGATGGACAGGTTCTCGTCCATGGTGAAGTATTCGCGCTGCCAATCGACCGAGGCGCCCAGGCGCTTCATCTGATCGAGGATCGCGCCGCCGTAGTGGCGCTTCCACTCCCACACCCGCTCCACAAAGCCTTCGCGGCCTAGCTCTTGGCGGGTCTTGCCTTCGCTCACCAACTGCCGTTCGACCATCATCTGCGTGGCGATGCCGGCGTGATCGGTGCCCGGGAGCCAGAGGGCGCGGCGACCGCTCATGCGCCGCCAGCGGGTCAGGATGTCCATCTCCGTCTGGTTGAGCATGTGGCCCATGTGCAGGCGGCCGGTGACGTTGGGCGGCGGCAGCAGGATGCTGAACTGCTCGGCCTGCTCCGATGCATCGGTAGACGCCGGCTGGGCAAAGAGCTTTTCGCTGACCCAGTATTCGGCCCAGTGGTCTTCAATCGCGGTGGGATCGTACGCTTTCGGCAGGTCGTGAGGCATGGGGTTTTGTCTTCGTGCCCCAGGGATTTGCGCGAAAACCCGCGTATTCAACGGGTTTCCGCGTGAGGGGACCACAGTTAACTTTAACAGATGCGGGGTTTGGCGCTGCGGCCTTGTCCCGGCATGGGCAATCGCACCGATCCATCTTCTTCCCCTGCCGGGTTGCGATTTTCAACGAGCCGTAGGCGCCGCGGTTGTTCGCCCCGTGCTTCAGCGTGGAGATGGGTTCGGCAAGAGATTTTCAGTCCCGTGGGGGTAGAGTAGGCGGCGGGATTGTCATCGAGATGCCGCTCCTGCGATTGCCGTGCATCCCGTCGAGCCTATCGAACCAGGGCGTGGGGCGACTCCATGAGTTTGGGCGTTCTTTCGACCTCGCTTCGACCCCAAGCACTTACTCACTTACTGAGTCGGCTCCTAAGTCCAATCCAAGCGCCCGTGCCGGGCCCGTAACTCGCCCCCCTGTGGAGGTGACTTTCTCTCCCCCGCTTGGCCTCGTTCCTGACCGGGTCTGTCCAGCGAGTTACCCGAAAAAGCGGAAGGATCTCTTCTTGGGTTCGGCAATCGCCTTCGACCACACCGATCGGCTCATCCGGTGGATCTGCGAGGAGATCGGCGAATCTCCCAGAGCCAGCGGGACGCCGGTGCTTTGCATCTTCCGGACCGCCGCGTAATCGTTGGGGATCTTCCATCGGACCGGGCTGCTGAGCGTCTTCGCGATGCGATCGTCCGAAACGATCCAGGAGCGGCGCTCGTAGCGGTTGAGCACGACTTCGAGTTTGGAAGCCTCCCCAGGGAAGAACTGGGAGATCAGGCGGCTTGCGTTGCGCAGTTCCGGGACGCCGACCTGGGTGAGGACATAGATGGTGGATGCATTCTTGAAAAACTCGGTGCCGATCAGGTTGGGCCGCGACCCCGCGTCGACGACGACGTTGTCAAATTGCTGTCGAGCGACCGTCAGGAGTTTGTGCACCGCTTCGTCCGAGGCAGGGAAGCTGGGATACTTGCCCGGAGCAGCCAGCACGCATAACCCCGAGGTATGTTTGGCCAGCAACTTGGAGAGCAGAATCGAATCCAGGCGGTTGTAATCCTGAAGTGCATTGACGGTGGAGTATTGAGCGGCCATGCCCAGGTTGAGGGCGGCATCTCCCAAGGGGAGGTCGAGGTCGATCAAGAGAGTGCTTTCGCCCGACTCCTGGGCCAGGGCCACGGCAAAGTTGGTGGCGATGGTCGTCACGCCGGAACCGCCCTTGGCGGCGGTAAACGCCAGGATCTTGCCATCCGACTTCTTGGAGGGACTCGCGGAAGGGGGCGGAACCGTACGGCGAGCCGTAGCCCGCACCAGGGCCTCGTCCACCTTGACGCGGGAGAGGGGAAACTTGAGAAACTCGCGGGCGCCCGCGCGCATGCAGCGCAGCAGTAGTTCCGAATCGGACTTGGGCGAATAAACAAATACAGTCGCCGCGCAATAAGTACAAATGCTTTCAACCAGTTCAAGTGCGTAGTCCGGGTTGTCCGGCAATTCGAAGATATAAACGTCGCAGCGCAAGTTGTGCAGTTTTTGCACGCCTCCGAGGGTTTCAGGATAAGGGAACTCGCGCAGCACTGCGCCCTTGAATCTGCCAAAGATCGAACTGGCTGCCTTGCGGTTGAGCCCAATCGGGCCAATCAAGGCAATCGAGAGCCCTCCATCGACGAGAGAGCCAGGATCTGGCGCGTCCGGACGCCAGGAGTAATCCGGTGACTCCGGAGGGCCAGGCTCTCTGGGGAAGATGCTCAGGGTGTCGGACAAGTGCGTTCCTATCTCTAACTCTGTGACGCATTGCGCTGCAAGCGGCAGCCATTCCGGCCCACCGAATCTAGTCCAAGGTGTAACAGTTCGATGCTTTGTCAGGTGGGTTGGTTTCACTAGTTTGCAGCGAGAGGCTGTGGAAAGTCCATTAAAAAAATCTTAGAGCCTCTCTGAAGGCGGCTGCGGGGCGCGGGCCGTCGGCTTTCTTCTGCTATTCTGGCGGGCGGCGGAGACTCCCCCCTGCGAAGCTACACTCGCGGCAGCGGGGCTCCCGACATGGGCTTCCGGCGGCGCCAACCGGCCAGTGCCTTCCTCCCGCCGCTCCCTATGAACAAGACACCGGTTAGGTATCGCAGCGCCCTTAGGGGGCGCAAACATCGTGTTGCGGCAAACTTACCAGGGCTTCGGCCCTGGGCTTTTTTCGCGCGCTCCGGGGCGAATAGCGGCTCCTCTTGTTCCTCTCTGCCGTAACACGCAGTAGCAAGTCGGCTGCTCCTTTGAAACTCTCTCGTCTTCCCCCAGGATGGTCGCCGGCTCGATCGCTTTCCGGCTGCCCGAGGCAGGGAAATGCATGACCCGAAAAACCGAAAAGGCCGTGCCCGCCAGGGGTACGGCCTTTTCGGTTCTTACTTGGCGGTCCGCTAGAACGGGTTGATCTTGGCCAGACCCTTCTTTTTCTTCTTCTTGCTGGAGGACTCGTCGCTCAGGTCGGCCTTGGGCTTCTTCTTGTTGGCATCGGCGGCCTGAGCGGGCGTCGAGCCCGGCTTGACTTCGTTCACCTGCTCGGGAGCGTCGGCCGGCTTCTCGGCGGCAGGCACTGCGGGAGCCTTTGTCCCCACCGCCTTGATGACGGCGTTGGGGTCGGTCGCGGGGGCGCTGACCACCTGGACACCCACACCGGAGCCGCCCTCAGGGGTTCCCATCTGAATGGGCGCCTGCGAAGGCTGGTCGCTGCGCGGAGGCTCGTTGACCCCGGTGGGTTTGGCCTCCTCGGCCGGCGCCACGGGCTTGCCGGCGTTGATGGCGGTGTTGAAGATGGCGATGTTCTGCTTGTTGATCTCCGGCGCCAGGGTGCGCTTGGGGTCGTCCAGGCTGGGCTCGCCCACATGGACCGCCTCGACCACGGTCGGCCCGTGCTTGATGATGCCCCAGGTCCGATCCGCGAACTGGATGCGCTGCCGGCTCTGTTCCTCGGCTTCGCTTTCGGCAATAGCGGCCTGTGTGGCTTCGGGGACGGGGCGGTTCATGGCCACTAAGCGATCGCGAGCGTCCTCGACACGCGGCGCCATGGGATAGCGGGTGATCACCTTGGCGTAGGCCGCCGCGGCCCGGTCCTGATAAACGGCGCGCAGTCTCTCCTTCACCGCGCCGGGCAGGCCGGGAGCCATTTGCATGGCGTGGGCTTCGCCGGCATAGGCATCGCCAATGCCGAGCAGCGCTTGGTCGCTCTTGGAGTAGAGCGGGAAGGTATCGACCACGGTCTGGAGGCGGGCGATGGCGGCGATGAAGTTCTCGCGGCTCTCATAGTAGAGGCCGATCTGGGTCTCGCGCTCGCCAAGGACCTCCTGGACGTCGCGCAGTTTCTGCTTGGCGCGCGGCACCAGGGTGGAATCGGGGAACTGGTTGATCATGGCGCGATATTCCTGCTCGGCGCGTTGCGCGTTGAGGTAGTCGCGGTCCGGCTTCTCCATCTGCTGATAGAAGATGTCGGCCACCTTCATCTGCGCCTCGGCCGCTTCCGGCGCCTGGGGGAAGAAGGTGATGAAGTCCTTGTATTCGGCCTCGGCCTGGGTCAGAGCCGCGGTGCCGCCTTCCTTGAACCAACTGTCGCCCACCGCCAGTTTGGCGCGCATGCGGTATTCGGAATCGGGATAGGTGTTCAGCATCGTCTGCAAGTCGAGGCGGGCCACGTCGAAACGGCCCTTCTTCATGGCGGTCATGGCCTTGTCAAACAGCTCCTTGTCGGGCTGTTTGGAGGCAACGTTGGCCAGCGGGTTGGCGCTCAAGTCTTGGTTCTTCTTGTGCTTGGGTTTCTTGTCCGCAGCTTGGGCCGAAACCCCGGCCAACACCAGAACCGCCAGAGACAGCGCGGCAAACTTCAACGGCAACCGATTCATACCACCTCATTCGAGCAGCGCCCCGTCGACAGGACGCCCGCCTTGCATATCCTTCAGAATCTTACTCGTTTGCGGCCTCACGGGCCGCCGCCAGCAGGGTGCGGGCATCCCGCTCAGGCTGCCCGGCGCCAAATACGGCATTGCCGGCTACCAGCAGATCCGCTCCCGCTTGGACGATGCGCGCCACGGTATCGTGAGCCACGCCGCCGTCCACTTCGATTCTAAACGCCAGCCCCAACTCCTGGCGCATTTTCGCCAATTGGCGGATCTTGTCGAGCGAAAACTCGATGAACTTCTGCCCGCCGAAGCCGGGATTCACGCTCATCACCAGGACATGGTGCACCATGGGCAGAATCTCCCGGATCGCCTCGACCCCGGTGGCCGGATTCAGCACCACCGCGGGCTTCATGCCGAGCTGGGCAATCAGTTCCAGGGAGCGGTGGAGGTGGCGGCTGGCCTCGAAATGCACGCTTACCCAGTCGGCCCCGGCGTCGGCAAAGGCGGGGATGAACTGGTCCGCGTTCTCGATCATCAGGTGGCAGTCCAGGGGGAGAGCCGTGGCCTTGCGCAGAGACTTCACCACGGGCGGGCCGAGGGTGATGTTGGGCACAAAATGGCCGTCCATCACGTCCACGTGGATGACCGTGCCGCCGCCCCGCTCGGCCGCGGCAACTTGGTCGGCCAGGTGGGCGAAATCCGCCGACAAAATGGATGGAAGAAGCTCGACCATAGGTGTGTTTCCCCGCTTGGCAAGTGTATCAGCGGGGATGGGTGGGAGTCTGCGGGTGGGCGGTTCGGCATTGGACTGTCTCCGGCGCGCAGGCGGCGGTCTATATTGATCGGACAGGCCAGAGCCCAAGAGGGACACTGAGAGCCGGAGATACAAATCGCCGCAATATTCGCGGCCCCAACAGATTGAAGGAGAAGCTATGTCCTACGGTAAATTTCTTGCTCTCGCGGCTCTCGGCGCGGCCCTGCTGGGCGGCGCATCGCAGGGGCGCGCACAGATTGGTATCAGCATTGGCGTAGCGCCGGCATGCCCCTATGGGTACTTTGATTACGAGCCCTATCAATGCGCTCCCTACGGCTACTACGGGCCGGACTGGTTTAGCGGGGGAATCTTCCTGGGAGCGGGGCCCTGGTTCCGCGGCCATGAAGGCTTTTACGGCCATGTGGACAACCGGTACGATCCTCATTACGGCTACAATGGTCCGCTGCCCGGACGCGGCGAGCAACAGTTCAACCACTTCCACGGCAACGAGGCGCGGGATGGGCGGGGCCATACTGGGAATGCTGGCCATGAGGGCGGCAACGAACATGCGCTTCCCGGAGCGCGGGGCGGCGGCTCCCACGGCGGTGGACACAGGCGGTAGAGTGCGGTTCCGACCGAGAATGAGTTGAGAGAAGGCGCCTTTGGGGCGTCTTTTCTCATTTTGCGGCGGTCTTGCGCGGCTTCTCCAGTTGGGCGAGGAGGAGGCGGGAACGGGCCCGCATCGCCGGCGTTCCCGAGCGGCCATGAATCCGCAGCAGGTCCAGAACCGCGGGCAGAGAGGCCGGATCGTGGCGGGTCAGCTCGGCCAGCCCCTGGAGCGCGTTGGTCTTCACGATCGAGGATTTGTCTTCCAGGTAAGTGTGCAGGACGGCTGCGGCGCGGCGGGCCTCCGGTACGGTGAGGGGCAAGCGGGAGATGGTGAAGGCAAGGTTCCAGCGCAGTTTGATGAAGCGGGCGTCGGGCAGCAGGCCGAGCAGGGCTTCTTTGAACTCCGCCAGAACGCGGCGGAGCGCGGGCGCGGGGTCGCGCGAGATCAGCTCCAGCACGTCGGCGGCGCGGTTGGCCACGCCGGGGTCGTCGTCCCACAGCAGCTCCAGCAGCCGGGGCGCTTTTCTGGGCTGAGCCTGGACAAGAGCGGCCACCTCGGGCACGCGGGTTGCGTCCAGGGCATTGCGTCCCACGGCGAGCTTGGAGCGGAGATCGGCTTGCTGAACCATGATTCGTCTCGGCACGGCTTCTAGGGCGTCGGCGGGGCGGCCGGGAAGGACTTGGCGGCGACCCGCCCGATGCCGCGGAGAATGGCCTTCACCGGCCAGCGGCCTTCGCTGTCGGGAAAGAAGATTTCGCCGGTGCGCTTGGCTTCGGGCCGGTAGTACCAGCGCTTGAGCAGGGCCAGATGGCCTTGGCGAAGGGTGGGAGACGGCGCTTTGGGATCGGCCAGCTCAGCGAGCGCGGCCTCGATGCGGGCGTCCAACACGCCTCGGCGGAGTTTTCCCGGCGCAACTTCTGGAGCGGGGGTCTCCCCGGACAAGGCTTCGGAAGCATTGCCCCCCAGAGTTGGCTCCATCTCCGGTGGATGATTCAGCCCGATCCCTGACCCCTGATCCCTGCCCCCTGGAACCTCCGGAATCGGCTCAATCGCCATGGGCTGCGCGAAGAGCGAACTCGACCCCGACTGCTCGTTCTGGATTCTCATGCCCAGGGTCGAGAAGGCCGCCGGGCCGCTCAGGCGATTGTTCTCAAAGAGAAAGACCGCGACCTCGCCGGGGTTGGCCGACGCTTGCAGGATCACGGCGCGAAGCTGCGTGAGTGGGCGAACCAGCTCCGGGGCCAGGGCGCGCACTGTCTCCACGCGAAGCACTTGCGCATGCAGTGCGGCGGCCGACTCGAATTCGAGGTTGGCCGAAGCCTGGTCGCGCTCGGCGCGCAACTGCACCAGCCGGCTCTCGCCGCGCGTGGCCAGAAAGCGCTCGACGGAAGAGGCTTCTTCGCCGTAGCGCTCGTCCGTGCAGCCCTGAAAGCAGGGCGCCAGGCACATTTTCATCTCCGAGTAGACACATCCTGGATGGCTGGGATGGGGGTCGAGATCCTCCGTGCAGCGGCGCAGCAGGAAGAGCTTCAGCGCCTCGTCGGCAAAGCGCTCGGCCGCCGCCCGCGAGGCGAACGGCCCGTAGGCCCACTCCGCCTCGCGCTGGCTGGGCCGGTGGGTGACCACAATGCGCGGATAGGGATTGCCGCCCAGGAAGCGTACAAAGGCCGGATTGCGGAGGTGCATCCGGTCAAGGCACTTCGTGCCGTGGACTTCATGGAGGAGTTCGAACTGGATCAGCAGCGACTCGAACTCCGAGCCGGTGAGCCGCCATTCGATACGCCGCACCCGGCCGGCCAATTGCAGGCGCCGCGGGTGCTTCTCCGAGGGTTGCAGCAGCCGGGCAAGCCGCCCGCGCAGGTTGGGCGTGCGACCGATGTACGGCTCGTAGTGGGCCTCCGCGCCATAGAGCGCATAGACCGCCGCGGCCTGCGGCAGTTGCGCCAGCGCGTGCTTGGCGTTGGAGGGGTCGAAGGCGAGGGTTTGCATCTCAGTCGACACGTCGATCCCGCTCAGGCTCCGGCGATGGTCATGCCGTCGATGCGCAGCGTGGGCGACGCCACCGAGCCGCGGAAGACCAGGTCGTTGCCGATGGCGGTCACGTTTTTGAGCATCTCGGCCAGGTTGCCAGCCACGGTCACCTCTTCGACGGCGTAGGTGAGCTGGCCGTTCTCGATCCACAGGCCGGTGGCGCCGCGGGAGTAGTCGCCGGTGACCACATTGACGCCAAAGCCCATCAGGCTGGTGACGTAAAACCCGGCTGGAACGTCGGCAATGATCTGCTCCGGCGTCAGCGTGCCCGGCTCGAGATATAGATTGCCGCAGCCGATCCCCGGCGTGCCGGCCAGGCCCCGCGAGGCGTTGTGGGTGGACTTCATGCCCAGCTTGCGCGCGGTATACGTATTGAGCAAGTAATTGCGTAATGCGCCGTTTTCCACCACCACGGTGCGCAGCGAAGGCAGACCTTCGCCGTCGAAGGGCGAGGTGCCGAAGCCGCCCGCGCCGGTGGGCAGCAGCATGGTGTTGTTGTCCACGATGGTCAAGCTCGACGCGGCGATCTGCTCGCCCAGCTTCCCGGCCAGAAACGACGCGCTGCGCCAGATCGAGTCGCCCGAGGCGGCCTCGAAGACCGAGCCAATCAGCGAGCGCGCCACCTCCGGCGCAAAGACGATGGGCACGCGCTGGGTGGGGACACGCCGCGCGCCCAGGCGGCGGAGCGTGCGCCGCGCCGCTTCCTGGCCGATCGATTCCGGCGTGTCGAGATCGGCGAGCCGCCGCGCGCTCGACCACCAGCCGTCGCGCTGCATGGTTCCGTTTGTATCCATGGCCAGGGGCGCCGCCGAGACGCCGGCGTAGCTTGACCGGTAGCCGCCCACAAAGCCGCGCGAGTTGGCCAGCACCTTGCGTCCCGTGGAGGCGTCGAAGCTGCCGCCGTCGGAGTTGGCGATGCGCGGGTCCGCCGCCAGAGCCGCCGCCTCGGCCCGGCGCGCCCACTCGATGCGCTCGGCCCCTTCCAGCGAGTACACGTCCTCGTAATAGAGGTGCAAATCTCCAGCCAGCGAGCCGAACTCGCCGCGTTCCGGCAGGCCACTGTTGGGGTCTTCCTCGGTCACCTTGGCCAGGGCCATCGCGCCGTCCACCAATTGGCGAATGCCCTCGGGCGTCAGATCGCTGGTCGAGGTGGTCGCCGACCGGGTACCCAGAAACACCCGCAGCCCCAGACCGCGCGAGCCGGACTCCTTGAGCGTCTCCACCTGGCCCATGCGCACGTTGACCGAGAACTCGTCGCCCTCGCGCACCACGGCTTCGGCGTCCGTGGCGCCTGCCTTCACGGCCAGAGCCACCACGTCGGCAGCCAGAGATTCCAGATCGAGAACGGTCAAATCGGAGAGAGAAGATGCATCGGCCATGGGTCAACAGTAACAAAACCGCCCAAGATTAAGCAGGCGGGAATTCTGTTATCGTAGGTGGTGATTTCAAGAGGATCTATGAACCTATTCAGGAAATACCTGCTTCTCTTCGCATTTTTGATTGCCGCCACACTGGGGACTTCCGCTCAAATCAAGGGCATCGATCCCAACCTGCTGGGCAAGGCCACGGCGGGCGATGCGCAATCGCAGTACCTGGTCGGGCAGGGCTACGAAGAGGCCAAGGGCGTTGCGCAGGACTACGAGCAGGCGGCAGGCTGGTACCAGAAGGCCGCCGAACAGGGCCAGGCCGAGGCGCAATACCGCCTGGGGCGGCTCTTCCGCGCCGGCAAGGGTGTGCCGCAAGACGATGCGCAGGCCGCCGCGTGGTACGAGAAGGCCGCCGAGCAGGGCGTGGCGGCGGCGCAACTGAACCTGGGCTTGCTCTACGACCACGGCCAGGGTGTCGTGCAGAATTCCGCCAAGGCCGCCGGCTGGTATCGCAAGGCGGCTTTGCAGGGGCTGGCCGAGGCCGAGTTCAATTTGGGAACGCTCTTTGAGAACGGCCAGGGCGTGCCCCAGGATGCCACGCAAGCCGCGGACCTCTATCGGCGCGCCGCCGTGCAGGGCAACGCCTCCGCGCAGTTCAACCTGGCGCTGCTCTACGACAACGGCCAGGGCGTAAAGCAGGACCTGGCGCAGGCCGCAGCCTGGTACCAGAAAGCCGCCGAACAGGGCGTGGCGCGCGCGCAATTCAACCTGGGCTCGATGTTTGCCGGGGGCCAAGGCGTCGCGCAGAGCTACTCCGAGGCCTACTTCTGGCTGGAACTGGCCGCCAATTCCTGGAACGGCGCGCGGCAGCAACAGGCCATCCAGGCCAGGGACGCGGTGGCCGGGCGCATGAGCGCCGCGGAGGTACTCGCGGCACAGCAGCGGGCCGCCAAGTGGGAAGCAGAGCACAGGAAATAGCCAGGAGGGCGATTGGCCGGGCGGTCTCACTCAATGGGCTCGACCGCCGGGCGCCAGCGTGCGCGGGTTGGCTGCTCCTCATGGATAGAGCTGGCGTACGGCGCCAGGAATTGGACAACGACAGCAAGTCAGCCCCCGCTTCAGCGGGGATAGCGGGTCAGCAGGTCAGCGGCATGACGCCATCGGCAGGGATTCGGCCGGTTGGGGGGCGTGCTTTCCCACCCATTCGCCGAAAAGCTGGCGAATGGGTGGGGCACGGAGAGTTGCGGCGGATCTGGCGGGTTTTCCCGGCTGAAACTCGCTTTGGCGAGGGAGCGATTGACTAGGGGAGGAGCAGGATGGGCGCTCTCCAGAAGACGGACTTCTGCGTCGCCGGGTCCAGCACCGTCACCTGGCAGTCGTACTCTCCGGGGGCGAGGCTGTTTACGCCCAGGCTGAAGCTGAGATTCGCCGTTCCCAGGCGGCTGGCGGCGTTGGGAACAACCGCTTGCGGCTGCGATTCGAAGGCCTTGACCCCCTCGCGATAGAGGCTGACGAAGGCAAGGACAGGCTGCGGCGGCGCTTTGCTGTCGGGCGCGGCCGGCTTGTAGGCCTGGAAGTAGACGTAGATCTCGCGTCCGGCGCTGAAGACCCGCGTCACGCTGGGAACCAGCTTCTTGTTCTCCTGCACCAGCGGATTGACGGCTGCTTCCTTCTGCTTCTCCTTGCCCTTGGCGGCGTCGTACAGCGCCTCGCCCAATTCGACCCGCTGGCTGCTGAGAACCACCGAACTGATGGGGACGCGCTTGTCTTCCTTGTTGAGGTTGGGAATGACGAAGTTGGTCTGATAGGTGCCGATGCGACCGGTCTCGTCGTCGCGCGCCAGGAACTTGATGCGGTACTTGCCGGGCAGCAGGGTGAAGCCGGTGTCGTATTCGATGGGGCGGTGGGCAAGCTCCGTGGCCGTGGCGTCGCTGAGCTTGATGTTGACGTTGTCGCGCACGTTGGAGACGGTTGTTCCGCCGACCAGATCCTTGATCTCGCCCACAAAGTCGATGAGCGTATGCTCCGCGCCGCCGCGCTTGGCCAGGGCCAGCTCGCGGCCGGGAATCTTGACCACGATGGGCACGAAGTACTCGGCGCGGTTGAGCTGGAAGTAGTCGATCTCCATGGCGATGGAGAGCTCGGTGATGGGGTCGTCGAGCAGCAGTGCGTCTTCCAGTTGGCGCTCCTTGTCGGCGGTGGTGAAGCGGCTGAAGTCCTTGTCGGCGTAGTAGCCCTGGCGGTAGCTGAGATTGGCCGCCAAGTCCTGGGTGAGGGTGACCTTGATCTTGCGGAAGTGGCCGTTCTGCGCGGTGTTGGTGGCGTAGTAGCCGAGCAGGTAGTAGTCGGAGATGGATTGCTGGGCCTGCACGATGCCGCGATCCAGGTCGTTGGTGTCGAACAGGGCTTTGCCGCCGGTGTCGCCGGCCAGGGCGTAGAGCGTGTCCTGCGACTGCTGGAAGCCGGTGGAGGTGGCCAGGGCGGCCGCGCCGGTATAGATGCCGGAGTTGCCCGCCGAGCCCTGCGTGGCATCGCCCAGCGGCGCCTCGGCCACCAGGCCGCGCGCATCGATGGGCCAGAAGGAGACGCCGGCCTTGATGGCAGCATCGACCGTGGCGTGCAGTTGCGCCTGGTTGTCTACGCCGTTCAACCGCAGGCCGCTGGCGAAGTAGACAAGCGACTTCTTCTCGTTCAACTGGCCGAGCATCTTGGCGGCGGTTTGCAGGGCGGCAAGCTGGCGATCGGTGCTGAAGATGTTGAACTCGCTGTCATCCTGGCCGAAGGCGGCGCCGGTGTCGGCGCTGCTGGCGTCGTCGATGGTCTGCGTGGAGCTGAGGTCTTCGCCGACCACCAGCGTTTCAAGGATGCTGAGCAGCTTGTTGCGATCGGCGGTGAAGTCCTGGAGGATATCGACCGATGCGCCCTGGTAGCGGAGAATCGAGACCAGATCGACCGTGGTCAACTGGGTGCGGATGAACTGCTCGGCCGCGGCCAGGGCGCGCAGTTGGTCGGCCGGGCGCATCGCCGACATGTCGAAGTAGAGCGCCAGCAGGCGGCGATTCCTGTAGCGGGCGTCCTCGATCTTCTCGGGCGAGATCTGGGTGTGGGCCAGGCGCTTGTAGATTTTGATGTCCTCGCCGGCAGGGGATACAACCGGAACCGGGGAGGCCAGCGCAGTCAGGTTCTGATGCTCGCAGAAGCGGATGGTCTGGGGCGCGCCGTCCTCGGTGAGGGCGAAGTCTTTGGCGGTGAGCCCGGTGATGGGCTTGCCGTCCTTGTCCTTGACCTGGACCGCCTCGACTACCAGTTGGACTTTTACGGCGAGGGTAAACGTGTCCGCGCCGGCGGCGGTCTTGTTCTGCCCGATTTGCTGGGCGGTGGCCGGGGCAACGGCGAGGAGAAGAAGAAGGGCGGACAGGCTTCTCATGGCTAGAACCTCACCCGCAGCGTGGTTTGCAGGCTGCGCATGGGATTGGCCGCAGCCGGTGCGCCGAACTGCGCGCTGTTCCAGGTGGTGTTCCATCCGGTAAAGACTCCGTGATTGAGCAGGTTCTCCGCATCCACGCGGAAGTCCAGCGAATAGCGCGTGCCGGGGCGGAAGGTGCGGGCCAGCGCGCTGTCCAGGCTGAACTGGCCGGGCCCGGTAATCGAATCCCGGCCCGCGGTGCCCCACTGGCCCGCGACCGGCGTCGTGTAGGCCGCGGCGTTCAGGTGCAGGCCCGCGCTGGGGGCGGAGCTGGGCGCGCCGCTGAGGCTGGGCCGGATGGTGTTATAGAAGCCCGTTCCGGGAACCGTCGCCAGGTAGACCGGCGTCTCCGGCAGACCGCTGCCCACCCCGATTTTGGTGAGAACCGTCCACTCTTTGAGGAGGTGACCTTTCCAGCCGTGCAGCAGGTCGCCGCCGCCCAAGCCTTCCCCGCTGGTGTATTGGGCTTGGAGGTTCAGCAGGTGGCGCTGATCGAAGGTGGAGAGCCCATGTTCGGCACGCGGATTGAGCCAGTTCTGGGCAATCGAGGCCGCGGAGGGATTGGTGCCGTCGTTCCGATCGCCGGCCGTGACGTGGCCCTGGCCCCCCAACTGCGCGTCGTCGTCCATCGACTTCGACCAGGTGTAGAGCGCCGACGCGGTGAAGCCGTTGCGCAGACGGCGGCGGAGTTGGAACTGCCCGGACTGGCGGGTCGAGTTGCCGCCCGAGGTGCGATAGACAAATCCCAGCGGGCAGCCGGGGCAGGGGTTGGCCGCGCCGATGGGATAGGTATTGGGCAGAAACTGCTGCACGCCGTGCGTGCCTTTCACGCCCAGATAGGTGACGTTGAGTTGCAGCGCGGCGGGCAGATCGCGCTGCACGCTCAATTGCCAGGTCTGCGCGTAGCCCACGCGGAAGTTGGGATCGAGGGCGAAGGTGTCGGCGGAGGCGCAGTTGAAGCCGTCCTTCAGCGTGAGCGGGCAGGCGGCGCTGTTCTGGACGCTGAGGCTCTTGGACAGCGGCGCTTGCTGGGCGAGTTGGAGCGCCGGGGCCTGGTAGACGGACGTGTCGTGATAGATGCCGTAGCCGCCATGCACCACGATGGTCGAGGCCGCGATGGGACGCCAGGAGATGCCGATGCGCGGCTCCACGCCGAGCCGATCGGGGCGAACCAGCGAGCCGGGATAGTGCGTGCCGGTAAGCGGCCCCACCGGATCGCTGCCCAGCACCGGCGCGGCGGCGGTAAAACCCGGCGCGAGATCGAGATTTGCGAGGCGGCCGTGGAGTTCGGTGATGGGCGCGCCGTACTCCCAGCGCGCGCCGGCGTTGACGGTGAGCACGGAAAACATGCGCCAGTCGTCGGAGATGTACGCGTCGTAGACCGGCTCGCGGAAGTACTTGTCGGCATTGCCGAAGGCGATGGCGCTGGCATCTGGCACGCCGAGCAGGAAGTCGGCCAGGTCGGAGCCGCTGCTTGCTGCTCCAGCGGTGGCCGCGCCGGTGAAGGTGAATGCACCGCGCGGGTTCTGCTGGAAAAAGTCGTTGTACTCCTGCTTGCGCAGATCCGCGCCCAGGGTGAGGTTGTGCTTGCGGCGATAGAGAGCCGCCGAGAGGGAGAACGCATCGGTGCGGTCGCGGTTGAAGGCGCTGTTGGCGTCGCCGAGACCGGCGATGCCGCTGGAGAAGTTGAGCGTCGGCGGACCCCAATCGGCCGGGTCCGGGCCGTTGCCGCCGGTGCTGGCCGTGCCTTCGATGCCCGCCGCGCCCGCGATGTTCCGGCGGTTCTCGAAGTTGGGCGTCTCCAGCGTCCGCAAACGGCTGAAGCGATAGGTCGCGTAGGCAAAGAGGCGCGGGCTGAAGCGGTGCCCCCAGTTGATATTGGTGTTGATGCCCAGCACGCTGGCGGCGTCCACAAAGCCGAAGAGGCTGGTGCTGCCGGTTCGGGTGCTTTGCAGGTTGAAGCCGCCCCAGAGCTGGTCGCGGCGGCCCAGGGTCTTGTCCAGGCGCAACTCTAGCGCGTCCCGATGGCTGCTGTCGAGCACCGCCGCCTGGTAGTTGTAGATCGTGCCGCCGGGGAGGTTCGGCTGAGGATAGAGCGCGAGCAGCGCCTGCGCCTGCGAGCTGACCGGGTCGATGAGGTTGCCGGGGATGGGCGTGGTGGTTCCGGGATAGTAGAGCGTCACCGGCTGGCCCTGGGCGTTGAGCAAACCAGCCAGATTGCCCGTCCGCTGCTGCGCCGTGGGGACGATGCCCGGTACGGTGACGGCGGTCTGGTTGCGCGTCCACTGGTAGCCCACAAAGAAGTTCGGCCCGCGCGGCAGAAGGCGGGGAATCTTGATCGGACCGCCCAGCGTGACGCCGCCGGTAAAGCGATCGTAGAAGGCCTTCGCCGTCTCGCTGCCGCTCAGCGCATAGGGCCGCGCATCGAGGGCCGAGTTATCCAGGATCGCCGAAAACCCTCCGTTGTAGATGCTCTTGCTGTTGGCGCGCTTGTTGCCGAAGGCCTGCGAAAGCGCATATTGCGAGGTGGCCGCGTTGTTCTCGCTGCCGTTGACCAGAAACCCATCCGAGGATTCTTTTCCTGCTTCGTCCGGCAGCTTGGGAATCTCGGCCGCGGTCTCCGCCGTCGCCGGCTTCTTTTCCGCCGCGGGAGCGTTGGCAACGAGTTGCGGGCTGGGCGGCAAAGGAGCCTGGGCGGCGAGCTTCTTGAGCTGGTCGAGCGGAAGCAGCGTCAGCTCCCACCTGGCCGGGGGCGTCTTCGCGGCCACCGTCACCTCGGCTTTGATCGGAGAGAAGCACTGCATCTCGATCTCGATCTTCCAGCGCCCATCGGCCAGATCGGGAAACGCGTAGACGCCGCCGGGATCGGTGACCACGGCGATTTTTTCCGCGCCGTGCGTGAGGGTAACCGTCGCGCCGGGAACGGGAAAGCCGCCGAAGAAGACCTGGCCGCGGTACCCCGAGGCCGCACCAAGGCGGCAAAACAGCAGAGCCGCAACAACGGGAATCGCAAAGAAATTTCGACGCATTCAGGCCCTAATTCTCGGTTGGAACTCTCTCCACGTGGTCAATCGCCAGCATCTCCACCGGCACTTTTTGCGATTCCAGCTTGAGGCCCAAGGTCTCCTCCAACGCGGTGAAAATCGATGGAAGCGAGGAATCCGCGCTCAGCTCGGGCGCGAATTCGAGTTTAATGTCGTAGCTCCCCTGGATGCCCGTCTTATCGATCACCGGAAGTCCGGCGGGATCGCGCAGCATCGCCGCCAGCGTTGGCATGGACCAGTTCAGGCCTTCGAGTTTTCCGCCGCCCACATGCACGCGAAAACCCGGCCAATGGTCGCCCTTGGTCGGTTTGAGCTTCGGTCCATTCTTGGCCGCCACCAGCGCATATCCCCGCACCATCCTGGTCTCGCGGTGGGTAGTCAGATGAAATCGCTGCTGCAACAGTGCTTGCAAGCGCGGCCTCAACTCCTCGCGGCTCAAGGCGATCTCGTCTTCCGGCTTGGCCACCACGTCGTACAGTTCGGTTTCAAGCCAGTTTGGTTTTGCCGCGATTTGATTGTCGTCCACTCCGTAGGCCATCCGAATCAGAAACGCCAGCGTGACGTTGCTTGCCAGGAACTTCCCCGTTCCGGGCGGACTCCACACCGCGTCCCCGCTCTTGCCGGGCGGGACTGGACGGATGGTCGCCACCTCGAAGGCAGGCAATTGCGGCGTGGCAACCTCGGCCCGAGATACGGCTGGGACGTTGCCCGCGCCCGATTGACCCAACGCGCCCGGCGTCGCAACCGCCGCCAAACCGGCGACGAAAAGCAACAGCTTCTGCCCGTAAGCGAACCGTACTTCGATCAATGGGACGATCCAAGATTGAATTCCGCGCTTGTGGCCCCGGAGGCGCAAACCGCTTCCTCTGCATCTCCGGGGCGAGCGCTGGCTCTAATTTTCCGACGGCTTCTCGACCTTATCCACCACGAAGACCTCGGCAGGCGCCTTGGTGGCGTCCAGCCGCAGGCCGATCTGCTCCTGGATGGCGGTGTAGAGGGCCGGCGGCGCGTTGGCGGCGTCGGTGGGCGGCGGAATCTTGACGCCGAAGCTGGCGAACTGCGAGTCGTCCGGGGTCCACTTAAGCTGGAAGTCCCACCGTCCCTCGATGCCGGTCTGATCGAGCACCGGCTTGTCGAGCACGGCCGACTGCATGAGGCCGGCAAAGTCCTGCATGGTGGCGTTGCGCACGTTCAAATTCCCCAGGGCCTGGAACCACAGGCCGGGAAGTCCGCCGGAATCCGCCGCGCTCTTGGTGAGCTTCTGGCCGGTCTTGGAGACGCTGAGCACATAGACCGAAAGCTCCTTCTTGTCGCGATGGAAGACGAACTTGAAGCGCTCGGCCAGCAGCTTCTGCCACATGATCTTCCACTGCTTGTCGCTGGGCGCGCCCTCGCCGTCGGGCTGGGCGGTCACGTCCCACTTGTCGGTCTCCACCCAGGCGGGTGCGCCGATCAGCTGCTTGGGATGGGTCCCGTAGGCAAAGGAGATGATGTCGCTCAGGGTGGTGTTGAGGGTGGTGAAGCGGCGGCCTTCCACGCGGAACATCTTCCCCGGCGCATCCGGCTTGCTGGGTTTGATGGTGGCGACTTCAAAGCTGGGATCGGCGTTGGCGGCCATGGGCGGAATCACCGGCGGCGGCTCGGGAATCGTCCAGGCGGTCTCTGCCGTGGCCCGCGTCAGAGTCAGCGGCAGGGGATTCGGCCCCTGGCTCCAGTTGCCGACGATTGTCTTGCCGTCGGAGCTGAGCTTGCCGTCGTAGGTGCCGCCGATGGCGGTAAGGGACATCTTCACCGCCGAGCCATCCAGGGTGATCTTGGTGACCGGCAGCGGCTGGCCGCCCTGGTCGATGCTATAGAAGACCGCTTTGTAGCCGCCGTCGGCCTTGGTAATCTTGGTGACCAGGCGCAGGTCCTTGCCCACATGGAGCGTGCCTTGCCAGGTATCGGCGATGTCCTTGGTCAAGTCCACGGCCGCGGCTTGGGCGCTGACCTGCGGAGTGCTTGCCAGGCCGAAGACTGCCGGCAAGGCGATCGCCATGGTTCCCGCCAGGCCGAGCAGGAGTTTCCTGCCGAGGCCGAGCGTGTGGGCTGCCTGCTTGATCATGATTGCTTCTCCTTGTGGGATGGTTTTATAGATGAATCCGTTGTTGGCTTCACAGTTCCATGGGACGGGTTACTTGAATCGACGAAGCACGCCGCGAAAGGTCGTGCGTGCTCGGTGGGAAACAGCACGGAATTCTCCCGCAGATGTCCCCTGAGTGATACGTTGCGCCAGCGCAATGGTTCCCCAACTTCCCAGGCTTTGTGCAGGTTGCTCTTCTTGCACGTTGTCCATCGTAGCTCGTGTGACTCCGCGGCCTGTTCTCTTCCTGTCTGCTTCAATACCGCAGCCCGAGTTTCATGGGAAACTCCTCTTCGTCGTCTTCGAGAGCCAGCTCCAGGCTGGACTCGAGCGCGACCTTGCGATGATGGCGGCGGAGCGCCCAGTGCGCCGCGGCGATGAACGCGGAGGCGGTGAGGAAGTGGCGAAGGCTCTGCGCAATCCACGGCTCGAAGCCCAGCGGAAGCGCGGCCACAATCGGAAAGAACGCAAAGTATTTCAGCACCGTGAAGGCCAGGTTGGACGGTTCTCCGGACCTTTCCCCGGTAAAGGCCACGTTGGTGACGTTGAGAAAGAAGATGTCGGTGAGCAGCAGACACATGCCGAGGGCGATGAGCAGTTGACTGGCCGTGGCCGGCCCGGTGAGCAACTCGGCAGGGGCTAGGACGCGCGACAGCAGGCAGGCTCCGAGAGTGACCGTCGCCCCGCACAGGAAGACCCAGACCTTGGCGGCCTGCAACTGCTCGATCAGGGAGCAGAAGTGCGGCGGCCTGCCGTGGACGATGCGGAAGGCCCAGCTTCCCTGCCGGTTGCCGGGAGAGACAAAGGCCATGCGCAGCCCGGCGATCGCCCAGAAGGCCACAATCGCCGTGGCCGCCAGCAAGCCGTCGCCGGCAACCTCGACGCGCACCGTGCCGCGCACCACCGTGAGGCGCAGAATAGTGGCCGCCAGCACCGAGAGGCCGGCGCCTCCGTAAAGAACCAGGTAGATGCGGTAACGCTGCACGCGCAGCACCGTCTGGCTGATGAAGTGAAAGACCGCGCGGCGCACCGGATGGCGGAGCAGCGAGGCATGGAGGATCTTGACCAGCGGCCATGCGGCTCGAATGCGGGTGTCGCGCGTGCCGGGGCCTTCCACCAGTTGGCGCACCCGGCGCAGGTAGGCCAGCGGGTAGGCAAGCACGGCCAGTCCAGTCACAGCCAGCAGCGCAAGCGCGCCGGTCCGCGCAAGCTGGCCGTAAATGGGCAGCGCCGAAGGTCCCTCCATGAGGCGCTGATAGATGCCCAGAAACCAGAGGGGCGGAAACCACCGCGCATAGGCGCTCCCCGATTCGAGGAAGAAGGGAACTACCCCGGAGAGCACCGGAAAGAGCAAGAGCATCATCAGCAGGACGGTGATGGCCAGGCCCTGGAGGAGCAGCGAGAGCCGGCGGAAGAGCCGTTCGCCAAAGGCGGCCAGCAGCACCCCTTGCAGGGCCAGGATGAAGACCGCGGCGAACAGCCCGCTAGTGGCCACGGCCAGAAGATGTCCGGCGAGAAAACGGAAGAGATTGGGCGGATCGATCGCTGCCGGAAGCACGATTGGGGCGAGGATGTTGGCGTCGAAGAGAAAGCCGCCAATAAAGATCGCAATGGCCGCAACCCGCGCCAGAAAGAGCCGGCGATCCCGAATGGGCAGCGTGGTCAGAACATAGAGATCCAGCAGGTCGGGAAAAAACATGTCCCATTCGAAGACCGTCGCGATGCCCATGGCGACAAAGGAATACAGGACATAGAAGAGGTGATGGTTCACCTGGAGCCAATAGGGCGGCAAACCTCCATTGAGGCGGCTACTGGGCGGCCATCCTAGAACCGGATGGTAGACCGGCCATAAGTACAAGGCCACGATGAATCCGGGCAGCCCGGTGGCGCAGGCGATGAGAATCAGCCGCGCCTTGGCGTCGCCGTCCGGCGAGGCGGTTTCGTGGTTGAAGAACCGCTCCAGAAAGTGCCGCACGAGCAGCGAAAACTGGCTGCGCTCGGGTTGGACGACGGGGCCGAGCGCGGCCTGCGCGTTCAGGCTGAGGGTATCGGAGCCAGACAGGGTGAGGAGGCGCTGGAAGGTGTCATCCATGGGCGATCTGCATGACCTCGACGATTTCCCGCGCCACGCTGCGCGTCTCCTGCTGCTCGACCAGTTGGGCAAACACGCTCTCCAGATTCGGCAAGCTCATCAGCTTGGCTAAATCCGAAGGCCGGGCATCGGCCAGAATCCTGCCCTTGGCGATGACAATCACCCGGCTGCAAATCTGCTCCACCACTTCCAGCACGTGCGAGATATAGAGAACAGCCTTGCCTTCGGCCGCCAGCAGCTCGAGCAGATCCTTGAACAGCCGGGCGGAGACCACATCCAGGCCCGAGAGCGGTTCGTCGAAGATCAGCAGCTTGGGATCGTGCAGCAGGGCCGCGGCCAGCAAGACGCGCTGGCGCATGCCCTTCGAGTACGACGAAATGGGCGAGTATTGCCAGGAGGCGAGGTGCAGCAGCTTGAGCAGCCGCGTAGCCTTCTCTTCGATCGCCGCCTCGCCCAGCCCGCGCAGACGCCCGACGAGTTGCAGGTACTCGAGGCCGGAAAGATAGTTGTAGAGATGCGCCTCTTCCGGCACGTAGCCGAAATCCGCGCGGAAGCCGACCATGTCCTTGCTGACATCCTGCCCCTCGAAGAGCACGCGCCCGTCGTTGGGGCGCAACATCCCGGTGACGATCTTGACGGTGGTCGATTTCCCCGCGCCGTTGGGGCCGAGGAAACCGACGATCTCGCCGGGCGCCACTTGAAAGCTGACATCCTCGATGGCCGGGATGCCGCGAAAACTGCGATAGAGATTCTGTACCTCAAGCATGGCGGCGGTCTCCTGACGGCGGGCCGGGTTGCCGGTTACCGTCGGCTCCCGGCGAAGCGATTGCGTTGAAGCGAAGTTGGCAACCGACGAGAGCTGCTAGCGTGCCGGGGAATAGCTCCGGCCCGGCGCGTAATTCGAGCAGGAGGTCGATGCTTCTTCCGCCGTCCGCGCTGCGGATGCGAAACCGGTCGATCGAGATTTGCGGCATCGAGTTCCAGTCCAAAATGAACGTGGAGGAATTTCCGCGCTCGCCGCGGCCGATACGCAGCCGATCGATGCGCCAGCCCCCGGTCGCCGATTTCGCGGCTTCCACCGCGATGCGAAGCCCCCCGGCAAAACGGAGTGCGCCTTGCGCCGCGCCCGAGGTTGCCGGGCGGCCAGGCGGCCCCTGTGGCCAGACGGCGAGCGCCAAAAGCGCCATGAAAATCCACTTCATCCCCAGTCTCCCCGGCCCAACCGGCCGTACCCTATGTAGCAAACGGCATACCGGCTTGTCAAGTAGATTGCTACATAGGTAGAATGCGCCATGGCCATGGAAACCAGACTTTCCCATACCGCCG
>Ga0316217_10000448_pt1 | contig 58857 bp, 44 predicted proteins | sample 1anoAmetaG_FD_203633 | JGI IMG/M metagenome (GOLD analysis project Ga0316217, IMG submission 203633) | Freshwater microbial communities from Trout Bog Lake, Wisconsin, USA - 1anoA | ecosystem: Environmental > Aquatic > Freshwater > Lake > Hypolimnion/Profundal zone | place: USA: Wisconsin... | reverse complement strand
TCCACGGCTCCCTCCCAGAAGCTTTCGGGCATGTGCTGGTTGCCCGTCTTGTTTTTCCGCCACGACTCAAGCTCCTGACGCAGAGGCTCGATCCGGGCTTTGAGTTCTTGATGCCGCTCTGGCGTGATTGCATTCATAGTAATTGTTTACCCAGAACGCTACGCCCTCACCCGCCATCCAGTCACACACTCTTACCGAAGCAACACCATTCATTTCACTCTTATAATCAAGGGGTTTATTGCTGTTGCGCCTATTCCTGGAGGGGCCAACGATTTATAGACTGCGTTCTCAAAGTCTCAATTGCGCGCTATCGTTCAACCCTGGGCTTTACTGGCGGCCAACATCAAACAGCCTGCATTACCATCTTGTGCTCTCGGCCGCGAATCTCCGCGACGGCTGCGACCACTGCCGGGGTCGGATGGGCGCCGCTGGGCAACCCGGGGGTGGCGCTCCCTGGTCGAGCCACCCCCGGCTAACAGCTCGCATCCCTCCGGGATGAAACTCCCCCCGAATCCGGCTCCGTGGTCATTGCTGAAGAGTGAGCGTTATGATTCCCCGGGGAAAAATGATTGGCATCGATCAGTCATTGCTCAAACCGCCAGACTGACCCGCTTCCCCGAACCCGGGGGGTTCGCCGCCATTAGCCGGTGGCCGAGGAGCGAAGCGACGACACCACCGGATCCACAATCCATAAACAAACCGCATCCCGGAGGGATGAAAGCCTTGTCGCCATGCCCTCCATTTACCTCAGACTGGATTACTACTTCGGGATCTCCACCAGGAACCGCGAGGCGCTCATCGCACCGGAATGGCGGGCGCGTCTGCGCGCCGATCTGGGCGGGACGATTCAGGGCTTGAGCGGTCTTCCAGAGGGTAACCATGCCCAATGAAAAGAGGGGTGACCTGGGCATACGGGCTTCATTCGATTGAGTCCCAGGTCGATGCGCGGATCGACTACATCGCGACCAAGCCAGCGAACGTCATCGCGGTACCGATGCCCGTTTGACAAAGCCGGCTTCCTCCGTTAGCGTGGCGGTACAATTCCCAAGATGAACTTGTGGATCTCATTACTTGGCTGAACTGAAGAATCGGAAAGATTAAAGGTATGAATCATCCCTCACTCCTCAAGCTTACGTTTGCCCGGTCCATGGCCGCCGCGCTCTTTGGAGCCCTGTGGCTTTGCATGATCACCCCTGGCCAGGCCTCTCTGCTCTACTCGTGTCCGGGGTCCGGCGCCGGGGGCGACTGGAATACGGAAGGGTTCTATATGCCCAGCTATCCCGGAACCACGCTGGATTCGGCGACGCTGAAACTGCTCGGCTACCTCGCTGGCACATACCAGGTGTCGCTGACAGTTCGGAGCGGCGCATATAACGGTCCGGTGCTGGGCGCTTCCACGGTCACCGTGGTCCTGAACGCCGCCTCCGGCGCCCAGGTGAGCGCGCTGTTCGCGTTTCCGTCGGTAGCGATGCCCAAAGGGGGCCTGGTCTGTTTCAACCTCTCAGTGGTTTCCGGTCCGTACAGCCAGGTTTACTATGATGTGGGCGGCGGCTGCGCCGAGGTCATCGAGACCCAGGACACGACTCCACCGCTGAGCACCTTCCGCCGGAACGGCGTGGGCCTGACGTTGACCGGCGCGCTCGGGACGATCACCCCGGGGTGGTCGATCCAAGCGGCGATCAACGCGGCCGTGCCCGGAGAAACCGTGCTCGTAGGGCCCGGAACGTTCCACGAGAATCTCTACCTCAGGAGCGGGATCAACGTGCTGGGGTCGGGCCTTAGCTCGACGTTCCTGCAAGGCACCGGCGATGTTCGCGTCGTGAACTCTATCGACGTCACCAACTCCCGGTTCGCCGGGTTTCAAATCACCGGGTGCGGGAATAGCTTCGTTTCCGCCGGGGTTTGGATCAACGGCGGCAACCTGTTATTGGAGAACAACTGGATCCTGGGCAACACCAATGGCGTTTGGATCAATCCGGGCGGCAGCCCGATCGTCCGCAACAACCGCATCGATAGCAATGGCAACCCCCGAGGCGGCAGCGCCTACGCGGGCATCGTTTACCAGAACTCCGCGCCGCTGATCACCGGCAACCTAATCCTGAACGGTCTGGACGAGGGCATCCGCGGTGAGACCTGGAGCGGTCCCGTGACGGGGGCGCAGATCATCAATAACACTATCGTAGGGAATCCCGCTTATTCCACTTATGGCATTGAAGGTTGGTTCGGCGCGATGCCTACCATCAAGAACAATATCATCGCCACTAACGGCGTCGGGATTAATGGCGCCGCCCCGGCGGGACCGCTCAGTTCCTTCAATGATCTGTGGGCCAATAGCGTGGCTAACTATGCCGGCACCGCGAGCCCGGGTCCGGGCGATCTCGCCCTCGACCCGCTGTTCGACCCGACTTCGCCCAGCCTCTTTGCGCTGGGCATCGGCTCGCCCTGCCTCCATGCCGGTGATCCCAACCCCATCTACAACAACCCGGACGGCACGCGGAACACCATCGGGGCCTACGGCGGCCCCAGCGCTTTGATGCCGGGGATCATAACCAGCCTCACGTCCGGTTTTCTCTTTACGAGCGTTGGGAGCATCCCGGCGTCTTCAATCTCGACCACGCTGCCGGGGGCCGGTTTGGCGACGGTGGACAGCGCCACCGCCAGCGCCCTCCAGATCCCGCAGTGGGAAGACGCTCCCTTTGGCGGCCTGGTGCAACTCCACGGTCTGTTCGGCTCGAGCGATACCTCGGCCCAGTACTATCAGATCCTGGGCGCCAAGTGGAATGGCAATACGCCGCCCGGTCCCAGCGACTTTGCGCCGGTCCTGGATCCGCTCAGCAAAATCAAGTACACCATTGGCAGCGGCGGCGTGGTGGTCGCCTCGCTGGTCAACGTCGGTCCGGACGCCAACGGCCTGTATATGCGCACCGATCTTCCCGATTCCGGCTACTGGACTTCACCCGACCTAAAACTGCTCTTGAATACGGTGGCGCTTCAAAACTCGCGTTATGATTTCATCTGCCGCGCCTATGCCAGCGACAGCCTTGCCTCCCAGCTCACGCTCTCCAACAATACTCTGAGCAAGATCACGCTGTGGATCGACAACAACGGCGTGGTCGTCAACTTGACCAATGTGCTCGATGTGAACAGCAATACCATTCCCGAGTGCGGCATTATCCCGCTCGCCACCAGCCGGCAGAACCTCCAGTTTCAATTCACGGCCTATCACCCCAACGGCTTCCTCCACAGCTATTCCCTCGGTTCTTATTTTGGCCGCAACCATTACGGGGGCTACATCGCCGCGGACCAATATACCGGCGCGCACGACAGCCCGGGGCCGCTCTGGAGTGGCGTCGGACCGGGGACCTTCGTCTCCAACTCCTTGCCGGCCCAGGTGGCCGGCACGTTGGCCGACTGGCAGACCTGCGCTTACCAATTCCAATTGTCGGCTTGGGCCCGCACTACCGACGGGGTCAATCGCATTTATTGGAACACTTTCAACGACCACTATTACATCACCGTCGGCCCGACGACCCCGAGCGGTTGCCTGGGCGACCTCAATGGCGATGGCCGCGTGGACGGCGCGGATTTGGTCATCTTCGCCCAGCGGTTTGGCACCAATTGCGCCCCTCCGGTCCGCTAACGCGCGAACAACGACCTGACCAACTCCCTTTCGAAGGAGAAACGACAGCCTATGAAATCAAGTCTCTCTCTCGGTGCGTTGGCGCTCGCGGTGTGGGCGCTCCGGCCGCAAACCGTCGTCGCCGGGGTGAATCTCTATGGCGAGATGGCCACCAGCGGCTCGATCGCCACGGTGAATATTTACGCCGACACCTCGACCTCTTCACTGATGACCTTCGGGGTCCGATTGCTCTATGACACCAATAACCTCTACGTCATCGCCGCCGCCAAAAACACGGCGGTTTGGTATCTCTCGACCGGCGGCACCAATGTCCCTTACCTTGACCCCGACACGTCGGTTCCTGGACAAGTCACCATCCTCGGCGCCAGGCTTGATACTCTCAATCCGCTGCAAGGCGTCTCCGGCCAGCATGTGCTCCTGGGAACCGTGACGCTCGGACGGCTTAGCGACGCCGGTCCCCAATTCGCGCTGGCCCTGGGGCGACCGGGCGCCTTCGATAACTTCGTTACCACGGGCGGCGACGTGTTGGATCACGTTGCGGGCGGCGTGGTCATTGACACGGTGTACAGCCTGCGAATGATCGGCGTTACACGCGTCGCGGGGGGTGTTTCGGTGCAGTGGCAGGGCGGCATCCAGGCCACCCAGTTCCTGCAGCGGCGGTTTTCGTTGGGCGCCAATGACCCATGGGTCGACGTCTTCACCAACCCGCCTCCGACCGCTCCCACCGTCGCCTACACCGATCCGATCGGCACAAACGGGATGATGTTCTACCGTGTCCGCGCCCAGCCCTGACCCGCCGGGGCCGGTTTCGCGGGCCTTGGGGATGGCGAGCGCTCCGGTGGCGGCCGGGACGGCATGCTCAGCGACCGGAGATGGAAAGCGAGCGGAGCCTGATCGGCGGCGCGGGCGAAAAGGATGTCGAGGGTGCCGCGCAAGGGAAGCCCTCTAACCTCGCTTTCAGGCCGGCGTTACAATTTTGGCGCCTCGGGCCCGGAAGAACGGACCGCCGACCTATCAACGATCAACCACCGACGAAGAGAACAAGTCGGCGCCACCTCGGCCCCTAACTCATTCCTTTAAGGACTACTTAAGAGAACTGCAAAATACACTAACAAATGACTTGCGCTCCGGCGTCGCATGCGCTATAAGAAACCGGCCCTAAACACGATGAAGAAGCCATGCCATGTGAATTGCCTGCTTTCGACAGATTCGCTTCCTATTGGCTTTACCGCTTCATTTCGTCCCACGCCCAAACGAGCGCGGCGGAGGATTTCAGAGTCCTCAAACCGTTCCAATCCTCAAACTGAACAAGCGGATGCCGCGATGCGACATGGATTCCGCGTCTCCGCTATTGCAGTTGACGTCGGTTTTATAGCGCTTGCCGGATTGAGTTCCGCAGGCGCGCTAACAACAGCAAATAGAGACTGATTATCTTTAGTTCACTTTAAACTGTATGGCTACAGAAGACCCGCAAACAGCTCGCAACCGGCCGCCAGATCTAATTGGGAACTGTCGGCTGATGCTCCGCTACGCCCTCAAGGAGAGCCTCGACATTCCATTGGATCTTCAGAGTGACCTCGTGTCCCTGGATCGGATGTTCGCGCGGTGCAATCTCCCGACACTGAGCAATGTTTCGGCGCGCCTATTAGATACTCCGCCAGCGGTCAACGCCGCGCCACCAGCCATCACCGCGCCGCCAGCCAACGCCGCGCCGCCAGCCAACGCCGCGCCGCCAGCCAACGCCGCGCCACCGGCCGACGCCGCGCCACCGGCCGACGCCGCGCCACCGGCCGACGCCGCGCCACCGGTCAATGCCGCGCCGCCAGCCGACGCCGCGCCACCGGTCAATGCCGCGCCGCCAGCCGATGCAGTGGCGCCGCCTAGCGTAGAAAGCACCGACGAACCAATGCGGTTGCTGTATAAGGTCCACGGAGGGCTCGCGAAGCTGATTTCTCCGGCGACTGTGGCTTCACTCGTAGCGACAGAGCCATCACCTGATGGGGAGAGAAACGTCTTCCGAGGCATGCCGCGGATCGTTCGATGGGCGGCTATAGCGGCGATTACATGCGCCATCGGGTTCATTGTAACCGCCCTTTTATTGGCCGGCGCGCCAGGGCCCAAAGACCAGGCTGCGGCCGGTGGGGTTCCCAATGTTATACCAGAGCAAAAGGGCGGACCTGGCGGAATGAAGCCTGGCCGAGTAGGGACAGTGGACACGAATTAACCCGCAATCGGAGGCAACAAGGACGCCAATCTTTGAAAACAATTATGACCATTGAAATACCTTCCTTTATTCCGCCGCTGAATGCATTCTTCGGCGCCGGGTTGGGCGCCGCGTTTTACACGCTCCTCAAAACGCAGCCCTATTTGGCCAATCGCTCCTTTGATCCAAAATATAATGGCGCTTATGTGAGTCGTTTCATCACTGGCCTCATTTCCGGCGTAATTCTGGCGACCACTCTTCATCTTCATTTCGGGAGCGAGAACCAGGGGGCGATTGCCGCCTTTAGCCCGGGCGTCCTCGCCATCCTCGGGGGGTATTCCTCGGAGGCGGTCGAAAATATTCTCCAACGCCTGGTTGAGGTTCTGCTGGCCTTGGTTCGAGGAGATGGCGCGGCGCAGTCCCAGGCCGAAGCAACCGCGCAACAAGCGCAAAACAACGCGGATGTCCGGGGTAAGCTGGTCGACTTGGAGAAGGCGCAGGCGAACAATGATCAGAAGGGATTTGATGCGGTCCTTACCGATATCCATACCACGCTGAAGAAGAGCGAAGGTTAGAATTCAAATTGAGGAGCCAAGAGAGACGGAATACCAGCGGAAGAATCTCGCAAGGCGCGGCCGGACCGAAGCCCGCGTTCCCGCCTCGGCGCCCTCCGGAGACTTTATGGGCTGGCGGCCGGTAAAGAGGCCCGCTCGGGCTATCCGATGAATTCATCGAGCCTTATCGGCGCGCAACCACATGGTTTGGTATCCGGCTGGTTCGATGTCGGCCGCCCGGGCGCCTCCTCGTCCGTAGCGCTTTCCCGTGAGCAGGTCGGTCCACCCCTCAGCGGGAGGCGCTTTGGCCAGGAGCGCGCTCGCCGGCGCCACGTGGTCCGAGACATTCTGGAGGCAAAGCAACACCTCGTCGCCCCCCGGAGATACTCGGCAAAGGGCGAATAAACGATCGTCCGCATCGAAGACCTGCTGCGCCGCCTGGGGATGAAAGGCGCTTTGGGTCCCGCGGACGCGGAGCAGTTCCCGCAATCCGCGCCAGACCCGGCTCCGCAGCGAGTCTGCCAGCCCGAGTTCGGCCTCGAGCCGGTGACGGCTCAGCTTCTCGCGGTTGATACGCCGCGGAATCCCGCTGACCTCGGCGCCCGTGCGGTCGCCGCGCGACCCGAACAGGGAATGAAAATAGACGCCCGGCACGCCCTGCAAGCTCAACAGGATCGCGTGAGCGGCGAGGAACTTCCGCGCGGCCAGCTCCGGCGCCTCCCCTTCCGCCGGATTCGACAGCGCATCGAGATAGTTGATGTTCATCTCATACGGCGCCTTCGATCCATCCGGCATGGCCTTGCGGGAGATAAAACCGCCATGTTTCAGCGCGCGGCCAACCAGCGCGTTGATTTCCTCCTCGGTCAGAAGGCCGCGGACCGGGTTCAATCCTATGCCGTCATGCGAGGCGAGGAAATTGAAAAACGTGACGCGGTCGGAGGGCGGCGCCAGCGATTGGGCCCAGCGCGCCAACGTGCGCGCGTTGCCCGTTTGCAGCGCATGCAGCGCCAACGGCGGCAGGGCGAAGTTATAGACCAGTTGCGCTTCGTTGGCGCCGTCACCGAAGTACGAAACGTTGTCAGCATGGGGGACGTTGGTTTCGGTAATGAGCAGCGCTTGGGGCGCAACCTCATTGAGCGCCGCGCGCATCAATTGGATGACGGCGTGCGTTTGCGGCAGGTGCAGGCAGGACGTGCCGATTTCCTTCCATAGAAAGGCGATCGCATCCAACCGGATGAACCGCGCGCCTTTGGCGACGTAGAGCAAAAGCGCGTCCAGAACGGCCAATAGCACTTCTGGATTTTTGAAGTTGAGGTCAACCTGGTCCGAACTGAAAGTGGTCCAGACCTGCTTGACCCCGGCGGCGGTGGCGAACTCCGTGAGCAGCGGCAGCGCGCGCGGGCGCGCCACTTGGGAAAGGTCCGGCTTGCCTTCCACGGTGATGAAGAAGTCGCGGTAGCGCGCGTCCTGGGCGAGGAACCGTTGAAACCACTCGCCTTGGGCGGAGACGTGGTTGAATACCGCGTCGAACATCAGATCGAACTCCTCGCCCATCCGGGCAATATCCTCCCAGGCGCCGTAACTGGGCTCCACGGCGGCGAAATCCTTCACCGAGAAACCGTCGTCCGAGGACCAGGGATAGAAAGGGAGAATGTGGACGCCGCTAACCACGCCCTTGAGGTGGCGCGCGCAAAGCTCCCCGAGAGTGCGGAGCGGCGGCTCGCCGGGTTGACGCGCCTGATCGGCGTAGGCGATCAGCAGGGCGTCCCGTTGGGTCCAAGGCGGGTTGTTTCGTTCCGCCAGGGCCGGGGCGCCGTGGCGCGCGCGAAAACGGTCGAGCATTGATTCCAGCCGCCGCAGTGTCCCGCAGGCGTCGATTCCGGGATAGAGCTCGCGGAACAGTCGGGTCCAATGCTCTCGGTCCGGTTCACTCATTGTCCGCCCGCACGGCCTCGCGGAGTTCGTCCAGGAAGTGCGGACAGGCCGACTCGACCCGGTTCCAGTTTGAAATAAGCGGGGCCGAGAGGGGATCCCGCTGAAATGCTTTGGCGGCGAATTGGATGCTATGCACGAAGGTGGTAACGGCGTTCTCCTCCTCGTGGCGCGGATACTTCAGACCATTCAACGCCGAGTCGGCGGCGTAGAACCGCAGGGTGTCCTCCGCTTGCCGCATGTAGGCGCTCAGCAGGGTGTCGAATAAGCCGGCGTCGAGCTTGATGCCTTCCGCGGCCATCCGCTGGAAGAAGGACTGCGCGATATCGGTCGCCATTTTGTTGAGCCCCTTCTCGGGGTCGCGCGCGGAAAGTTCCTGGTGCTTGTGGTCGTAGTTGTCACAGAGTTCGGACTGGCAGATCGCGCGCGGAGCGCTATTGCGGAACACCTCCGCCAACATGCCGACCTCCAACGCCCAATCGTGCGGAATCCGCACCCGGCGGAGCATGTCCACGTCCATGGAAAACTCGCCCGCCAGCGGGTAGCGGAAGGTGTCCATATAGACCAGGTAGGGGTGTTGCCCGAGAATGCTCTTGAGCGCCCGGAGCAACGGGGTTACCAACAACCGCATCACACGGCCATTGAGTTGGTCGGTTACCCGCGCGTAATAGCCTTTGCAGAAGTCGAACCCGAGGGCGGGATGCGCCACCGGGTAGCAGAGCCTGGCCAACAGCTCGCGGTCGTAGGTCAAGATGTCGCAGTCATGCACCGCCACCATGCGCGCCTGTTCGCTCGCCAGCACGTAACCGAAACAGGTCCATACATTGCGCCCCTTGCCGCCGGGGCCGGCGCTCAGTTCCGCCTCCCCGAGTTTCCGGTAAACCTGCTGAATCCGCGGCCCGTCGTTCCAGAGGAGCGTCGGCTTCTGCGGCAATTGCGCGAAGAAGTGCCGGGCCTTTTTCCAGCCGCGCGCGTTCGCGCCATCGATGCCAACAACAATTTGTTTGAGGTAACCTACGTTGCGAAGCTCCCGCGCCATGAGTTTCAGGGCCTGGGTGCCCACCTCGCGAATATGGCAGGGCAGCACCAGGGCAATGGGCGTTTCCTTCGCGAACTCAACCAACTCTCCTTCGATCCGGGTAATGTCGGTCGGCCCCAGGCGATGCAACGTCGCTATGGCGCCCGTTTGAAAGAAGTCAGACATAAAGGGGTCCCTTCAGAGGTGTATGCGCATGCAAGGACTTCATGATTCAATGACGTCTCAACCCAGGCCTGAATTCAAAAAGGTTCGCGCCCGCGCTCGTCTTGTGGGACATTGCGGACATTGAAACTGGTAATCGTTCACCACCACTTTCGTCCCGGCGGCGTGCGGCGGGTGATCGAACTGGCTACTCCTCACCTGATCGCGCATTGGCCGGAGCGAATCCGCGCGGTGGTGTTGGCAACCGGCGAAGCGCCTGGTGCGGTCTGGTTGGAGGGCTTTCGGCGGCGCCTTCAGGGCACTGCCGTCAAGGTCGTCGTCCAGCCCGCGTTTGGCTATGTGTCCGAACTGGCCCTCGATGGGAAGAGCATTAGCCGGCGTGTCATGCAGGGCATCACGGGTCTCCTGCGCGAGGCCATGGGCGACGGTTGCCTGATCTGGGCGCATAACCTCGGGCTGGGCCGCAACCTCTATCTCGCCCGTGAGCTGACCTTCACTTGCCATTGCGCCGGCATCCCCTTGGTCACGCATCATCACGACTGGTGGTTTGAGAACCGCTGGCAACACTTTGCGGCCAGGCGCGAGGCGGGGTTTCGGACCCTTCCGGCTCTGGCGAGGGCGGTTCTGGCCAACTCACCGTTGATTTGCCATGTGGCCATCAACCACGCCGACGCCGCCGTCCTGGAAAGGCATTTCCCTGGCCGGGCCGGCTGGCTTCCGAATCCGGTCGAACGGGCGGAGCCTCCCCCCGCCCAGCGCGTCCTTGCCGCCCGCGAGTGGCTGCGCGAACAATTGGGCGAGGAAGCGCCGGTATGGCTCTTGCCTTGCCGGCTGTTGCGTCGAAAGAACATTGCGGAAGCTCTTCTGCTGACGCGCTGGCTACGGCCCCAGGCGTGGCTGGTGAGCACCGGGGGCGTGAGCTCCGCCGAGGAACAGGTTTACGCCGACGCGCTGGCCGCGGCGGCGCAAACGCAAGGGTGGCGGCTGCGCCTGGGGGTGCTGCACGGCGACGAAAGCCAGAAGCCCTCCGTGCCGGAACTGATGGCCGCCTGCGAAGCCGTCGTGCTCACGCCCCTTCAGGAGGGTTTTGGCCTGCCCTACCTGGAAGCCGCCGCGGCCCGACGCCCCCTGGTGGCGCGAAGTTTGCCCAACATCGCGCCCGATCTGCGGCGATTCGGATTCGCGTTCCCGCAAGGCTATCGGGAACTGCGGGTGGCCCCGTCGCTCTTTGACTGGCGCCGCGAACGCGAACGCCAGAGACAACGGTTCTCGGAGTGGAAGAGCTTGATGCCCAGCGCAGCCAGCCGGCTTGCCGGGCAGCCGGCGATGCTGACTCAGCGGGCCGAGCCCTTTCCGACCCCCTTCAGCCGCTTGACTCTTACCGCGCAACTGGAGGTGCTCGCCCAGCCCATCCAAGAGTCGTGGGCGCGTTGCCTCCCGCTCAACCCGTTCTTGAAGACATGGCGTGAACGGGCTTCGGGTGGGCGGCTCAAGACGAGCCCCTGGCCGCGTTTGGCGGCGCGATGGCTCGGCGGCCGCGCCTACGCCCGCCGCTTTCTGGCCCTGGTCCCGCCGGTGGGGCTTCGGGCCCTCCGCGCGGGGGCCGGCCCGGAGGCGCAGGCGGAATTCCTCCGCGGAAAACTGCGCGCGGAGAACCTCTACCCGCTCTTGTGGAATTCCCGCGCTTGAACATCCGCGCTGTCATCTTCGACGTTTACGGCACGCTCCTCGAAGTCGGGCCCTCGCCGCCGGACGCCGACGAACGTTGGCGGCGCCTTTTTAGCGATTTCCTCCGCATCGAACCGCGGCTCAGCCGCGCCGATTTCTCCGTCGCGACCAGCCAGGTAACTGCCCGCTATCATGAGGTCGACCGCGGCCGCGCCATCCCCTGGCCGGAAGTTCACTGGCCTTCGGTCGTGACCGAAGTCGTGCCGGAGCTGTCCCGGCTCTCGATCCAGGAGCGGGATGAATTCCTGTTTCGCCAAGTCCAGACCAGCCATACGACGCGCATGACCGCCGAAGCGGCCGCCACGCTGCGCTGGCTCCAAGGATGCCGTTGCCTTCTGGGCATCGCTTCCAACGCCCAAGCTTACACCTTGCGCGAACTTGCCGAAGCTCTGGCAGTCCACTCGCTCAGCATGGAGCTGTTTGAACCCCAACTCTGTTTCTGGTCGTTTGAACACGGCTTCAGCAAGCCCGACCCCCACGCCTTCCAAATCCTCGCCGCCCGCATGGCCGCCCGGGCGATCTCCGCCCGCCAGACCCTCATGGTCGGCGATCGCCGCGATAACGACATCGAACCGGCGCAGGCTCACGGCTGGCGGACCTGGACACTGGGATCAGAGGGCGATGGGGACTGGGCGCGCCTGCGCTCCACTTTGCGCGGACTACCACCAAAGGCTTTATCATGAGCACCAGCATCCTCGCCTCCGGCGCGCCTAAGCGCATCGGATTCATCTCCACCCGCTTTCACGGCACGGACGGCGTCACGCTGGAAGCCCGCAAGTGGGCGCGCCTCTTTCGAGACCTGGGCCACTCCAGCTATTGGATGGCCGGATTGCTCGACGCGCCGACTGAAGCAAGCCAAACCGCGCCCCTGGCCTTCTTCAATCATCCCGAGGTCGCCGAGGTCCAGAGCAAGCTCTTCGGCGTGGCGTTTCGCGCTCGCGCCGTTACCAACCAGATTCACTCCCTCAAGGAGCGGCTCAAGGACGACCTCTACCGCTTCATTGAGCGGTTCCAACTTGAGGTCCTGGTGCCGGAAAACATCCTGGCTATCCCGATGCACATCCCTCTGGGACTGGCGATGACGGAGGTGATTGCCGAAACCACTATCCCGGTCATCGCGCACCACCACGACTTCTCCTGGGAACGCGAGCGTTTCACCCTCAACGCCGTCAACGACTACCTCCAGGCGGCCTTTCCGCCCTTGCTCCACTCCATGGAACACGTCGTCATCAATTCCATGCAACAAAAGGAGCTGGCGCGCCGGCTGGGCATCCCCTCTCAGGTCATTCCTAATGTGCTCGACTTCGAGACCCCGCCGCCCGGTCTGGACGACTACAACCACGACCTGCGCCGCGAGATCGGCCTGCGCCCCGACGATTGGTTGATCCTTCAGCCCACGCGCGTCGTGCAGCGCAAGGGCATTGAGCACGCCATCGAGTTGGTCCGCCGCCTCAAAGACCCGCGCGCCAAACTCGTCATCTCCCACCCGGCCGGCGACGAAGGCAGCGCCTACATGTCGATGCTCCAGGATCGTATTGCGGATGCGGGTATTGAAGTGCGGTTCATCGCGGACCGCGTGGGTGAAACGCGCGGCCTCACTGCCGAAGGTAAAAAGGTTTACACGCTGTCCGACGTTTATCCTCACGCCGACCTGGTTACCTATCCCAGCCACTACGAAGGCTTCGGCAACGCCTTCCTGGAGGCCGTTTACTTCGGCAAACCGGTCGTGGTCAATACGTACGCCGTCTATGCCCGCGATATTGACCCCCTCGGCTTCAAGACGATCGAGATGACCCAACTCGTCACCAGAGAGGTCGTGGACCAAGTCGGCGTGTTGCTCCAGGACGCGGCCTTGCGGGGAGAGTGGGCCAAGACCAACTACGCCCTGGGGACAAAATACTTTTCATACGCCGTCGCCCGCCGGAAACTCGCCGCGCGCCTCGCCAACCTGTTTGGGGAAGGAGTCTGACCGGCCCGCGCGCCGCCCCCCTGGCAATACAAGCGGATGTATCAAAGGCGGCCGCAGCCGCCCGGTCGCTCGAGTCGGTGGAGAAGGGGCTTAACGGTAGTTCCCGAAAAAAACGCCGGAAAATGCCGGCGGGCCGGCGGGCGGAACATTGTTTTCGTGCAGCAGCTTCGAAATGCGAAAGCGGATGCGTCCGGTGATGCAAAACCGCGCGTACTTGGCGGTGCGAAAATCAGAAACTGGGGTGGATGCCAGGACCCGTTGGGTGGTACTATCCAGCGCGTCAACTACCACGCAGGGGTCGCGGTTGTCCCAGTCCAGCAGGCAAATCGCCACTTCCTTCGGCCCGCCTTTGACCGCGAGCAAGGCCGCCCGATAAACGCAGGGAAGAAAGCGGTAGTTCATAGAGTCGCGTGTTGGGAGTATCAACTGTTTCCCCAGCGCCACACCCGCCACGCCCATCTCGTCATTTCAGAATGGCGTCGTAGATGATTTTTTTGACGCCGCATTCCGTGTCCCATTCGAACGGCATCACCTGTTCCAGCGTCACCACGATCAGTTTGTCCGCTGGACTAAGCCAATAATGCGTGGAAGCCGCGCCATCCCAGAGGTATTCGCCCGCATGCGCCGCAGGATCCCAACTGGTGGCTTCTGTGCAGACTGCAAAGCCCAGACCAAAGCCGACGCCAAAACGTTTTTCCTTCCCGAAATGAATCGGAAAGGCTTTTTCAGGAAGCAGATTGCTCGACATGAGTTTCACCGTCCGGGCTTTCAATATGCGATGTCCCTCCAGCGTCCCGCCGCGCTCGACCATGCTCAGGAACCGCATGTAATCGCGCGCGGTGCTGACCAGCCCGCCCCCGCCAGAGAAAAAAGTCGCTTTCTTGGCAAACTTAGAATCCGCGGGGATGTCAATGACTTCCAAACCATTAGAGCGGTTGTAATTGGCCGAGAACCGGCTCAGCTTGTTCGCCGGCACGCTGAAAGCCGTGTCGGTCATGTCCAGCGGCCGGAAGAGGGTTTGCGGCAGAAACTCCTCCAGGCTCTTGCCGCTCGCCACCTCGATCACGCGCCCCAACACGTCAATGCCGACGCCATAGTTCCAGTCCGTTCCGGGATCGAAGGCCAACGGCGCTTGGGAGAGCTTCTCCGCCATCTCGGCGAGATTGCTGGACTGCAACGGTTTCAATCGCGAGTAAGCTTCCTGGAGCGCGTCGGGACCGTCGCCGTAGGTCAGCCCGGAGATGTGCAGCATCAGGTCGCGAACGGTCACCGGTCGCGTCGGCGCCCGCAGCCCGTTGGTCGTAGCCACCTTAAGCTTGGCGAAGCTGGGAATGTATTTGGAAACCGGATCGTCCAGCCCCAGCTTGCCGGCATCATAAAGATTCAGCGCGGCGGCGCAGGTGATCGCCTTGCTCATCGAGTAGATGCGGAAGATCGTGTCCGGTGTCATCGGTCGCTGGGCCTCGCGATCCCTGAGACCGTAAGTATGGAAAAAGCCGATCTTGCCTCCATGCGAAACCATCACGATGCCGCCGGCGAGTTGCCGCTCCGCGACCTGGCGTTCCATGAACCGGTCCACCTCGGCGAGTTTGGCTTCGGACAATCTGGCCTTCGCCGGAGCCACCTGGGGGATCTCACGGGCAGACGAACCCAGCGTCGCCAAGATCATGCCAAGCAGAATCGCCATCCTCTTCATAAACAGAAGCTGCATCAGCCACGGTAGGCCGAGGCAGACCGATACCTCAAGGCAAAAAGCCATCCCTGTCCTGGTTGCCTGAGAATGTGGCGCAGCATCAGGCCCGGGGCGACGGAGGGCAGGCGATCCAGGTCGCCGACCATCAACCGGTTGGCATTCGACGGCAGCGTCGGGAGCAGCTTGTCCATCAACAGTAACTCCTCCATCCGCCGTTTCCGCGCCGCCCTCGACAAATCCGGTTCCGCTGGCACATTGTCGGGAAACAAGTTTATGCCTACGCTTAAGAACCATCTCCGGGCCAGCTTGCTGGTCGCGCTTTTCACCGGCAGCCTGGCGACAGCCCAGCAGGATTTCAGCAGCGTCGAAATCCATTCCACCCCGGTAGCCGGGTCCGTTTACCTGTTGCAAGGGGCGGGCGGCAATATTGGCGTTTCCGTCGGAACCGACGGCGTGGTAATGGTGGACGATCAATTCGCTCCGTTGGCCGTCCGTATTCGGGTGGCGCTCAAGGAGATTACGGACAAGCCGCTGCGCTTTCTGCTGAACACCCATTTTCACGGCGACCATACGGGAGGCAATGCCCAATTCGGGACCAATGCGACCATCATCGCTCACGAGAATGTGCGCCGCCGTCTCGAAGCGGGCGGGAACGTAGGCGGGACGGAGGTGCAACCCGCTCCGAAGGAGGCGCTGCCCATCATCACCTTCTCCGACCGCGCAAGCGTCCACCTGAATGGCGAAGAGATCCGCGCCATCCACTTGCCGCACGGCCACACCGACGGCGATAGCGTAATCTACTTCACCCAATCCAAGGTGGTCCACATGGGCGACGACTTTGTGACCTACGGATTCCCGTTTGTCGATGCGCGTAGCGGGGGCAGCGTCCAAGGCATGATCGATGGCGTCGAAAAGGTGCTGACCCTGGTGCCTGCGGACGTGAAGATCATTCCCGGCCACGGCCAGATCTCGACCCCCGACGACATGCGCAAGTTCGTCCAAATGCTGAAGGACACGCGCGCCCTGGTGGCAGAGGCGGCCCGGCAGGGAAAGACCGCCGTGCAGATGAAGGAGCAGCATTTGCTCGCCCAGTACGAAAACCTGGGCAAAGGCTTCATCAAGACCGAGGCCTGGATTGATCTGCTCTACACGGAGGTCTCCCAAAAGCCCGACGCCGCCGGCTACCAAAACCACGGCCACGCGGACGAGAGGAAATAGCGGGTTGGGCCCAATGTTTTTCGAAAACTCCACGAGGTGACGAACGTTGGAATTGTCACCTTTAACAACACAGTGCCGACGCCTCTCCCTCGTCTCCTCTGAAGGAGAGGGCAGGGGAGAGGAGGTCGTTGGTTCGAGGCTCTCGACCAACCCAAGCGGTCTGGAGAGGACCGGTCTTAGTCCTGTGGATGGAACCGCGCTCCAGATTTTATGACTGACCGACAGAAAGCCGCTCTGCAGCTTGGTTGGTTCATGGCAGCTTTTCTTGCCGCCTGGACCCTCCGAGCCACGTCTTTCTATGTCATTGATGAGGCAATCGCTTCACCGACTCTCAGGGCCGTTTACTCCAACCTGTTGAAGCTTCTCCTCTGGATTTTGCCAGCAGCGGCTTTCGTGTATTGGCTGAAAGGAGCGCCTCCAGCCAAATACTGGGGCTTATCCAACTTTCCGACGCGAGACCAGTGGAAACCGTGCCTTCTAGTTACGGCTGCTTTTCTCCTCGCGCTGGTCGCATTTGCGGTAAGCTTCGCTGGCAAATCGATTTCCTTCGCGCCGCTCGCCTCGACGACCCTGATTCTCGGCTTGCTTTCCTTTGTTGTATCCCCGCTGCTCGAAGAACTTCTCTTTCGAGGATTCGTGTTGAAGGAACTATTGAGTCTCCTGCCGCTGACTTCCGCAAACGCCCTGACTTCCCTGCTCTTTCTTGCTGTTCATGTTCCATACTGGCTATCGTATGGAGGGCTTACTCATGCAATGATGGCGAATTGCACGGGAGTTTTTTTCTTTAGCCTGCTGGCAGGTTGGCTTTATGCGAAAAGCGGGTCTATTTGGCCGCCTACGTTCGCGCATATCGCCAACAACCTCTTGTCTTTGTTGTTGGTCGTCCGCGCGAGTTAGCGGCGCCAGCCAACGGGGTGGTAACCATAGCCGTGGCGATAATGCCCGTAAAATATGGGTCCGGGCGTAACGACGACGGGCGGCGGCGCGATGCAGACCGGGGCGGGCGGCGGCGTAGCAGACAGGCGGCGCGTAAACGGGCGTGGGCGCAACGTAATACCTATCATGTGGACTGGCAAATCAGCCGCCCACCCTGTATTCCTGACGGCCATGCGAAGTTTGATTGCCGCGCGGTTCATGAAGTTGCGCGCCCCTTGCGGCCGGAGCGTCGACGCCAGTAATCGCGAGCCTGCGTGGAGGGGCTACTTTTCGACTCGCGGTGGTCGCGGCGCTGGGCGTCGCCAAACTGTGGGGCGGGCCGCCGGTCTGCCAGTTCGAGGGGCCTCAGGCCCCTCGGGCGGAGCAGGGGGCTTCGTCGGCCGGCCGGCCGGAGGCCTGCCAACTTCAGCCGAGTGAGAATTGCTGGACGAAGAAAACTTGAGGAAGATGAAAACCTGGGATGCTATCATCGTTGGAGCGGGCCCCTCGGGATGTTCCGCGGCTTACGACTTGGCGAAAAGCGGGCGAGACGTCCTGCTCCTCGATCGCTGCGAGTTTCCGCGAATCAAAGCCTGCGCGGGGGCCCTTTCCATGAAGGCGGTCGCGGCTTTGAGATACTCGATCAAACCGGTTATTCGGAGAGTATGTAGTCGCATGGTGATGGCAAATGGATTGAAAAAAAGAAGCTGTTTTATAGGGAAGCTGCCGGTCAACGTCATGACCGTGCGGTCGGAATTTGACGCGTATTGCCTGCGGCAGACAGTAACGGCGGGCGCCCGCTTCCAGATCATTTCCACCATACGGAGTGTTACGGCGCGCGAAAACGGGGCCATAGTGAACACCGATGAGGGCGATTTTCGATGCCATTTCTTGATCGGGGCGGATGGGGCTAACAGTCGGATTCGCAGACTATCGAACCAGTTTTCTGATATAACCCTTGGCTTTGCGCTGGAGACCTGCTTGCCCGTCAGCGATGCTGACGCCATAGACATGGCATTCGACTTCGGGCGCGTGAAGAACGGCTACGGGTGGGTGTTTCCCAAAGATGATCATGTGAACATTGGACTTTACACCAACGCAGCCGAGGTTAGAATCAGTCGCCAGGAACTTGACGCTTACGCGCGGCAGAAGTGCGGGAGGCCTCCAAGCGCCAGCGTGGTGGGCCACCACATCGGTCTGGGAGGTCCTTGGTACAGACCGAAGTCGAGGCGCGTGTTCTTGATCGGTGATGCGGCCGGCATGGTCGATCCACTGTTGGGCGAAGGAATCTACTTTGCGATTAAGTCAGGGCAAATCGCCGCCGCGGCGATCCAGGGCGCCGTGTTTGACCCGGGAGAAGCGGTTATCGCGTTTAGAAGCGGGCTCAAGTCTCTTCAAAGGGATTTGTCCTTTTGTCATTTAGCGGCGCACCTTTTTTATAGGAAGTTAGATCATGGGTACAACGCTTTGACGTTTCCCATTACCCGCTATACGCTTATGAGAGGATATGCGATGGGTCTGCCATTGAGCGTGTTGACGTATGTGTGGTGGACGCTCCCTTTCCGGAAAGTTCCAAAGTACCACGGCGTTTAACGACGAGTTGACGCCGGGCGTCCTCGATGTGCCTCCGCTCTATGGCGGCGTCGGGCCGATTCGCCAGATCACCGTACCGGTCCCGGCTGAGCAGGACGGCTAGCGGACGGAGATCACACCGCGCAGCGCAAATGCCCAGGCGATGCCCAGGCGCCGGTTTCCACCTCCGACCCGCGGGTCACTGACCGTCGCCCGCAGGTTCTGGGCGCCGAAAATGTGGGAACATTTGCTTCCCTTCCACGGGGTGAGGCTCTAGACTTTCGGCTCTATGAAGACCTTAAGTTCCGGTTTGAGCGAGCTGCTGTCGCCGGCGGCGATCAACTTGAATTTGAAGAGCCAGGACCGCGATTCGGTATTGGCTGAGTTGGTGAACCAGATTCCCCAATTGGCGGACCGGCCGGACGCGCGGCAGACGCTGCTCCGGGCGCTGCACGACCGCGAGCAACTCCATAGCACCGGCATTGGCGACGGCATCGCCCTCCCGCATGCCCGCAACGCGCTGGTGGGCTTGGTGGACGAGCCGATAATTGTCTTTGGCCGGCACAAGCAGGGGATTCCCTACGGCGCGATCGACAGCGCCCCGGCGAAACTGTTCTTTTTGCTGATCGCGCCAACGGTGACCCAACATTTGGCGATCCTCGCCCGGCTCAGCCGGGTCCTCCGCGATGTCAAGTTGTGCCAGAATCTCCTCATCGTCGACGCCCCCCTCAAAGTCATTGCCTTGGTCCGCGACGCCGAGGCGAGAATGTAAACAACGCCTTCCCCCCTTAGGCCTCGCCCTCGAAGCCCTGCTGGCGCAGGGCTTCAAATAGCACCATCGCCACACAGTTAGAAAGGTTCAGGGAGCGCGCGTTGGGATTGAACATCGGGATGCGAAGCCAGCGGTCCGGGTTGGCCGTGTAAATCGAGTTGGGCAGACCTGCGGTTTCGCGTCCGAATACCAGGTAATCCTCCGGCTCGAATGTGGCTTCGGTGTAGCGTCGCGGCCCGCCCGATTCAATGAACCAAAGCCGGGCGCCGGGAGACAGGCGCTCTTGGAACGCGGTCCAATTCGGCCACCGTTGCCACTGAACATGCCGCCAGTAATCCATGCCGGCCCGCTTGAGTTGAGCGTCGTCCAGCTTGAACCCGAGCGGTTCGATAAGGTGCAATCGGGCGCGCGCGGCGGCGCAAAGGCGGGCGACGTTCCCGGTGTTGGGCGGGATTTCCGGCTCGAACAGGACTACGTTCATAAGGGCCGTTTCCGATAGTGGACTTTCCAGAGGACCAAGCCGCGGGCGGGGGCGGTCACACCGGCCGCGCTGCGGGCCTTGCAGGCGAGCATGGCGCTGACCTGCTGGGGTGGGAACTTGCCCAAACCGGCCTGCACCAAGGTGCCCACCAAGCCCCGGCACATCTTGTAGAGAAACCCGTCTCCTTCGATGACGAAGGTCAATAGCGGACCGCTGCGTTGGACCGTCAAACGTGATAGGGTCCGGACGGTGGACGCTTTGGCGTAGCCGGGATTGGCGGCGAAGGATTGAAAATCATGGCGTCCGACCAGCAGCGGGGCGGCGGCGCGCATCGCCCCCAGGTCCAGAGGACGGGGTACGTGCCAGGCGCTGTGACGGAGCAGGGGATTCATGGCCGGATGATTCCAGACGAAGTAACGATATTGTTTGCCCGCCGCGTGGAAGCGCGCGTGAAAGTCCTTCCTCGCGCGCGCGGCGGCCACGATGCGTATGTCTTCCGGCAGCCAGGCATTGAGGGCCAGGGCGAGTTTGCCGGCGGACATTTTGAACTCCGCCCGGGGCACTTCGAAGTGGGCCGCCATCCCCAAAGCGTGGACGCCGGTGTCGGTGCGGCTGGAGCTGTGGACCCGAGGATGGCTCGGGAACAGTTTGGCGAGGGCGGCCTCTACCTTTTCCTGCACCCCGGTGCCCGTCTTCTGGACTTGCCAGCCTTCGTATCCGCCCCCGTCGTAGGCGATCGTGAGCTTGAATTTAAGCGGGGTCATCGCCTTCGAATGAGTGTTCAAAGAGGGGCGAACGGCCCGGCGTCGAACTAGCGCATGGCCAAGCTGTCCAGGTAGCTTTGGAGCAGGATCGCGGCCGCCATTTTATCCACCCGTTCCTTGCGCTCCTGGCGGCGCACGTTTCCCTGGATGAGAAACCGGTTGGCTTGCGCTGAAGTTAGACGTTCATCCCAGGTGACGATCGGCACGGTGAGCGAGCTTTTGAGTACGCTCACGAATTCTTGGACCTTAACCGCCGCGGGCCCGTAACTGCCGTTCATGTTGCGCGGCATGCCTACCAGCACCCGTTCCACCTCTTTCTCGCGCGTCAGTTCTATGAGACGTTCCAGGAACTTGGCGAACGGTTCCGCCAGTACAAATTCCAGTGGTTGGGCGATCAGATTGAGTTCATCGCTGATCGCGATTCCCATCCGTTTGGTGCCGTGGTCAATTGCCAGAATTCTCATATCAGATCGGCCCGCGCGCGGAGCTTGCGGCGCATGCCGTCCGGCCCTTTCCGGCCGGTGCGGCGGCGCGGACTGCGGTTTCTTTCCGGCCACACTGTCAGGTAACCCGGCGCGCAAAGCAAGAGGCAAAGGCAGAGGCAAAGGCAAGCAAAGCAAGGCAAGCAAGGGGCAACGCAGAGTGGGGTTAAGAGCGTCGGGCAGTCTCCGAATCGCCTTGGCGCCGGACCGAACGAAGATCCGTGGACTGGGGCAGTCCTCTGCCGCTTTACCTCAGACCAGCGCCGCCCGATCCGACGATTCTAATCCTACCCGACAATGCGGCCTGGACCACTGCCGCTGAGCCGCGCGTCGATGCCCCGGGACAACAGCATCCTGGCGGCCTCGCTATTTTCGGCGCAATACTCCAAGTTACATAAACAACGGCTTAATATGGCGCTCGTAGAGGTTGGCCGTCACGTTCTTGGACACAAAGGCTTCGCTCCCCTCCAAGGCGTCCAGATAGCGGCGGCCCACGCTGGCGGCGATTTTGTAACCCACATGCAGCAGTTGTCGCAAATGGGGATTGTACTCGGGGTTTTTCGGATCGTGGCGGAGCGCGGACATGAATTGTTCTGACGACCAGCGATTGACGGTTACGGCGGTGGGCAGTTGCGCTCGATGGATGTCGATTACCGTTGCGTAGGGGGCGCACAGCTCATCGATGTGATCGAGCGCCCCCGCGTAAATCTCCTTGGCCAGCGCGAGACCGCTGCCGCCGGCCTCCGCCAGGCCAATGATCTCTTCAAGCCACGTCGTCCCCGCCGTCTTCAAGTGTAGCCCGGCGTCGAAGCGGCCGAGCCCGCGCCGAATCGGGCCGTAGATCGAAAACTTGTCGCTGCCGGAGTGTACACTCAACTTGAGCGAGGTCGGGAGACCATAAGTCTTAACCGCGTGCGCGATGACCGCGAGATCCTCGGTGAATTCCTTCTCGAATTGGACCAGATCCCCGACATAATCAACCCCTTTGTTGAAGCGGCCGGTAAACTTGGGCGCCACGGTTTGCAGGGGGATTCCCTCGTCGGCCAAGGCGGCCAGGATCACCAGCAACTCCGGCGGCGTCTGCGGGCTATCGGTCTCGTCCATCGAAACCTCCGTGATGAAACTGCCGGCTCCCTTAACCTGGACGATGTAGCGGTAGATCCGCGCGGCGTCTTGGACCGCCAATAGATACTTAGCGGCGATGCGTTCGATCGCCGCTCGGCTGGTTTCAAAAGGCATCGGAATGCCCGCGATGGCGACGCGTCCGCTCAGTTCGCTGTGGCGATCTACAAATGCCTGGAGCGCTGCCGCCTCCGCCGGGCGACCAATGCTATCCGCCACATCGAGCGTGAAAAAATCTGCGTGAGGAATGAAGCGCTCGACCGTCTCCAACCGGATATGGTCGGCGTCCACGTGATACGGTTTGTCCCAGCCCAGCGCCCTCACAGCCCGGTCGGCCGCTTCGCGCGCGCTCGCAGGCCCCGAGCCGATCGTCAAATGTTCGCGGTTGGATTTGTTCCACACCGGAACCACCCCGACGCCCGCTCGCACCGCCATCCGGCAGGCCTCGAGTTGAGCGCGCGCCTGGTGGGCAAACCGGTCCCCTACTCCCAAGGAGAATTTGCTTAATTTCAAGAAAGCCGCCATAATTGCATCGCGTTAAGTTCACCTCCTAATACCGTGAGCCTGGGCCGCTTGTCCAGCGCCGAGTCCGGATGTTCGGCTGGAAAACCTAAGACTCAAACGCCAGCGCTTCCGCCCACTTCCGGAAATCAGGGCCCGACTGAAAGGGGAGAGTTGATGAGTGGTTAAAGGTCCACATCTGACCATTGCGCCATGCGCGATCCGCAACTTCGGACTTGGAACGGCGTCCTAATCATGGCAAGTAAAGCTGTGCAAAAATGGCTGAACTGCTTGCTCCTCTGTGGCATCGCTCTCTCGGTATCCTGCAAGGACCGCGCGCCGACCACCGCGCCAACCCCAAAAGTCATACGCGTAGTCGGCGACGCGCGGTATTCGACCAATAACGGCGGGCTTTGGATGTTGCTGACGCCTGGCCTCGCCCTCAAGGAAGGTAGCGTCATCCAGACCGCCAAGGAGGGCGACAACCATGTGGATATCGCCTTGGGCGGTGGGGAAGTGGAGATGATTCGGCTCGATCGCGATACCGCCCTGGGAATCGACAAACGCGCCTCGACTCAGACCGGCGCCGGCGTTCAGACCGAAATCAATTTGGATCTGCGTAAGGGCCATATCACCGGCGATTGCAAGGAGATGCTCCACGGTTCGATCTACGAGATAAAGTACCCCAAGGGTGTTGCCGGCATCCGCGAGCCCGGGTCGGTTTACGACATGAAGGTGGTCTATGGCGCTGGCAATGACACGCTGGCCGTGACCTGTATTCTGAACCTGCAACGAGGTTCGGCTCTGCTGGCGCTCTCAGCGAATAAACAGGTTCAAACCATTCCTTCCGGATTCAGTTTCGATGATTCGAGCCAAACCCTCACCCCACTTCCCCCGGCTTTGAACGAAGAAATCTCCGCCACTATCGCTTCGATGTATCGGAGGTAGTCTCAAAGGGATCGGAAGACGCGCGCCGCCGCGCGGACCGTCTTCTCCACATCCGACATCGTATGCGCCGTCGAGAGGAAGCCTGCCTCGAATTGGGAAGGCGCCAGGTAGATGCCGCGAGCCAGCATCCCGTGGAAGTACTTCTTGAACCGCTCCCGGTCGCTCTTCATCGCGTCGGCCAGGTTATGCACCGGTTCGGCGGTGAAATAACCGCAGAACATCGAGCCGCAACGATTGAGCTGGACCGCCGCGCCAGCCGCGGCGGCGGCGTCTTTGAGGCCGGCCTCGAGCGCGGCGCCCAGTTCCTCCAGCCGCGCGTAGGCGTTCGTCACGGCGAGTTCTTCCAAGGCAGCGATGCCGGCGGCCATGGCCACCGGGTTGCCGCTTAAAGTGCCGGCTTGATATACCGGGCCCAAGGGTGCCAGGCAGTCCATGATCTCCGCTCGGCCGCCGAAGGCCCCCACTGGCAAGCCGCCGCCGATCACCTTGCCAAAGCAGCTCAGGTCCGGAGTGATGCCAAACCGCTCCTGGGCGCCGCCTTTGGCGAGGCGGAAGCCGGTCATTACCTCGTCGAAAATCAGCAACGCCCCCTGGGCGGCGGTGATTTCGCGTAAGCTTTCAAGGTAGCCCGGCCGCGGTAGATACACCCCGGCGTTGCCGGGAACGGGTTCGACGATGATGCCGGCGATCTGGCCGGGATTAGCTTCGAACGCGGCGCGAACCGATGCCACATCGTTGAAGGGCAGGACGATCGTATGCTGGGTGAACGCGGTGGGAACGCCGGCGCTGTCGGGATTCCCGAACGTGAGCGCCCCCGAACCCGCCTTCACCAGCAGGGAATCCGCATGGCCGTGATAGCAGCCGTCGAACTTGATGATCTTGTCCCGTCCGGTAAACCCGCGCGCCAAACGAATGGCGGACATTGTGGCTTCAGTGCCGGAGTTGCACATCCGCACTTTCTTCACGCTCGGCAGCCAGGAGCAAATCAGCCGGGCCATCGTCACCTCGAAAGGGTTGGGAATGCCGTAGCTGGTCCCGTGCCGCGCCGCCGCCTGCACGGCCTTGATGATCTTCGGATGCGCGTGGCCAAGAATGGCCGGACCCCACGTCCCGACATAGTCCAGGTAACGGTTCCCATCGACATCCCAGATACGGGCGCCTTTGGCCTTGTTGACGAAGAACGGTTGGCCGCCCACCGCGCGAAAGGCGCGCACCGGGGAATTCACACCGCCGGGAATGTACTTTAACGCCTCGGCAAAAAGCTCGTCCGACTGGGAACGTGAGAACATAGTGAAATCGACTTATTGGGTTTGGAAGAAGGTCTTGCGCAACGATCCCCGCTCGGTGCGGATCACCACCCCGGCGCCCAGATGGTGCCGGTCAAACCAACCCTGTGGCGTCTCCAGCACGTACTGCACCCGGTCCGAAGTGGCGATGACCGCGTTCGTGTTCTGCGGTTCGAGCGGGTGGATCTCCAGAATCACCCCTTCCGGATCGATATAGGCGGCGGAGAGCGGCACGAAGGTATTCTTCATCCAAAAAGCCGTTTGATGCGGTCGGGGAAAGACGAAGAGCATGCCCGCGTTTTCGTCCATATTGGTGCGGAACATCATGCCGGTCTGCGTTTGCCGCCCGGTCAACGCCAATTCTGCCACCATCTCCTCGGGGCCCAGCCACAGCTTGAGCGTGGGCAGCCGGGGTTGAGCCTCCGTCGGTTCATTCGCGCTCGCCTCCGTCGCGGCGGCGGATGAAGCCGGGGCGCCCGCCGATGCCCCGTTCCGCGCATCCCCGCAGCCACCGCAACCCGCCAGCACCGCGACCAGCAACCCACCCATTAAGATCTTCTTCATCGCCCCAGCTTGGGCGATCCCACGTCCCTTTTCAACTGCGTTCTGGGTCCTGCGTTCGGGGTCCATTCCAGGTCCATGCGCCCCCGAAACGCCGCCCTTTCAAGTGATTAAAAGTAATGGTGGTAATCCGAGTAATTGAAACGAGACCTGCCACTTTCATTATTCTGCTCCGCCAGTCCTCTTTCCCGACCTTGCCGCCGGCGCAACGGCCAGCGCGGACCAACGATATTTTCCTCGTCACTCGCCCCGGACTCCTCCACTTTGGGAGAGCGATGGGACGACGACATTCATGCTGGCACTGCGTTCGAGCCGGCGCCCTCCTTTGGGCAGTTTTCCTGGCGTTTCCCGTGGCGGCCGCCGAGGTTTACGCCCGCCGCGCCCGTTGGGTGGAGACGATGCTGGCTTCCCGTGACGCGCTCCGTCGCGCCGGGCTCTCGGGCGCGGATGAAGCCGCGGCCGCCCGCACCGTTTGGTTCCGTATTCAGGAGGACTTCCCGAGGGAATGGGATTGGGCGCTGGCCGACTGCGGATCCCGGTTCGAGGATTGGTTTCGCGCGGCGGGCCTGCCGGGAATTGAGCATCGGATGATCGAGCGCGTGGCGACCGAGCTGGGTGAGCAGGGTCGTCCCGTGGCAGCGGAGGTCGGCCGGCTGGATCAGGCCATGGTTCCTACTGCGGATCGCCGATGGCTTGACCTCTATGCCAAAGCATGCGAGCAGCGACGCCAGCAGCGTCTCCGAACCGTGCTGGCCAACGCCCCTCGGATCGTCTTTGTCAAGCATCACACCGTACGGCCCTCCTTCTTTGCTTACACCGAGGGCCTCTCCGACGCGCAGAACGAGCGCCATTTTCTGCCGGGTAGCGAGCTGTGCCTGCTGGAAATGGACGGACTCAAGGCGCGGACGCTGGTGAGCGACCCGACCGGCGCGATTCGCGACCCCGCCGTCTCATGGGATGGCCAGCGCATTCTCTTTGCCTGGAAGAAATCGCTCGATAAGGATGATTATCATCTCTACGAGCTGGACATGAGGTCCAACCAGGTCGTTCAGCTCACCTCGGGCGCCGGCTATGCCGACTACGAGCCGGCCTACCTGCCCAACGACGACATCATCTTTGCTTCCACCCGCTGCGTGCAGACCGTGGATTGTTGGTGGACCGAAGTGAGCAACCTCTACACTTGCGATGGCAAAGGCCGATTCCTGCGCCGCCTCGGTTTTGATCAAGTTCATACCGTCTATCCCCAGGTGACTGACGACGGGCGGGTGACCTACACCCGCTGGGATTACAATGACCGGGGGCAGATTTTTGCCCAAGCCCTCTTTCAGATGAATCCCGACGGTACGGGACAGACGGAATACTATGGGAATAACTCCTGGTTTCCCACCACGACGGTTCACGCGCGGAGCATCCCCGGGACGCAAAAAGTTATGGCCGTCTTGTGCGGGCACCATACGTCGCAGGCGGGTAAACTCGCGGTCATCGACCCGGCGGCGGGCCGGCAGGAAAACAGCGGCGTCCAATTAGTAGCGCCACTCCGCGTAACCCCGGCCGTGCGCATCGATGGCTACGGCCAGGAAGGCGAGCTCTGGCAGTATCCCTACCCGCTCAATGAGGAGGAATGCTTGGTGACCTACGCGCCGCTGGGCTGGGATCAACCCGAGCGGTGTCGGGGCGACGCCGCTTTCGGCGTTTATTGGATGGACCTTCAGGGCCATCGTGAATTGCTGGTATCCGACCCGAGTTTGCCATGTTCCCAGCCCGTTCCCTTGGCGGCCCGCCCGCGCCCCTTCGCGCGCGCCAATCGCGTTTTTCATAACCAGGAAGCGGGCACATATTATTTGCAGGATATCTATGTCGGCCCGGGGCTGGCCGGAATTTCGCGGGGAACGATTAAGAAAGTCCGCGTGGTGACCTTGGAGTACCGGGCCGCCGGTATCGGGAACAACACCAGCGGCGGCCCCGCCGGTGGGGCCCTTATCTCTACCCCCATCTCAATTGGCAACGGCGCTTGGGATGTAAAACGGGTGCTGGGCGAGGCTAAGGTCTATGAAGACGGCTCGGCGTTATTCACCGTTCCGCCCCGCGCGCCCGTCTATTTCCAGGCGGTGGACGCCCGCGGATGCGTGGTTCAGACCATGCGGAGTTGGAGCACCTTGCAGCCAGGAGAATACTTCGGTTGCGTCGGCTGCCACGAACACAAGAACACCGCGCCGCCCGCTGAGAATTACGGTTTCAGCCTCGCGATGAAGGCTGGACCTCAGGCCCTCGAACCTTTTTACGGATCCCCGCGCGGTTTCAGCTTTGCCAAGGAGATCCAGCCAATCCTCGATGCCCACTGCATCCGGTGCCATAAGGACCGCTCCCCCGTTCAAAAGATCTTTTCCGGCGCCGTCCGGCACCCGATTCTCAAGGCTCAACCTTCGGAGCATGCCTCCGGCGGCGGCCTCAAAGATGAATTGGCCTTTAGCCTCCTGGGCGACGCCAACGAAGACCCGACCGCCAAACGCAAATGGAGTGACGCTTATCTCGTTCTTACCCAGGCTCAACCGGACCGCTGGGAGGCTCCGAACCATGCCTTCCACGGCAATCCCCAAGGCCGCGTGGTCAGTTGGATTAGCTCCCAGTCCGTTCCCGAGCCCTTGCCGCCGTATTCGGCCGGTTCGGCTAAGAGTTCCTTGCTCTCGCTGCTCGAAAAGGGACACAAGGAGGTCAAAGTTTCACGGGAGGAATTGGACAAGATCGCCTGTTGGATCGACCTGGCGGTGCCCTATTGTGGCAACTATCTGGAAGCGAATGCCTGGACGGTGGAGGAGATGAAGCTCTACGAGCGCTTTGCCGAGAAGCGGCGTCAGATGGAGGAGGTGGACCAGGACAGCATCCGCGCCCTCCTGGGCTTGAAAGATTCCGGTTTCGCCAGTCCCTACCACGGGAATATGCGGCGGTAAGCGCGCGCCCTCAACCGGTCTCCGACAAGAGGGCTTCGGCGTGGTGGCGCGCGGCCTCGGTTTGGCCGCCGAGCATGCGGGCTAGTTCCGTCACCCGGTCTTTTGGCGCCAGCAGTGTAATCTCCGAGATGGTGCGGCCGGCCTGGATCTGCTTGGTGGCCACATAGTGGGCCGAAGCCGGCGCGGCCACCTGGGGCAGGTGGGTGATGCACAGCACCTGGCGTTGGCGAGCGATTTGGCGCATCTTCTCGCCCACCGCCCGCGCGGTCTCGCCGCCCACATTCGCGTCCACTTCATCAAAGACAAGCACGGGGATGCGGTCCTCCGCGGCCAACACGGTCTTGAGCGCCAACATAACGCGCGCCAGTTCGCCGGAGGACGCGATGGCTCTAAGGGGACGGGGCGGTTCTCCCGGATTGGGGGCAAATTGGAATTCGATCGCGTCCAGGCCGGAAGCGTTAATGCGTTGGGCGCGGATTGGGGCAGCGCCGGCCGCGTCAGATGTCGTCGCCGGCCGGGCGTTCGGCTCACCCCGCTCCATCGTCGTAATAGTGATATCCAGACGGCTTTGTTTAAAGCCCAGGTCGGCAAGTTGGCGTCCGGCAGCCTTGGCCAGTTGCGGAATGACCTTTCGACGCTGGGTGGAGAGGGCTTGGCCCGCGCGCCACAAGTTGGTTTCGATCTGTTCCAAGTCCGCGTTAATCCGAGCCAACTCGACGTCGCGCTGTTCCAGGCTCTCGAGCTTCTTCCGCGCTGCTTCGCCGAAGGCGAGCACCGCCGCGATGCTGGCGCCGTATTTGCGCTTGAGCGAGTGGAGTTGATTCAGGCGCTCCTCGAGCTGCCGCAGCCGCGCCGGGTCCACTTCCACTCGGTCGGCGTAGTGGGAGAGGGCGCTTTGCAGGTCGCGGAGATCCGATAGCGCCTGTTCATGCAACGCCTGCAAAGGCGCGGCCGAAGGATCAATGCGCTGTATTTCCTGCAGGGCGCGTCCCAGCGCGCCCGCCTGGGTCAAAAGCGAACTCTCGCTTTCGCCCAATAACTCCAGGGCGGTTTGGCCGAGTTGCAGCAGGCGGGCGGAGTTGCTGGCGCGAGCGAATTCCTGGTCGGCCTGTTCATCCTCCCCGGGTTGGAGCCGGGCGGCGGCGATTTCGGCAGTTTGAAATCTCAACAGGTCCAACTGTTGCGCATAGGTGCTTTCATCGACGATCAGCGCCGCCTTTTCCGCCTCGAGCGCCGCGCGTCGGCGGACCAAAGCGGCGAAAGCCTCCCGCTCCTCCTCAAGGCTCGCGAAGGCGTCTAGAATGGCTAATTGCCGGGCGGGATGCAGCAATGACTGGTGCTCGTGGGGACCATGGATGTCCACCAGCCATTCCCCCAGGGCGGCAAGCGTGGTCAACGGGGCGGGGGAGCCGTTGATGAACTGCCGGTTGGCCCCAGCCGCGGTGAACGTCCGCTTCAGCACCAGTTGCGAATCCTCGCACGCCTCGATCCCATTCTCCTCCAGGAACGGGGCCAAAGGCGTCTGGAGATCGCGAATGTCGAACACGGCCTCGACCGAGCAACTCTCGCTGCCGGCGCGAATGAGGGTCCGGTCAGCCCGTTCTCCCAGCACCAGGGTCAGCGCCCCGATCAGCATGGACTTGCCCGCCCCGGTCTCCCCGGTGATCACGTTATAGCCGGCCTGCAACTCGAGCGTCAGGTCCGCCACAAGGGCCAGGTTCTTGATGCGCAAGGTGGTCAGCATGTCATTTTCCACCCTGAATCTGCCGAAATCCCATTCCCTCGGCAAAGCCTTTTTGTTAGGGTAGCCCCCGAACATGGCGTTTTCCTGCACATTCCTCGGTTCGGGCACCTCGCAGGGTGTTCCGATGATAGGGTTGGACTATCCGCCGGCGTTCCTGGCCAACCCCAAGAACCACCGCACGCGGCCATCCATCTACGTGGCCACGGGCGAAATTGCCCTTGTCGTCGATACCACGCCCGAATTTCGGATCCAAATGCTTCGGGAGCGGGTTCGGCGGCTGGATGCGGTCTTGTTCACCCATTCTCATGCGGATCATATTATGGGTCTGGATGACTGCCGCTCCTTCTGCAACTTGCATGGGGGCAAGCCGCTGCCCGTCTATGCCAACGAGCGGACGATGAAGGATCTCCGCCGCGTTTTCGCTTACGCCTTTCACGACGGACCCCGGGCCAAAGGTTATTTTATCCCGGAACCTCACGTTATAACCGGCCCCTTTCAACTCGCTGACCTGGAGGTAATTCCGCTGCCCTTGCCGCACGGGGAGGTGGAATCGTGCGGTTTCCTTTTCATCCAGGGCGGTCATAAGAGACTGACCTACCTGAGCGATTGCAGCGAGGTGCCGGCCGCGGTGGTTGAGCGCGTCCGCGGCGCGCAGGTAGCCGTGCTGGATGCCTTGCGACCCGAGCCTCATCCCACCCACATGTGTCTGGACGAAGCCCTGGCCGCCGCCCGGCGGATCCACGCGCCGCGAACGTTCTTCACCCACCTGACTCATCATTACGACCATGACCTTTCACAGGCCGAACTTCCGTCCGAGGTCGAATTGGCGTATGATGGATTAATTGTGGAATGTTCATAATCCATAGCGCACATTTTTCGGCCGGGCCAGGCTCGGCGATGACCTCCGGCGCTCCGCGGAGGCAGCGAGACGTCTATGTCACATTTCCGCGCCATGATGCTTAGGGCCCTGCGTTCAGTTTGGATTTGGCTGCTCCTCGGCGCCGCGGTGGCCGCGCGCGCGGCTGATTCGGGGGATCAAGTCATCGTCATCTATAACACCCGGGTGCCGGAGTCCAAAACCCTGGCCGAGTACTACGCCCAAAAGCGCCAGGTACCGGCCTCTCAGCTCTTCGGCTACGGCCTTTCTACCGCGGAAGACATCTCCCGCGCGGAATTCCAGGACTCGCTCCAGAGGCCGCTGGCCAAAGCCCTCGAAGCCCGGAAGCTCTGGCATGTCTCTTCGGAGGTCTCCCTGGCCAGCGCCAACCGGCCGGCCCACCTGGATTGGAGAGTGGTGACTTCCCGCATCCGCTATGCTGTCCTCTGCTTCGGCGTCCCGCTGCGGATTACAGAAGACCCCAACCTCAAGGAAGAGGGCATCGAGAAGGTCCGCGCCGAGTTCCGTCACAACACCGCCGCCGTGGACAGTGAGTTGACCCTGCTGCCGCTCTTAAATAACAACCTTCCTCTGACCGGCCCCTTTCGAAATCCTCTGTACGCCACGACCAACGGGGCTCTGCTGAATCCGACCAATGGCCTGCTGCTGGTTGCCCGCTTGGACGGCCCTACCGCAGCCATCGCCCGCGGCTTGGTGGATAAGGCCCTCGAGGCCGAAACCAATGGCCTTTGGGGCCGCGCCTACTTCGACTTGCGCAACGCCACTGAACCCGGGTTCAAGATGGGCGACGATTGGATTCGCAACGCCGCCGAGTTTTGCCGGCGGCTCGGCTTCGAGACTGTGGTGGATCAGAACGCAGGCACGTTCCCGGCGGGCTTCCCCATGAGCCAGATCGCTTTTTATGCCGGTTGGTACGACGAGCACGCCTCCGGCCCCTTCGCGCGGCCGACCGTCGAGTTTATGCCCGGAGCATTTGCCTATCACATTCACTCGTGGAGCGCCGCCAGCTTGCGCACTCCCGATCGCAACTGGGTCGGTCCCTTGCTTGCCAAAGGCGTCACGGCGACCATGGGGAGCGTGTCCGAACCCTACCTGATAGGAACCCCGGACGTTGGGGTCGTCATTTCGCGCCTGATCTACCCTGGCTTCAGCTTCGGCGAAGCCGCCTGCGCCGGCCAGATGTTTCTCTCCTGGCAAACGACCGTCGTGGGCGATCCCCTTTACCGGCCCTTTGGACGCAACCTCGACCAAATTCAGTTTGACCTGGAGCGGCGGGACAGCAAGTACCGCGACTGGGGCTACCTGCGGATGATCGACCTCAACCTGGCCAACGGCAAGCCAGCCGCCGAGGCCACCGCCGTTCTGGAAAAGATGGAATTGACCAAGCACAGCGCCGTCCTCTCCGAAAAACTCGGCGATATTTACTCATCCCTGGGCAAACCTTCCTCCGCCGTCTTCGAATACGCTAAAGCGCTGACTCTGGATCCGTCGCCCCTCCAGCGGTTGCGGCTCCGGTTGGCGCTCGGCGAAAAATTGTCCAGCCTCGAGCGCTATAAGGATGCCTATGAAGATTACCAGAAAGTGCTGGAGGAAATGCCCGATTACCCTGACAAACCCGCCATTTACCGCCTCCTCCTCCCGCTGGCTCGAAAACTCGACCGCGCGGCCGATGCCGAACGGTTTGAGGCGGCCCTGAATCTCTTGGGGAGATGATCCGCTCCGCGCTTGCCCTCCGCCCGCCGCGCGGAGTATGGTTGCGCCACAATTTCATTAGATTATGCATACCATACCTTTAGGAACGAGTCCGCTCACCTGCAGCCGTCTTGCCTATGGCTGCTGGCGATTGGCCGGGACCTGGAACCCGGCTGAGGTCACTGCCGAGAGCCGCGACGCGGGGCGACGCGCGGTGCGGACCGCGTACGAGGCTGGTTATACGATTTTCGACCACGCGGACATCTATTGCGGCGGCGAGGCGGAGCGCCTTTTCGGCGAGGTGCTCAAGGAGATCACCGGGATGCGCGAGCACGTCCTGATCGCCACCAAGGGGGGCATTCGGCCCGCGGGCGACCCGGCGCCGGATTTCCCCGCGCGATGGGATTTTTCCGCCGAATACATCGTCGCCGCCTGCGAGGGATCCCTCCGGCGTTTGGGAATCGAGACCATCGATCTTTACCTGCTGCACCGGCCCGACTTCCTGGCCGATCCCGATGAAATCGCCAAGGCGTTTACGCGGCTGAAAGACTCTGGAAAGGCGCGCTTTTTCGGAGTCAGTAACTTCCGGACGTCCTTGGTGGCTGCCGTGCAGGCGGCCTGTCCGATGCCGCTGGTGGCTCACCAGGTCGAGATCAGCCTTGCCAAGATCGATGCCTTCACGGACGGCACCCTGGACCAATGCCTCATTGAAGGGCTCACCCCCATGGCGTGGAGTCCGCTGGCGGCAGGGTTATTGGGAGCCGGGGCGAAACAACTGCTGACCGCCCAGAAAGGCTACCGCACCGAAGCGCTCTTGCCCTTGCTCGACAGCATCGCGACCTCTCGCGGTGTTTCCCGCCTCGTCATTGCCCTCGCCTGGTTGCTGAAACATCCGAGCCGCATTCAACCCATCGTCGGCACGGTCAATCCGGAGCGCATCCGGGAAGCGGCGCAAGCGCCCAGAATCGAGCTGACGCGGGAGGAATGGTACCGACTGCTGGCCGCCGCCCGTGGAGAACCTCTACCCTGATGTCCGAATCCGCTCCAGCGGCATACCGTCTTTTTGTCGCCATCCTCATACCCGCCCAGGTTAAACAGCGTATCGAAGCGGCGCAGGCTGAGTTGGGTCGCGCCGCGCCTAAGGCCTCCATTGGTTGGACCCGCAGCGAGCAGTTCCATCTCACGGTGAAGTTCTTGGGGGACGTCGAGGTCCCTCGGGTGGACGAGTTGGAGCGCGTCCTCGGGTCGGTGACTGGCGCCTTGCCCCAACTGCGCCTGCGCGCTGAGGGAATGGGTTTCTTTCCCAACGCTATGTCGCCTCGCGTGGTTTGGGCGGGCCTGCGAGACGAGGCGGATCAACTCCCCTGGCTGCAATCCGCGGTGGAGGCCGCTTGCGCGCCGTTCTCTAAAGAGCCGGCGCAAGGGAAATCCACCGGGCACGTTACCCTGGGCCGGATCAAGCGCGCCGGACGAATTGAGATCGAAGCCCTGGGCCGAGCGGTGAGTGGGATGACGGAGAGGCGCTTTGGGGAATGGACTGCGGACAATATCGAACTGATGCGCAGCGAACTCCTGGCGGGTGGGGCGCGTCACAGTTCGTTGGCGGTGATGCGCCTCGGCTGAGACAACCCCGGGAATCACCGGAATGCGTTCCGCCAGGTGGAGCGTAAGCCCTGATACCCTGGCTCCGGGTGACACCCATCCGCAAATGGACTTTATTGATCCGCGGCCAGCCAGCGACTAGTTTGCTAGCCAGCTTGTCTCACACGATGAAAACGCTCATGACTTTGGCCGCGGGCAACCGATCCGGTGGCGTCTCCGCGCGCGGGCGCGCTGTTCTTGGACTCCCGCTGAATGCGCTCCTCTGGATATGCCTCTCATCCCAACTGGCGCGAGCCCAACCTCAGCCTTTTTCGCGTAGTCCCTCACTTATTGCCGGGAGCTCGTCCGTCTCGACCATCCCGTCGGAATCACGCATCCTCAAGATTATCCATTCCTGGCCGGATGACCCGTCCGCCCAGGATGCCTTAATTGGCTGGTTGACTAACCGGGGTTTTGGCGGGGTGGTTTGCAATGTGTCTTTTACCGATTACCTGGAAAGCGACCAGCGCTGGAAGGCTTTCGAACGGGTTGTGCCGGAAGCCAAGCAGGCCGGCCTTTCGCTTTGGCTTTACGACGAGAAAGGTTATCCGGCGGCCGCCGCCGGGGGTCTTGTCCTGCGCGACCACCCCGAGTGGCAGGCGCGGGGTTTGCTCATCGCGGATGACGAGGGCCAAACCGGTCCGCTCACCGTGAACATTCCTCCTGGCCGGGTGTTCCTAATCGCCGGGTTTCTAGTGCGCGACGGGATGATCGATCCGCAGCAATCGACCAACCTGTCGTCGCTGGTTCAGGAGGGGAAACTGTCCTGGCAGCCGCCCGGCGGCCGTTGGCGGGTGCTGGCCATTACCGAAAGCCCTCTCTTCGAAGGCACCCACGCATCGATGAGTCTCTCTGATCACATTCCCTATCCCAACCTCTTGCAACCAGAGCCCACCGCCCGTTTTCTCGAGGTGACCCATCAGCGTTATGCCCAACATTTGGGCGCGGACCTTGGCCAATGGTTCGTCTCCACCTTCACCGATGAGCCGTCCTTGATGAGCCTGTTCCTGAAGCGCATGCCCTACCGGGTGCTGCCGTGGGCGCCCAATTTGCCGGTCGAGTTCAAGAAGCGACGCGGCTACGCCCTTGAGCCCTGGATGCCCGCCTTGATCGCCGAGGCGGGTGCCGGAGGACGGCGCGCGCGCTATGATTTTTGGAAGACCGTTGGAGAGCTGGTTTCGGAGAATTATTTCGGACAATTGCAGGAGTGGTGCGACCGGCGCCATTTACTTTCGGAGGGACACCTGCTAATGGAAGAAAACCCGGTCAACCAGGTGGCGCTCTATGGTGACTTCTTCCGCTGCCTGAGACGGATGGGGGCGCCCGGCATAGATTGCCTCACGAGTATTCCCCAGCAAGTGCCCTGGTCGATTGCCCGACTGGCGGGCAGCGCCGCGGATTTGGAAGGCCGGAGCGTCACGATGTGCGAGACCTCCGATCACAGCCAGAGGTATCGACCGCCGGGCGACCAGCGCCCCGTGCGCGAGGTCACCTCCGAAGAGATTCGCGGCACCTGCAACCGACTCATCGTGAGTGGCATCGATACCATCACCAGCTACTATTCGTTTGCCGGGTTGAATGAGGCCCAGCTTCGCGGCTTGAACGAGTGGGTTGGCCGGAGCTGCTCGGCACTCAAGGGCGGAGCCCAAGCGGCGGATATCGCCGTGCTCTACCCGACCGAGAGCCTCTGGCCCCGCTTCACGCCGTCCCGGCTTTATACTACCGATTCGATGGAGGCGGCCCGCATCGAGAGTATTCTCCACGATGTCGAGGAGACTTTGTTCGCGGCGGGTCGCGATTTCACCTTTGTTGATGACTCAGCCTTGGCCCAGGCCAAAGTCGAGAAGGGCGAGTTGGCGCATGGTTTGTTGCGCTGGCGGGTAGTCATCCTGCCCGGTGCGGATACGCTCTCGATGGCGGCCTGGGAGAATCTGGCGCGCTTTGTCAGTAGCGGCGGCGTGTTGGTGGCGGTCGGATCGCTGCCCGCGAACAGTGAAACCGAGTTCCCTTCGGCCGGCGTCCAGGCCGTGGCGCGGGAGATCTTCGGCCGCGAAGGTATCGGACCGCGTTCAAACGGCAATCGGGAGGGCGGAGGCGGTATATTTCTGTCCCCCGGCATGGTGTCTGCTTTGCCCAGGATGCTGGATGGGATCCTCCAGCCAGACCTGCAGGTTGGCGTCGCGGATTCTCCTCTCCGCTACACCCATCGGCATATTGGCGGGCGGGAGGTTTATTTTGTGATCAATGACAGCAACCGCGCCTGGCAAGGAACGGTCTCTCTGGCCGCTGCGGGCCCGGGCGAGCAGCGCGACCCGGCGACCGGCGAGACTCGCGCCCTGGCCGGGGCCAACCAACTCACCCTCGACTTTCCGCCCTATGGAGGGGCGCTCTTCCATTTTGCTTCCGATCAACGGCCAGCGCGGTTCCCCCTTAAAACCGGCGCGGCGGTCAGCCTTCAAGGACTCGATTTGCCAGACGCGACCCCGACCATTGTGCGGGGCGAGTTTGTCCGGGAGGAAATGGCGGCTGATGCTCCGGCATCCACTCCACGCCGGCCGGTCTGGCAGGTTACAGGCAGCTTGACCAAAGGCGCGGTGGACGTTTTCTTGTTCACCCGGTTCATTTATGATCGACCACTGGATCTGCAAGGAGCGAGGAATCTCCTCCTGGAGACATGGGTTCCGGCAGGCCAGCGAACGCCTGTCGAGCTATTGATCATCCTCCATGAAAAAGAAGGTCCCGAATACCTGGCAACCACGGGGCGGTGGCTGAGCGCCGCGGGTTATGACCTGAGCTGTATCCCGCTAAGCCGTTTCCAATTGGCGGGCTGGTCGCGGGACGAAAAAGGCCAGTTGGACCTCACTCGAGTCAGCGAGGTCCGTGTCGGCTGGGGCGGCTACCTCGGCGCCGAAGGCGAACGGATCCAGTTTTCGGTCGCCGCCCCCAGGGCGGCAATCGGACGGTAAGTCTGAGCGCGGTTCGAGACCGCGCTCAGTGCAAGAGCGAACGGTTCGGCTGGACACGGGCTTTCGCGTTTCGTAAAGATTACGAAAGTTTTAATAAGCCTATGAGTTCTGTATCGATGGCCGACGAGAAACGGTTGCTTGAAAACAACCCAGCCGCCAGTCGCTGGCCGCCGCAGATTAAGTTCATCATTGGCAACGAGGCCTGCGAGCGCTTCAGCTATTACGGTATCCGCAGCATCCTGGCGCTTTACATCAGCCGGGTGCTCTTCCAGTACCTGCCGGAGGGCGAAGCCAAGGACAAAGCCACCGAGATCATCCACCTGTTTATCTTCGCCAACTACTTTGCGGCGCTGCTCGGCGGGTGGCTGAGCGACAAGGTCCTGGGCCGGTATTACACGATTCTCTACGTATCCCTGGTCTATTGCCTCGGGAATCTGATGTTGGCCCTCAGCGTCGGTTCGGCGTGGGGCCTTTATGCGGGATTGGGGTTGATCGCGCTGGGCTCCGGGGGCATTAAGCCCTGCGTCTCCGCCTTCTGCGGGGACCAGTTCAAACCCGACCAAAGCGCTCTGCTCCAGAAGGCGTTTGGTTTGTTTTACTGGTCGATCAACTTTGGCTCCTTCTTCTCCTTCTTCACGATCCCGTGGCTGAGGGAGAAATGGGGTTACCGGGTGGCCTTCGGAGTGCCAGGCTTGTTGATGCTGATCGCTACCGTCATCTTCTGGTTGGGGCGAAAACAATACGCCCGGGTCCCCGCTTCGCGCGACCCCAACTGGCTTTCCAAGACCCTTGCCACTGTCGGAGGCGCCGCCGGGCTTGGCGGGTTGATGTTTCTGGTGGTTCGAGTGAGGCAGCAAATGGTCGCGGGTGGAGTTCTCTCCGCCGGTTGGGCTACCGCCGCCGCCTGGTTGGCGGTTGCGACAGCGATCCTGGCTCTGGGAGTCTTTGCCACAGTTCGCTTGCACCGGAAGCTCGGATCACTGCGGGAAAAAGAGGCGGGGGGGTTCATGATTATAAGTTGGTACGAACTCACGAGCTTGTTTACCCGGAGATCGGACCAGAAGTTCTGGGATGTGGCGCGCGAGAAGTTCACCGGCGTTTCGGTCGATGCAGCGGCAACGGTGCCGCCCATCCTGGCGGTTTTCGCCCCCATTTGCATTTTCTGGGCCTTGTTCGACCAAACCTCTTCGACGTGGGTGATGCAGGGGGAATCCATGGTCGCGGCGGCGGTCGACTTCACGCTCTGGGGGATCCACATCGCGTTCACGATTGGCCCCGAACAGATGCAATCCATGAACCCGGCCATTGTGATGGTCCTGGTTCCGTTGACCCTCTGGTTTTACCCCCGCGTGGAGAAATTGCTGGGCATCCGGGTAACGCCTCTTCGGCGAATGAGCACCGGGATGGTGCTGGCGTCCCTGGCTTATGTCGTGGTCGCGTTTCTGCAGACCAAAATAGACTCCGGCGCGAAATTGTCTCTCCTCTGGCAAACGCTGCCCTACCTGGTGCTTACGGCCGCGGAAGTCTTGATCTCGACCACCGGGCTCGAGTTCGCCTTCACGCAAGCCGCGCGGGAAATGAAGAGCACCATTACGAGTTTTTGGCTGGTGACCGTGGCCATCGGCAACCTGTTCGTGCCTATTATCACCAAGATCCAGAGCGCGATTCTCCATGCAAAACCCGGCGAAGGCGGGAGCGCTTCGGTAAACTCATCGACGTTTTACCTTTACGCCGGCCTGACCTTTTTCGTGGCCATCGTGTTTATGCTCATCGCCACGCAGTATAAGGAACGTAAACTGGAGTTGACCAGCGTCGGCTGACCACGGGGCTCGAAGGAAGCGGATTTGGCGCGAGGGCGCGCGAGGCGCTGAATTACGTGTGGTCGCCATAACCAGCCGACCAACCAGAGGTCACTGGGTCAACTTAGCGCTGGTTGGCCGGCATCGTCAGAGGCAAGGTAGGAGTTTAAGGCGTAACTTCTGAGTTCCGTCGCGGTGTTGACACTCGTTCCGCCCGCGACGGGCCAATCCCAGCGATCGGCGGGACATTTGTATAGCCGCGCACTGGTAATGTTGGACGCGAATAGTCGGGGTTGGAGGTTGGCGAAGTCACTTGGGAAAAGGGGAAAACCTGTCCCGAGGGAGGGCTGGCAGAGGGGGCGAGAGGTTTCGATCGTCCCTAATGCCCGTGCAGGAATCAATACCGATTTTCCTCGCGGCGGACACAGCCACGGGGGCGAATTTGTACTTGTAGTTTAAGGCCGGGGAGTTAGGCTTGCTCTCATGATGGGCCGGGAAACATCGGATGCCCCAGGCGCGGTGGGCCAACCACTGTTTGCCACCACGCATTGGAGCGTTGTCCTCGCCGCGGCGAATCAGGAGACTCCCGAAGCCGCCGCAGCCCTGGAGCGGCTCTGCCGCACGTATTGGTATCCTCTTTACGCCTACCGGCGGCGGCGGCGGCGGTACCTATGAGGGTTCCCTTCACAACTGCATAGTCTGGTTCAACACGGCTCCGAGGGGACCGAACTACTACTACCCCGAGGAGTTGTACTGGGCGGTGGCGTCTTACACTTGCACCATTCCGATGGCCACCAACGGCGTCCGCAACATAACCAACACCCCGTTGTTCGTGGATTACGCCAACGGCAACCTGCGCCTGCAATCCAACTCCCCCTGCATCAACGCTGGGAACAACGCCTATGTCGTGGGTGCCATTGACCTGGACGGCAACCCGCGCATCGTCAGCGGCACGGTGGACATCGGGGCTTACGAATTCCAAGGCTCCGGCTCCGTGATTTCCTACGCCTGGTTGCAGCAGTATGGCCTGCCCACGGACGGATCGGCGGACTACGCCGATCCAGACCACGACGGCCAGAACACCTGGCAGGAGTGGCGATGTCAGACCGATCCCACCAACGCTCTCTCGGCGTTGCGCCTGCTCTCAGCGGCGCCGGCGGGTACGAACGTGACCGTGACGTGGCAGAGCGTGGCGGGCGTGAGCTATTTCCTGGAGTGGAGCACGAACCTTGCCTCGCCGTTCACTCCGCTGGCAACTAGCATCCCCGGCCAGCCCGGCACGACGACTTATACCGACACGAACGCGGCGAGTGTGGCTCCGATGTTCTACCGCGTCGGCGTGGGGAACTGAAATATGACAAGGCTGCTTTCACAGAAGACCAAGGAGGGAGCATGAAAGGCGAAACGCTGGTCGCAGCATCAGGCTTTGGCGCGCTCGTGCCGCTGGCTGGAAACCCATTCTCAGCGGCAGATTTGCGCTTACGACCAGAATGTTCTCCTGGCGCCTTGCGCCTCCCCAAGTGCCCCGCGAATGTCGGTGCTGGAAATTGAAAGGACGTTATGAAAACCAGATCTGAATTGCTCATTGTCGGGATATTCCTGGCAACCGTCGGGACTGGCTTCGGCCAGCTTATCATTACCAACCAGCCCAGCCCCAAGGCCGTCGCCCCGGGTGCAGCCGTGATATTCAACGTTGGTGCGCGGGGCACGGAACCGCTGGCCTATCAGTGGCAGAGAAACCTCGGCGCCGGTTTCTCCGACCTCCCAGACCGCACCAACGCCGTTCTGACGCTGACCAACGTGCAGAGTTGGGACGCTTGGGATTATCGTGCGGTGGTGAGCAACCTCGCCGGTGCGCGGATCAGCGCGCCTGCCCATCTGTATGTCATGAGCTTCGCCGCGCCAAGCGCCAAAGTGTTACTCGACAATTTCGATGATAACCGGCTAATGGGCTGGAGCACCGCCGGGGTCACCGGGTCTGGCGTGTTGTGATCCAATCCAACCGGCTGTTCACTGTGCGCGGGTATTGGCCAGGGCAGCGCACCACCAACACCGACTACACCTATTGCTTGGGAGCCACGTCCACGTCGTACCGGACCATTGCCGAGGGTCAAACGGTGGAGTGGCGGGTGGACTTGGTCCACTTGGACGACAACGCCACCAACGCCGTCAAGTTTGTGGTCGGCACCCCCGAAGGCGTGTACGGCTTCTTCAAATGGCGCGATTTCGTTCTGCTGGACAAAGCCGAGCAATACCCTTACAACGCGTTCTCTTTTGAAAAGGCCTCGATCCCAAATAGCAACGTGGTCCTGGCCGTCGCGCTTACGCGGGCGCGATCGAACGTGATCCTCACGGGACGCGCGCTGGACAAGGAGAATCCAGCCGTGGTCCTGTACGAACGCAGCGTGGTGGATACGCCCGGCGCCGACCCCGCGCTCACGACGGCCGAGATCGAGGCCCTCTCCGGCATGCGCCTGGCCTTCGGCCCGGAATCGAGCGGCGCGCCGTACACTTACGCCGGCGCGGCCATTGGCCTGTTTCAATACACCGACGGCAGCAGCCCGGCGGCGACGGTCACCTACGACAACTTGGAACTGTGGACCTATCGAGTGCCCATCGCCCACTATGTGGACGCCGCTTCACCCGGCGACGAGATCGTGGTCACCAACGGCCTCTACGCCACCGGCGGGCGGGCCGTGGGGACCAACGTGTTGGTCAACCGCGTGGCGGTGGACAAGCCCCTGTCGTTGCGGAGCGTCAACGGGCCGCAGGCCACGGTCATTCAAGGCTACCAAGTCCCGAGCGGTTGGAACGGTTGCGGCGATGGCGCGATCCGGTGCGTGTATCTGACGAACGGCGCCAGCTTGTCCGGGTTCACGTTGACCAATGGAGCCACACGCGTCGCGTACGATTGGCCAGCGCGAGAGTCGGGCGGCGGCGGGGTGTGGTGTAAATCTACCGATACCTTCGTGACCAACTGCGTGCTTACGGGCAATTCAGCCTATGACTACGGCGGCGGTGCCTATGGAGGCACGCTGAGTAACTGCATGCTATCGGGCAATTCGGCAAACGACGGCGGCGGGGCCTGCGGTGGCACGCTAAACAACTGCGTGCTCACGGGCAATTCCGCTATGTACGGCGGCGGAGCCGGCCAGGCTGAGCTGAACAACTGTACACTCACGGGCAACTCAGCAGGCTACGGCGGCGGTGGCGGGGCCTACTGGAGTACGCTGAACAACTGCATCGTTTATTACAACAGCGCCCAGTACGGCGGTGCAAATTACGATGACGGCACCTTCAATTATTGCTGCACCACGCCGCTGCCTGCGGGCCCCGGCAATCTGGACGAGGAGCCGCAACTGGCCAGCGCCTGGCGTCTGGGCGCCGGCTCTCCCTGCCGCGGCCGGGGCAGCGCCGCCTACGCCAGAGGCCTGGACCTCGATGGCGAAGGGTGGGCCAATCCTCCCTCCATCGGCTGCGATGAGTATTGGAGCGGTTCGGTGACCGGCGCCCTGAGCGTGGCTGCGGTCGCGGCTTATACGAACGTAGCGGTGGGCTTTGGGGTGGAGTTCCAGGCGATAATCGCGGGCCGGGTGAGCGCGTCGCGCTGGGACTTTGGCGACGGGACCGTGGTGAGCAACCGGCCGTGGGCCTCGCACGTCTGGACGACGGCAGGGGATTATGTGGTGGAGTTGCGGGCCTACAACGAGAGCTACCCGGCCGGTGTCGCCGCGACCGTCACGGTGCATGTGGTCCAAAACGAACATTACGTGGCGCCAAATAGTAGCAACCCAGTACCGCCCTACATGACCTGGGCGACGGCGGCGACCAATATCCAGGATGCGGTGGACGCGGCGATGCCCGGGGCGCTGGTGTGGGTGAGCAACGGCGTATACCAAGCGGGGGCACGGGTGCTGGACGGGATGAGTAACCGGGTTGCGGTGACCAGGCCGGTCACGCTCCGGAGCGTCAACGGGCCGGAGTTCACGGTGGTCCAGGGCTGCCAGGTGCCCGGCACCACCAACGGCGACGGCGCGATCCGTTGCGTGTATCTGGCCAGCGGGGCGGCGCTGGCGGGCTTTACCCTGACTAATGGCGCGACGCAGAATTCTGGCAATCACTACACGAATCAATCCGGCGGCGGCGGTGGGGCTGCCCGGAGCACGCTGAACAACTGTACACTCACGGGCAACTCAGCAGACTACGGCGGCGGGGTTAATTTCGGCAGGCTGAACAACTGCACGCTCGTCGGGAACTCGGCCACGTCGCGGGGCGGCGGGGCACAGGACAGCGGGCCGAGCAATTGCATCCTCTATTTCAATACCGCAGCGGAGGGCGCGAACTATGATTTTATAGCTGACACGTTTGGGGGGTGGCCCAACATCAACTCAAGTTGCACGACGCCGATGCCCACCAACGGTGTCGGTAACATCACTAACGCGCCGCTTTTCGTGGATTACGCGGGCGGCAACCTGCGTCTGCAATCCACCTCCCCTTGCATCAACGCCGGCAACAATGCTTACGCCCCCGGCCCCGCCGATCTGGACGGCAACCCGCGCATCGTCAGCGGCGCGGTGGATATCGGGGCTTACGAATTCCAAGGCCCCGGCTCAGTAATTTCCTACGCCTGGCTCCAGCAATACGGTTTGCCGACAGACGGCTCGGCGGACTACGCCGATCCAGACCATGACGGGCTGAACACGTGGCAGGAGTGGCGATGTCAGACCGATCCCACCAACGCTCTTTCGGCGTTGCGCCTGCTCTCAGCGACGTCGGCGGGTACGACCGTGACCGTGACGTGGCAGAGCGTGGCGGGCGTGAGCTATTTCCTGGAGTGGAGCACGAACCTCGCCTCGCCGTTCATTCCGCTGGCAACTGGCATCCCGGGCCTGTCCGGCACGACGACTTGCACCGACACGAACGCGGCGAGCGTGGCCTCGCTATTCTACCGCGTCGGCGTCGGGAACTGAGGCTCGGCTATGAACTCCGAAGAGGCAAACGAGGAACCCAAGCGCCCAGGGAGGAGTCGCACGAAAGCAAAGAACATCGTTCGGCAAACCACCTGTGTTCGAACAGGTCGGCCCGTTAACCCGCTTGACCATCCACGTGGTCTGGACTATGACCGCTTCGGACCCGAGATTGAGCGGACAGCAGGAGATCGCCGGCGTGTGGATGATTGACCCGAGGGACGACACTTTCGTGGGCCATGGCGAGTGGATGTCCGCGCTGACCCTGACACTCTCGCCCGGCTTGACCCGGGTTGAATTGTCCCGTCGGATCGGCGCTCACTCCCCAGGCCCTCAAGAGCCGGTTGCAGCGAACCGACTGGCCCGGCACGAGCCAGATGACTGTTCCGGGCAGCCCCCAGGCTCAGTTCTTCCGATTAATCCAGGCGCCGTGAGGTGTCTTGCTTGAACGTGGGAACGACAACCTCATTCCTCATTACAAATAGGGGCGCAGCCCAAAGGACGTTCACCTGTGCCAATGACCACAAGGTCTATTAGGGCGGAACCGTTGGAGGGACAACCTTGACGGTCACCGCCACGGGCGGCAGCGGGGGGAGCGTTGCGGAAATCATCATGCTCCTGCCATTAGCAATTTGGCTTGCAATCGGCGCCGATTATGATTAGATAAAGCTGTGCGAACGGAAGAGGCAAATTCCGATCCACGGGCGCGCGGGAGCGTATTCGCCACCACTCACTGGAGCGTGGTGTTGGCGGCGCGCCAACAGCCATCGCCCCGAGGTGCGGAAGCGCTGGAGAATCTCTGTCGTGCCTATTGGTATCCTCTCTATGCTTACGTGCGGCGCCTGGGCTACAGCGCGGAGGATGCCCAGGACTTGACGCAGGCATTTTTCGCCCACCTCTTGCGCAAGCCGTTTCTGGAGGACGTCGGGCCGGAAAAAGGCCGGTTTCGGTCGTTCCTTTTGGCCTGCTTGAAGCACTTCCTTGTCGATGAATGGCAAAAGGCCCGCGCCGCGAAGCGGGGAGGCAACCGCCCGGCATTGCCGCTCGACGTGGAACAGGCGGAGGAGCGCTATCAGCTTGAGGGGCGGGTCGAAGCCAATCCGGAGACCCTGTTTGAGCGGCGTTGGGCGTTGGATCTGCTCGAACGCGCTCTGGATCGGCTGCGGGGCGAGGCTGCGGCCTCGGGGCGGGGGGCAGTATTCGACCAACTCGAAGGCTGCCTGCTGGGGGATCGCCCAAGCGAGACCTACGCCCAGTTGGGATCTCGACTGGGCCTGAGTGGGACGGCAGTGAAAGTGACCGTCCATCGCCTGCGGCAACGATATCGTGATCTGCTGCGCCAAGAGGTGACGCGCACGGTGACACACCCGGAGGAGACCGAGGCGGAGATGCGTTATCTCCTGGAAGTGGTTACCCGGTAAATTACAGAACTTGTAACCTACGCGCGACTTTTCCGTTGTACCCCTTCGAGGATCAGCGATGCCAGACACCAGCACATGTCCGGTCTGTGGCGCGGCCCTCCCACCTGACGCCCCGAGGGGACTCTGTCCTCGGTGTCTTTACCGCGCGGGCTTGGACAAAGCGCCGCCAAAGGCAATGGGCGGCGATTCTACTCTGCCGAGCGCCCGTGACTTCGGCGACTACGAGTTGCTGGAGGAGATTGGGCACGGCGGCATGGGCGTGGTTTACCGGGCTCGCCAGAAGAGCCTGGACCGCTTCGTCGCGCTCAAGGTCCTTCTGTTTGGACCCCACGCGTCGGCGCAGTCGGTCAAACGGTTCCGGGCCGAAGCGGTGGCTACCGCCGCGCTCCAGCACCCCAACATCGTCGCGATTCACGAAGTCGGCTTCCGCGAGGGCCAGCATTTCATCGCGATGGATTTCATCGAGGGACAGCCGCTGTCGGCGCTGATTCGGGGCGGTCCGCTGGCGGCCCGCCGCGCCGCCAGCTATGTGAAGGCGATTGCCGAGGCTATCCACTATGCCCACGAACGTGGCATCCTGCACCGCGACCTCAAACCGGCGAATGTGCTGGTGGACGTGGACGATCAACCGCACGTCACCGATTTCGGCCTGGCCAAACGGCTGGAAGGAGACCCGGACTTGACGGTGAGCGGCCAGTTGCTGGGTTCGCCCAACTACATGCCCCCCGAGCAGGCATCCGGCAAGCGCGGCCGAGTGAGCCGGCGGAGCGACGTCTATGCGTTGGGCGGGATCCTGTATCACGCGCTGACGGGGCGTCCGCCGTTCCTCGGCGAAGGCATGGCCGAGACCGTGCAGCAGGTGCTGAACGCCGAGCCAGTGTCCCCGCGATTCCTCAACCGCAGCGCGCCTCAGGATCTCGAAACCGTCTGCTTGAAGTGCCTGGAAAAGGACCCGGGCAAGCGCTACGCCACGGCGCAGATGCTGGCGGAGGAGTTGGGACGATTTCTTGAGGGCAAGCCGGTATATGCGCGGCCTGTAAGTCGCTTGGCCAAGGCCTGGCGTTGGAGTCTGCGCAACCCGCGGCTGGCCGCAGCCGTAGGGGCGGCTCTGCTGAGCGTGCTCATCGGGTTGGCCGGAGTCTCCTGGCAGTGGCGTCGCGCGGAGTCGCAACGGCAGCGGGCGGAAGCCGGCGAATTGATGGCCCGACAAAACGCTTATGCGTCCGATATGCTGCTCGCCCAGCATGCGCAGGCGGCTGGCAACTTATGGCTCACGGAGAGCCTTTTGGACAAGCACCGGCCCGGGGGGAGAGCAGCGGCCAGAAACCAGAAACCAGAAACCGACCTGCGTGGTTGGGAATGGCGATATCTATGGCAGCTCTGCCAGGCGGACGAATCTTCCAGACTTCAGGCCAATGCCCGTTCGCTTGGGGCGATGGCCATCTCTCAGGACGGAAGAGTATTGGCGGCGCAAACAGGGGAGGACAAAATCACCATGTGGGACTTGATCTCCAAGCGCATGATGTACGAAGTGCCGGCTTCCCGCCGGATTAATCGCTTGCGACTGTCGTCCACTGGCAATCTGCTGGCCGTGGCCACCCGTCCGCTTCAAGGCGAACCAACGGTTGAGGTATGGGACTTGCCGGCACGGAAGATCCGTCGCGCGCTTGCCTTTTCGTCACCCGTCAGATCTTTGGCGTTTTCTCCTGATGGAAGGCTATTGGCGACGTTCGAAGACGGGGGAGGCATTCGTCTGGTCGAGTGGGCGACTGACCGCATCCTCACCCGCTTCCAGGCGCCCCCACCTTCCCGGTTCATGCTCGCGGGGGTCGTGGAGTTCACGTCCGACGGCGGCCGGCTAGTGATCGGGGAAGGCTACGGGCGGATTCGCATCTTGAAGTTGCCGGCGGGGCCGGTCGTGACGATCACCAACCTGTCTCGAACGAGCGGCGTCACGGCGCTGGCCTGTTCGCCAAACTCGGAATTGTTGGCCGCTGCCTCCAGCGAGGTCATCGACCTTTGGGACGCCCGCTCGGGGGAACGCCGAGGGCAACCGATTGGCCACGAGTACGTGGTCTGGGGGCTCGCTTTCACACCCGACGGCCAAAACCTGGCCTCCGCATCCGCCGACCGCACGATCCGAGTTTGGAGCGTTGTGGACCAGGCCTTACTAAACTCGGTGCAGGGACATGCCGATGAGGGCAGGGTTCTTGCCTTTCTGCCCGATGGCCGAACGCTCGCGAGCGGATGCCCGGAGAGCGTGGCTTGTTTGTGGGACTTGACCGCCGCCCGCTCGCCCATCACTCACGCGAACTTGACGATTTCCTACGGGGCCGGCTCCATGGCTGCGGTTGAGGCGCCAAGTTACGCGCCCGCGTCGCTTGACCAGAAAGTGGTGGATCGCTTTGGTTTCGCCTTTACGCCGGATGGCCGCCACTTTATCACCACCGATCGGGAGGGGACGCTCGGCGTTTGGGAGACCCGCTCGATACGATGCGTGGACTCGCTCCCCGCTCTGGGCAGCAACCACTGGGGCGTGGCGTTGTCGCCGGACGGGCGCTGGCTTGCGGCGGGCACTACCTCGGGAAAGGTCAACCTTTGGGATTGGGAGGAGCGACGCCTCGTCAAGTCGCTCGAAATCCCGTTCGAATGGTTTGGCGATCTCCGCTTTTCCCGCAGCGGCCATTTCCTCTTCGGCCGCACGGTTCGGAATGACCTCACCGCATCGGTCAGAATCTGGCGAACCAATGATTGGGCGATAGTGCCCTGGGTTGGAACTCAGTCATCGAACCTCTACTCCTTGGACCTTTCCCCCGACGACCGGCTCCTGGCCACCGGCTGCGCCGACGGCGCGGTAAGGCTCGGACCCTTCCTGTCCGGTGAGCGCGAAACGAACCTCCTGAATCACAGGTCCGGCGTGCCCGCGTTGCTCTTTTCGCCAGACGGGCGTGTCCTGGCCTCAGGGAGCAGGGGCGGCGAGGTCCGTCTCTGGAACGTGGTCGCCGGCCGGGAACTCCCGACCTTGCGCGGTCACCTGGGAGTTTATAGCGCGGCGTTCTTGCCGGATGGCCGACGATTGGCGACCGGCGGTGTGACGGCCCAAGATGCCGTCATACTGTGGGATATCGCCACGCAGAGGGAAATCCTCACACTGCACGGGGAAGGCGACACCTTCTTTCAGGTCGCTTGTTCCCCCGATGAGAGCGCGCTGGCAGCCACCTCCTTTACCGGCCAGACCTACCTCTGGCGCGCGCCGACGTGGGCGGACATCCAGGCCGCCGAGAAAGGAAAGATGGCTCCATGAGATCTTCTGTAAGAAGCGTCTCGCCTGTTGCCCACGGCTTCACCCTCATTGAGTTGCTGGTCGTCATGGCCATCATCGGCATCCTGGCCGCCTTGCTCTTGCCCACGTTGAACAAAGCCAAGCTCTCGGCCCAATCCGCTTCGTGTTTGAACAATTTGAAGCAATTGCAGTTGGCTTGGCTGAACTACGCCCACGACAACCAGGACCAGCTCGCGCCCAATTGGTTTACTTACGCCCACCCGAGTTGGACGACCTTATGCAGCACGACCAATTCCTGGGTGTCCGGCACCGCCTGGGCCAACCCGTCCACCGCCGGCATTCAGCAAGGCGCGCTGTGGGATTACGTGAAGAACGTGGATTGCTACCGTTGTCCTTCCGACAAATGGGTCACGAATTACCCGGGCGCGCCCACGCGCTGCCCTCGCCCTTTCAATGTCACGCTGAGCATGGCAATGAATGGCGGAGAGAACGGCCTGAACGGCAAGGCGCGCGACGCCAGGATTGTGATTGCCCTCACGGAGATCCACCAGCCCGTCAGGATGTTCACCTTCATGGATGGCTGCGCGAAGAGCATGACTTCGGGGACCTTCGTTGCGAGCCCAGACCAGACCAACGGCTGGTACACCATACCCGGCGAGCGCGATCGCGGCTGTGGCGCTAATGTCGCCTTTGCCGACGGTCACGTTCAGTTCAAGCCGTGGCAATGCTTAGGCCGCGTCCGCCTGCCGCCCCCGGATCTGGTGACACCTTGGGTAAATGAACGGGACCGCGCCGATCTGCGCTGGCTGCTGGATGCCGTGTTCGGCGGTCCGTGACGGCTGCGGAACGAACCGCGACACTCGTCCTGTAACCTTTCGCCCGTCCTCCCGTTGGAAGGGGGTGGAAGCGAGGATGCGACTGGTTGGCTCGCAGGGCGGCCACAGTCGAAACCAGCTTCCGAGAAACAGAGAACGCAGTCATTACATGCAACGAAAGGCATAACCAATGAAACGATTACTATACCACTCGATGGTGAGACAGACCTTGGGTTGCAGCCCGCCTGTCGCTAACACCGCGCTTTTCCTGCTCGCGGCTTCGATGCTGCGAGCCGACACGCCCTACACGGGCGCCGGCTGGATCACCAGCGTTCCCGTTCCGGGTATTTGGTGTACTAATGCTCAAGGTCAGGTCGGCATGCGCGGCAATGCCCACCTCGCGCGCGTGCAGTGTTCCGACCCGCGGGTCACCGGCCGGCGCACTGTGTTTGTAAACGGCGGCGCCCAGGTCGATGGCTCTTCAGTCCTTTACGGTGCCGCCTATCAAGAAGTCGGCACCTGGGACGCGGCCGGAACCAACTTCACCGCTGCCGGCGGGATGTGGGAGACGAGCTACCGCGGTGCCATGGGGGCGGACGGCAGTCTGGACCTGCGCATTGTCGGCTACGGCTGGGGTGGAACCATTGACGGTCTGCGCATTGACGAGACGCTGACGCGGGGGCCTGGCCCAATTTTGGACCCGACGATTCCCTATGACTTTGTCGGCACGATCAAGCCGGCGCCGCTGAACACGATCGAGTTGGTGAACGACTTCAGTCGTCCCTTTACTTTCCCCGCATACGGAAAGGGCGCCTGCTTCAATGCCGACGGCCAGTTCCACGCCGTGGGGACCTTCCCGACGGCCACCAAGACCTTTGACGACACTTACCTGTTCGGCCAGCAATGCAACGCGTCGGGTTGGACCGTGACTAACGGCTTAACCCGGGAGTGGCGGGCAGATCTCGTCGGGCTCGATGACAACGCGACCAACATGGCTGAGTTGGTGGTCAGCGCTTATCAAAGCACCGGCTATGGCTTTTTAAAAGGCCGCGATTTCGCTCTCCTCCTGAAATGGTCTTCGCAACTCCGCAACACCGTGCTCTGGTGCGAGCGAACTACGGTTCCACTCCCGCACACCAATGTCATTATGGCGGTCGCACTGACGCGGCAGGACCCTAATGTTGTCATCACCACCCGCGTGCTGGACAAAGCGGATCCTAACAAGGCGCTCTTTGCCCACAGCTATCTGGACACACCCGCGAGCGACACGAGCCTGACCGCGTCTGAGTTGCAGGCCTTGACTGGCATGCAGATCACCGGCCTGTTCCCCGACGCGGCGGAGCCGCCGCCCAATGTGGTCGGAGTATGTTTGGGCCTCTTCCAGTACACCAACGGCAAGCAACCGGCGCCCACAGCGGTATATGATAACCTCGAAATGCGGACTTCGGAAATCCCGCTGCTGGGCCTGGAGCGCGCCGTGCGCCTAAGTTGGCCGGCCTCTCCCTCGGTCAACTATGCCGTCCAAAGCGCGCCGGCTGTCCAGGGTCCCTATACGCCGGTCGAGGACCTGGCGATGCCCGGCTTCAATCAGATGACGGTGCCGATGAGCGATCCGGCCGGCTTCTTCCGCTTGATACCGGCGCCGTGAGTTGCTTCTGGAATTGCCGAGTGCGATGGCCAAGACCTGTAAGGTTCAGAACCAATCCAGCCCAGCGAAGCGGGAAATGGACCATCGCCCTCCAACGAAGCCTAAATGAGCCTCCAAGAAGATCCATCGAGCCGCAGGGTGCGCTCTGGCTGGGTGGGACCGGGTAGCATGCCGGCCTCACCCACTCCTGGGGGCATCTGGCGCGCGAGTCTTATTCAACGATCGAACCAACCGAGCTTTTCTTTGTTGTCACGGTAGAGCAGGCCGAGGATGCGCATGAAGACCGTCAGCAGGTAGAGGCCGAGGAAGGAGGAGAGAATGGCGGGGACCAGGGGCACGGGCAGGAAGTGGGGCAGGTATTCGTCTCCGGTCCATTTCACGACCATGACGCCGCCGAAGACGGCGGCGGTGAGCAGGTAATTCCAAGGCATTTTCAGGATGCCCTGGAGGACCAGGAGGGGATTGGCCGCTACGACGGAGTCGAGCATGCTGACCGCCAGGAAGGCCATGGGGAAATAGGCGTAGCCCAGCGCCAAGCCGGCCAGTTGGGCCTGGTTCAAGTAGGCGAAGTCCTTGGGAACGAAGACGAAAACCCCGATGGCGGGCAGAAAGGAGAGGGCCACGGTGCCGACGAACTGGAGGAAGGGCGCGAGGATGTCGTTGCTGAAATCCGTGACATCCGGCCAGTCAGGCATGACGTCTTCGCCGGTGGCCGAGCCGGCCACGATCCGGCGAAAGAAGCTGATGAAGAACCCCGTGCCCCAGACCCCCAAGACCACGGTGGCCACGATTCCGTAGAGAAACGCATATTTACAGAAGAACAGGGCGGCCTTAATCAGGCAGAGGAAGAGGGTTCCGCCGGCCAACAAGATCAATCCGTCGCGTTTGAAGGGGTAGGAAAAGGCTGCGGCGACCTGTTCAGGGAAGGTCTGGCGGGCTGGGACCGGGAGGGTAGTCCGGACTTGCAACGGGGAACATTCCGCTCCGCAGGCGCGGCAGAACTTCCGTCCCAAACCGCCAACGGCCCGGGTGTTAACGCACAACTCGCAGTAGCCGAGATGGCACTTTGGGCAAAGGAACCGCGCGGCGGTGCGGGGGTGGGATTTGCAATGAGTGGCGTCGGCGCCACCTGTGGCGGAAGGCAATGGGGGCGGACGCGGGATCGGGGCGGCATCGGCCGAGACGATTCGGACGACGGGCGCGGAGGGTGTATTGGGCGGCGCCTCGGCCAGGAATCGCAACTCTACGTCGCCCGCCTGAAATGATTGACCATTGCTGAGGGTGGCTTCTTCGACCAACTGGCCGCCTACGAAGGTCCCGTTGGTGGAGCCAACATCCTTGAGCCGAGCGTTGGCGCCGGAAACGATGAGCACACAGTGGGCACTGGAGATTGAGTCGTGTTCCAGGGCGATATCGTTGGAGTCGCTCCTGCCGAGCGAGTTGGAGCCCGGCTTTAGTTCGATCTCCCAGGTATCCGGCGAACCAGGATTTACAACGAGTCGCGCCATAAGGGGTCCTTTCTTGAATAACACTAGCGTTAGCAACGCCGGGTCGTCGATTACAAAACGCGCGGGCCATTGGAGCGCCAGGGGCGCATCAAACTCCCAAAACGGCCGGGCGCGTCACCCCGCGCGCGCCGTGGGGCCTGGTCGGGCAGGGGACGGCCCAGCCCTAAACGCGGGAGCGTGATCTGGCTGAAAGACAGGGTTGACTGGCCGGCTTCGACCGGTCACCCTGGCGGGGCGAAGGGCGATCCTGTTGGATTTCCCGAGTAATGGAAACCATGTTACCCGATCATAAAACCAGAATTGTCGCCACCATTGGTCCGGCCTGCGATGCGCCCGAAATGCTGGAGCGGCTCATGCGCGCTGGACTGAACGTGGCCCGGCTGAATTTTTCGCACGGTGATTTTTCCGCCCACGCTGCGCGCATCGACCGGATCCGCTCTGCGGAAGCGGCGACAGGCTGTCGCGTGGCGATAATGGCCGACCTGCCCGGACCCAAGATGCGATTGGGTACTATCGCCCCGGAGCCGATCTTTCTGCGCCCTGGCGACAGCTTTACTCTGACCACTGAACAGGTGGTCGGCAACGCGCAACGGGTGTCGGTGACTTTTGAGCCGCTGCCTCGCGTGGTCAAGGCCGGCGACCAGCTTTTTTTGAACGACGGACTGGTGCAACTGCGGGTTGAGCGGGTGGAGGGCGTCGACGCGCGCTGCCGAGTGGCTGTGGGAGGCGAGTTGCGTTCGCGCAAAGGCTTGAATCTGCCGGGGATCGAGCTGGGCATCAGCGCTTTCACCGAGCATGACCGGGCTTGCCTGGAGTTCGCGCTGGATCACGGGGTGGACGCGGTGAGCCAGTCGTTTGTAGAGACCGAAGCCGACATCCAGGCGGTGCGCGCCTTGGCCAGGTCCCGGGGAAAGCAGCCGTTTATCATCGCCAAGATCGAGCGGGCGGGAGCGCTGGCGCATTTCGATGAGATTCTAAAGGCGGCGGACGGGATCATGGTAGCCCGGGGCGACTTGGGCGTTGAGGTGCCAATTCAGAGAATTGCTTTGACGCAAAAGGAGCTCATCGCCAAGGCCAACCTCGCTGGCAAACCGGTGATTACCGCGACGCAGATGCTCGAGTCCATGACCACAAGCCGACTCCCTACGCGGGCGGAGGCCACCGACGTGGCAAACGCGATTCTGGATGGAACTGATTGCTTGATGCTCTCGGCCGAGTCGGCGATGGGCCAGTACCCCGAAGAGGCGGTCAGGATGTTGGCAAGCATCGCGGCGGCGACCGAATCCGGCCGGCCGCTCGCGCGGCTCAATGACCTGCGGGCGGCGGCGTTGGCGCGGGCGCCCGCCACGGATGCGGAGGCGATCGCCTCGGTCGTCGAGCGCGCCTTGGAAAGCGTCCCCTGTTCGGCGGTGTTCGTGCCCACGCTCAGCGGCGCGACCGCGCGCCTCATCTCGCGATTTAAGCCCGGGGTCTGGATCGTCGCCATCAGCGCGCAACCGGCGGTCTGCCGGTCTTTGCTTTTCTCCTACGGGGTCGAACCCGTGGAAGTCGCCAAGGACCCTGAGGACTGGAGCGGCTTTGCTACGGACTGGCTGCGCGAGCAGCGCGTGGACGGCGCGATGGCAATGCTGGTGGCTGGACCCTCGCCCCGGAACCCCGAGGCGAACCACCGGCTCGAGTTTATGCGGCTCAAGGCGCCAGCCTGCAAAGCGGGGGATTGAGATTTTTCGTTGAACTTTAGCCGGAACGCATTAGTTATTGAAAAGGTGCATATTCGAACAAAAGGTTTGATCTGACGTGAAACTAACCGATCTGCGGGGCATCCTGCATTACGTTCCTCAATTTCGGGAGAAGACGTTCATCATCAGCGTCGATGGGGCCGTGGTGACGACCGAGAATTTCGTCAACCTGTTGACCGATATCGCGGTGCTCCGGTCGCTCAATATTCGCATCGTTCTGGTGCATGGCGCTTCGGCGCAGATCAAGGATCTGGCGGATTCCGAGCGCACGCAACCGTCGAACCTGGATGGGGCGGGAATTACCGACGAGCCGACCTTGCGCTTGGCTTTGACGGCGGCCAACCGCCTGACGCACGAGATCCTGGAGGGGTTATCCGCCAACGATTTGCGGGCCGCCTGTACCAACGCCGTGACGGCGCACCCGGTGGGCATCCTGCACGGAGTGGACCAGCAATTTACGGGCAAGGTGGAGCGGGTGGATGTCGAGTTGTGCCAGAAGTTGCTGGATAACGGGATCATCCCCGTGCTGCCGCCGCTGGGCTTCGACGGGAACGGTCGGACCTACCGGGTCAACTCGGACGCGGTCGCGCTGGCCGCGGCGGTGGCGCTCAAGGCGGTCAAGCTGATGTTTATCACCACCCAGGACGGAATCATCGTGGGCGACCATCTGATCCGGCAGATGCCCGTGGCCGATCTTGAATCGGTGCTGGTACTGCAAAGGGAGAATATCCGCGCCACGGTGTTGTCCAAGGCGATCCATGCGGTGGCGGCGTGCCAGGCCGGCGTCCCTCGCGTCCATGTAATCAATGGCGGCCTCGAAGAGGGTTTACTGGCCGAGGTTTTCACCAACGACGGGGTGGGCACGCTCGTTTACGGAAATGAATTCCAACAGATCCGCCGCGCCCTCAAGAAGGACATCAGCGCTATCATCAACCTGACCAAGGAGTCGGTGGCCAACGAAGAACTGATGAAACGGACGCGATCGATGATCGAAAAGCAGCTCAGCGACTATTACCTGTTCGAGATCGATCGGAACCCCGCCGGGTGTGTCGCCCTGCATGCCTATCCCGAGCAGGGTAAAGGGGAACTGGCCTGTCTCTATGTCAGTTCGAGCCACGAAAACCAGGGCATCGGCCGGAAGCTCATCCAGTTTGTCGAGAACCGGGCGCGGGAGATGGGGCTCAGCGAGTTGGTAACGCTTTCGACCCAGGCGTTTACTTACTTTCAGTCCAAAGGCGGTTTTGCTGAAGGCGCGCCGGACGACCTGCCCTCGGCGCGGCGGGAGAAGTACGAGCAGAGCGGACGTAACTCCAAGGTGCTCATCAAGAAGCTAAAGTAGGGTCCAAAGCTTGGATTTCCGCGCTCGTGTTTTGGGCGCCCGGCCGGCCGCGAAGGCGGCGCCGGATTCGCCTCCACGCGCTGCCAGGAGGCGATTGATCCCCGCCGGTTCTGGTCCAAGAACCCTTGGTGTTCCTATTTCTTTTCTTTGTTAAGAAAATCGGACTGGCGCAAAAGTCGGCTCTGTAATAGTCTGCCGAACATGATGAATTTGAAAGCATTGGAGATTTGGTTCGTGACTGGAAGCCAGAATCTTTACGGGGCTGAGATCCTGGCCCAGGTGGCGGCGCATTCAGAAGAGATCGCTCGCGCTTTTGACGCCGCCCCCGCATTTCCGGTCTCGGTGGTGTGCAAGCCAACGGTAAAGACGGCCGCCGAAGCCACCGCCCTTTGCCGGCAGGCGAACAACGAGGAGAATTGCATCGGTTTGATCACTTGGTGCCACACGTTTTCGCCCTCCAAGATGTGGATCAACGGCCTGAAACTCCTGAGCAAGCCGTTAGCCCATTTGCATACCCAGCACAACCGCGACATTCCCTGGGGATCGATCGACATGAATTTCATGAATCTGAATCAGGCGGCGCACGGCGATCGCGAGCATGGGTTTATCATGAGCCGCATGCGCCTGGACCGCAAAGTGGTTGTTGGTTATTGGCAGGACGCCGGGGTGCAGGAAAGGCTCGGCGCCTGGTGTCGGGCCGCGGCCGCCTGGCACGACTGGCAAGGGGCCAAGTTCTGCCGCTTCGGCGACAACATGCGCGAAGTGGCGGTGACCGAGGGCGACAAGGTCGCCGCCCAGATCCAATTAGGCTACTCCGTCAACGGCTACGCCGTCGGGGATCTCGTGCAACGCGTCCGGGCGGTGACCGAGGCGGAAATTGACCAGGTCGTGTCGGCGTACGAAGCCGCTTATACCCTCGCGCCCAACTTGCGCAAGACCGGCGCGGCCCGCCAATCCCTGCGGGAGGGCGCCCGTATCGAAGCGGGACTGCGCGCCTTTCTGGCCGAGGGCGGATTCAAAGGCTTCACCACCTCGTTCGAAGATCTGCATGGCTTCGAACAACTTCCGGGGTTGGCGGTTCAGCGCCTCATGGCCGAGGGTTACGGTTTTGGCGCCGAAGGTGATTGGAAAACGTCCGCCTTGGTGCGCGCGATGAAGGTCATGGCCACCGGGCTCAAGGGCGGCACGACCTTCATGGAGGACTATACTTACCATCTCAATCCCAAAGGCATGGTAGTGCTCGGCGCTCACATGCTGGAGATTTGTCCCACCATCGCGAGCAAGAAGCCGTCGATCGAGGTGCATCCGCTGGGAATCGGCGGGAAGGCGGACCCGGTCCGGTTAGTGTTCGATACCTCGGCCGGCCCGGCGTTAAACGCTTCGCTCATGGATCTGGGCAACCGGTTCCGCCTGGTTGTCAATGAAGTGGAAGTCGTGGCGCCTGAGAAACCGCTGCCCAAGTTGCCCGTCGCCCGCGCGATCTGGATTCCGAAGCCGAATCTCCCCACCGCCGCCGCCGCCTGGATTTATGCCGGCGGCGCCCACCACGCCGGTTTCAGCCAGGCGGTGACCACCGAGATACTCGAAGACTTCGCCGCGATCGCCGGGCTGGAACTCTTGGTCATCGATGACGCCACAAACCTGCGCCAGTTCAAGAAGGAACTCAACTGGAACGAGGTCTATTACGCCCTGCGCAAGGGGTGGAATTCATAGACGGTTCTTATTGAGCGCGCTTTGGAGTTTCTTTCCGCCGCTGAAGTCCGCCGATTCCGTGCTTGCGGTGGTTCAGGATCTTGGTGTATTTGTATGGGCGTGAGCTTGAGTGCGCGACGGTTTGCCTTAGGCAAGTCGGTCGCGACATTTGTGGAGAATCTCAAGTTTGCGCCGAGGATTGTTCGTAAGTCCTTGGTAATCAATGGGCCGATGTGGCGGAATTGGCAGACGCGCTAGACTCAAAATCTGGTATCCGTGAGGATGTGTGGGTTCGACCCCCTCCATCGGCACCACTGAAATTCAAAGGGAATAGGGCATTCCCGCCTTATTATTTGAGGGTATTCCTGCTGTCTTTCTCTTTCGCCGGGGTGGTTTTGGGCACTTCCCGCCTCTTGTCCGCTTTTCCAGCAAGATGAGACATGAAATAGCAAGCAGGTAGCAATATGCTTGAGGGCTTATCGACGAGTGGAAAAGCCGAAGTTCGTCGCGCGAGACCGCTGGTTTCTGCTCCTGGCTTACGTCAGCCATGCTATCTGGCATACTAAGCCTGCCCGAAGGCCCCCGGCATCGCTCAAAGTATTTGGCCGGAAAAGACACCAGAGTATCCAAATCGTATGCTCTTTACTCCTCCAAGGTAGAAGATAGAAGACTTGGAGGACCGCGCCTATCACGATCGGCTATGCGTCCTCGGCGACATAGGACATATGTCCTATGCCGGCATAGGACATTTTTCATCCAGAAAGTGTTTGCGAGCTCCAAGCACACCCTTTACGATTTGAGAGAAGAACTAATGAAACCTACTAAAGCTCCTTCCTTGTTAGCAGGCGTAGTGTTGGTCTTTACGAGCTCGTGGATGGCTTTCGCCGCGCCCGCCCCCACCATTCTCTCTGTCACGCCCAGCTTTGGGCCGACCAATGGGGGCACTTCGGTCACGATCCTTGGGTCGAACTTCCAAGCCGGCGCCGCCGTGAGTTTCGGCGGCCAGGCTGCCACGCCCGTGGGCTTTGTGGACACGGGTACGCTCACGGCCGTGACCCCGGCCTCAGTCGTAGGTTCCGTGAATGTGAGCGTGGCCAACCCCGGCAGCTCAGCCGATGTGCTGACCAACGGCTTTGATTATTTCTCGGTGGGCAGCGCCGGCTCGATGAGTATTGCCGGCGCCGAGGATCAGACGGCGACCATCTTAACGAACGG
>Ga0316217_10000447_pt1 | contig 58931 bp, 48 predicted proteins | sample 1anoAmetaG_FD_203633 | JGI IMG/M metagenome (GOLD analysis project Ga0316217, IMG submission 203633) | Freshwater microbial communities from Trout Bog Lake, Wisconsin, USA - 1anoA | ecosystem: Environmental > Aquatic > Freshwater > Lake > Hypolimnion/Profundal zone | place: USA: Wisconsin... | reverse complement strand
CCGGGGACGGGGAAGAATCCCCTTCCCCTGCACCCCATCCCCTCGGCAAAACCGAGGAGCAACCACAAACCAAAGTGTCAGGGATGTCTCCGGTCTAAAATGTCAGGGATCTCCCCGGCTGCTCAGGGTAGTTGAACTTGTCCTTGCCCCGCGACCCTACTCGCTTTCCCTGCTCATCGCGTCGGCTATACTCACCGCATGGTGCGACCCACCTCCCAAGAGACCCAGTCCGGCGAACCCGCGCGCCCCCGGGGTGTGGGCCTTACCGCGCTTGCGCTCGGCGCCCTCACCTCGATCTACCTCGTCCAGAGCCTGTTCCAACTCGTCCGGGAAAATCCTGCCACCCGTCCGGCCTTCGAGCCGCTCCTTCTGTGCGGCGCGCGCGCCGTCGGGTTACTTCTCATCTGGCAATACTGGAAGGGACGCGACGTTGCCCGCGTCTTCGTCCTCCTCTGGTCGCTGCTTGTCGCCGTCCGCGCCATTGCCTTTCTCGCCGATCACAATCTTGATCCCGCCGCACTCATGAGCCGCCCCTTGAGCTTCTTTCACGCGCTGCTTGCGATCTTTCTCCTCTACTGGCTCAACACTCCGGAGCTGCGCGCCTGGTTCAAAAAAATATCGGCCACCGCTGCCGATCTCATCGTCCCCCGCCTGGTCGGCAGACTCTGCACCGCCCTCGATGTTCATCCCTCGGCCGCCAATTCCCATCCCGTCTGGCACCTGGCCTTCGAGCACGGAGCCGAGCTTACCCTCAGCTGTCCCTGGCGCATCGTCCTCGACGACAATTTGGCATTCGTCAGTTGGCCAGCGGGTGGCAATCCCCTCCAGCCTGCCCCTGTTCCCAGTCCCTCCACCGACCCCGACGATGCCCGCCGCCTGCTGCAAAACCTCCGCGTCACCGCCATCCACCTCGCGCCCCACACCTCCGATCTGTTTCTCACCTTCGAGATGGGCATCCAGCTCCAAACCTGGAACCCGGCGTCCCCCGACACACACGCGTCCGCCACCTCGCCTCAATGGACGTACTCCGACCCCGGCCTCACCGTCACCGCCTGCGCCGACGGTCTCAGCTCGCAACTTGTCGCCGCGTCCGCGTCACCGCCCGCGAGCGACGAACCCTGCTAGCCTGTGTTTAGGATTTCCGTGTGCTAGGATTTAACTGTGCGGCATCTGCTGCCGTGCACAGTCGGGGCGTAGCGCAGCCTGGTAGCGCGCCTGCTTTGGGAGCAGGATGTCGCTGGTTCGAATCCAGTCGCCCCGACCATTCTTTATTTTTAGCCCTTTCTTTTACGAAATGAATCTCCGCTTCCAATCCCTCCAGTGTGACCGCGTCCCGGAAGTTCCTGGAAAGCCGGTCGGTCTTTTCGGCCAGAACGATTCGCCCATTCCGGGAGCGTTTTAGATCGAATGGACGACCCCTTGAAAGACCACAGGTGGCTCATCTCCGCCTGTCTTTGGCGAATGTGGGAGACAACGAGGCTCACACCGCAAGCTTTTCGCTAGACTGATCTTCATGCCAGGCTTCGCCGTCGGCCGCGGTCGCTGAGGCCCTTGCGTAATTCCGCCATCGGTCTGACACTGTGGAAGCCATGGCATGGAAGAAAAGCGCGGTCCAACGAACCTACACCGAAGCGGCTCTGTACGACTATGCGGTAGGCGCCCTGGGCCGGCGCATGCGCACGGTCGCCGAGTTGAAGCGCCTGATGCGTGCCCGCGCCGCGCACCAGCCCGACTGCGAGGCCCTGGTGGAAGCCGTCACCGCCCGCCTCAAAGAGCAGCGCTATCTGAATGACACCAGCTACGCGACGTCCTACTCGACCTTGCGCCGCGATAACGAAAAGTTCGGACGCATCCGCGTGGTGCAGGAGCTGAAAGCCAAAGGCGTCCACCCCGAGGTCATCGAGAAAACGCTCGCTGAAACCTACGGCGAGGTGGACGAGCAGAAGTTGGTGCGCCAGTTTGCCGAGCGCAAGCGTCTCAAGCCGCCCAGCGATCAGAAACAGGCCGCGAAGATTTTTCGCATGATGGCACGCGCCGGATTTTCTTCCCGCGCCATCATCGGGCTGTTGCGCAACTGGAAGGTCGAAGACGAAACCCTCTCCGCCCTCGAGCAGGAGCGCGAGATGGCCGCGCTCTCGCCTCCGGATCTCGCACCTCCGGATGAGGACGAGTCATGAAGCCGCAGCCCGACTGGTCCGCGGCCCTCGAGCATCTCTGCGCCGCCGACCCCAAGCTTGCCGCGCTCATCGCGCAGGTCGGCCCCTGCACCCTGGAGATTCCGCACCAGTTCAGCATTTTCTATGCGCTGGCCCGCTCCATCGTCTATCAGCAACTGGCGGGGGCGGCCGCTACGGCCATCTTCGGGCGGGTGGAATCTCTGTTTCCCAAAGGCCGCATGACTCCGGAAGCGCTGCTTGCGTTGGACGATACCGTGCTCCGCGCCGCCGGCCTTTCGCAGAACAAGCTTGCCGCTCTGCGCGATCTTGCCGCCAAATGTTTGGACGGCACCGTGCCCACCAGGCGCAAACTCGCCACGATGGGCAATGAAGAGATCATCGAGCGTGTCTCACTGGTGCGCGGCATCGGCCGCTGGACGGTGGAGATGATGCTTCTGTTCCGCCTCGGGCGTCCCAACGTTTTGCCCGTGGATGATTACGGTGTGTGCAAGGGGATGCAGCGTCTCTACAAATTGCGCGAGCTGCCCGATAAGGCCGCCATGCGTCGCCGCGCCGGCAAGTGGGAGCCATGGTGTTCGGTGGCCAGCTGGTACCTGTGGCGCTGCCTGGAACTGCCCGCCCGCGCTCCGCGCACCCGCAGCAAAGCCGCAACGCCACGCAAGAAAGCCGCCACCGGAAATAGATCCACGGCGAAGACGGCAGCAAAGAAGACGGCAGCAAAAAAGCGGCCGTAGAAGGCCGCTTGGCTCCTCATCCCTACAATCGCCGACTACTTCAACTGCACGTCGAAGCTAGCCCGGCACTGCTCATCCGGCTTGACCTGCACCGACTCCATCTTGTCGTCCTTACTGATGTAGACATAAATGGGTTTCTTGGGAACCTCGGGCAGGCCAACGATCTTCACCTGTCCGGCGGCGCTGGTGTAGGTCTCCAGGTCGAGTTTTTTGGTCCCCATAAAGCCGTAGCGGATGCGTGTGGTGACCTTGGCGCCGAACAGCGGTTTGGAGTCCGCTCCGGTCACCGTGATCAGGGCCGAGCAGTCGCCCTGATCGGCCGATATCTCCGTGGGTGCAACTGCTGCCGTCGCGCTCTGGGCGAACTCCGCCTGCGGACAGAAGACGATCAGACTGGATAGAAGCAGGGCTGACAGATAGAGGTTTCGCATGTTTACCAGAGTATCGCAGCTCGCCTACGTGTGCATGCTCTTCAAGGCCGCCGCCAGATCCTCCTGCGCCTCACTGAGCCTTCTTATGGTCTCCGCGAGCACCACGCAGTGCTCGCTTTCCATCCGCTCCCGCAGCGTGGCCACCAGGGAATGCAGTTTATTCAGCTGCGCCAGCGCCTGCCCCTTGTTGGAATCGCCGTCGCTGCTGGCCAGTGCCAGGGTGCGCAAAATATTGTTCAGCCGTGCCTCTCCATCGCAGCCAAGGTCGCTCCATCGCAATCCCATGCCCACGGCGGGAACCGTGTTGCGAACCTCCGCCAGGGCATTCACTTGCACGCCGTGAATGGAGAACTGTCCGCTGAGAATCTCGCCGATGGCCATCGCCTGGCTGCATTGCACATAGCAGCCGCCCTCGCTCACATCGCGCAGCGTGCCCCAGATGGGTGTGCTGACCGATGCGGCGCGCAAGGTGACAGTACCATTGCAGGGATAACGCTCATGGCTGCGCCGGTCACCCTCTTTTGCCTGCTGCTGCAGCCGATCGCGCCAGGGGCATCCGCCGGGCTCTATGCAATGCAGCCCCAGCTCGGAGCTGCCGTCCCGGTTGCCTTTGACCCATGTCACCTTGAAGCGGGACTTCGCTCCTCCGCTCTGCAGGCCGACGATATCGCCCGGGTTGAGCTTGGCGGCCAGTCCGGTGATCCGTGCGCCCGACAGGCTGATGTCCAGAGTGGTCGCCGGCTGATGAAAGGCTTTGCCGTCGGCATCAATGCCCAGAACGCGCACATTCAATGTGGCGGGCAGGCGTAGCTCGCGGCGCTTGGGCATGGCCGCAGCCGGGTTGCCGGGGTTGGGTCCGTAGTTCATCGCTGTACCTTGATGTCTACCCAATATTATGGCGGGCTAAGGTCCACTTGTCGCGCTATTTTTGCCGTGCCGAGTAGGATCGCTTCCCACCGGTGCAGCTCCTTCCGGCCACATTCCCATTCTAAGGCCACCGATCGGCCGTCAGCGCCCGTGGGCCATCCGTCCGTAGCCGCCCGGCGCGATTTCAGGAATGTTAGAATCGTCTTTTCGTCTTCCATGGGAACTCTGCCGCCGCGCATCTGGCGCGGCTTTTTGACCCATTCGGGAGAGATCGAAAGTGACTCGTATGCCTACCGGAAATGACGTTCGACGCATGTTCCTGGACTTTTTCGTCCAAAAAGGACACCGCGAGGTGCATAGCTCCTCGCTGGTTCCCGCCAACGACCCCACCCTGCTGTTTACCAATGCCGGCATGAACCAGTTCAAGGACGTTTTCCTGGGCGCCGAGAAGCGCGACTACACCCGCGCCACCACCTCGCAGAAGTGCGTCCGCGCCGGAGGAAAGCACAACGATCTGGAAAACGTGGGCTTCACCAACCGGCACCACACGTTTTTCGAGATGCTCGGCAACTTCAGCTTCGGCGACTACTTCAAGCAGGACGCCATCGCCTACGCCTGGGAGCTGATCACCTCGCCCCAGTGGTTCGCCATGCCGGCCGACAAGCTCTACGTCACCATCTTCCGCGGAGAGAGCGGCGTCCCGCGCGACCACGAGGCCTACGACTTCTGGCTCAAGGCCGGCGTGCAGCCCGAGCGCATCTTCGAACTGGGCATGAAGGAAAACTTCTGGCAGATGGGCGACACCGGCCCCTGCGGCCCCTGCTCGGAGCTCCACTACGACATGGGCATCGCCTCCAGCGACCGCAAACTCCCCGAGTGCGCCGCCGGAGAGTGCAAGTTCCCCTGCGAGTGCGGACGCTACGTCGAAATCTGGAACCTCGTCTTCATGCAGTTCGACCGCAGCTCGGACGGCGTCTTGATCCCGCTGCCCAAGCCCTCCATCGACACCGGAGCCGGACTCGAACGCGTCACCGCCGTCATGCAAGGCGTAGTCAGCAACTACGACACCGACCTGTTCGTGCCTCTCATTCAACGCGCCGCCGAGTTGACCGGAGTAACAGACAATCCTGATACAAAGAAGCACGATATTCCTGTCCATCCAGACATCGTGATGGGGGCAAGAATACGTCACGCTGGCTCACTACGCGTTATCGCTGATCACAGCCGCGCGGCGACATTCCTCATCAGCGATGGAATCCTGCCCGCCAACGAAGGCCGCGGCTATGTTCTGCGCAAGATCATCCGCCGTGCCATTCGCCACGGTCGCTTGCTGAGGCAAACACAGCCATTCCTCTACAAGATGGTCGAGGCCGTGGCAGAGGAGATGGGAGGCGCTTATCCTGAGCTGAGGGAATCGTCCGCACGCGTTGCGAAGGTCGTCGAAAGTGAGGAAGTGCGCTTTGCACACACCCTGGCCGTCGGTCTTCGAAAACTTGATGAACTCATAGTATTGGCACTCGATAGTCGGGAGAAAGAACTGCGAGATCTTCTGCGTGGCTTCGATAAGATGACAAACGGCAGGAGCTCCGAATTCGTTGAACGCCTTCTCAACGAGGATGCTAATAAAGCTCCGGAGATTTTTGGAGAGGCGAGTCGTGTATATGCTGAACTTACCGAATCGCTTGGGCCAGTTCTTGCAAAGGGCATCAACGACGCGGCGTGGGAAGTCCTCAAGAAACCGCTCATTCTCGACGGCAAGGAGGCATTTAAGCTCTACGATACCTTTGGTTTGCCGCTCGATTTCATGGTCGATACCGCTCGCGATCAAGGAATTCACTTCGATCAGGCTGGCTTCGACGCCGCGATGGATGAGCAACGTTCTACCGCCCGTGCCAGTTGGAAGGGCGGCTCGCAGAAGTCTGCCTCGCCGGTCTTTGCCGCGCTGCCCCCCACAATTTTTGAAGGCTACAAACAGGAGCAATCTTCTAGCTGCGAAGTCCTTGCCATCGTCACGAATGGCAAAGGTGTGCGCGAACTCCGCGCCGGAGAACGAGGTGAACTGGTCCTCGACCACACGCCGTTCTACTCCGAAAGCGGCGGCCAGGTTGGCGATAAAGGCTGGCTCTACTCTGACGACCGTACCGTGGTGGTCGCCGAGGTCGAAGGCGTGCACTCGCCCGTGCAGGGCGTGCGCGCGCACAAGGTCATCGCGCGCCATCCCATTGCCGTGGGCGAGAAGCTAATCGCCGTCGTCAACTCCGAACTGCGTTCGGCCACGCGCCGCCATCACACGGCCACGCATCTGCTCCACGCCGCGCTACGCCAGGTTCTCGGAGACCACGTCAAGCAGGCCGGCTCGCTGGTCTCACCCAGCTATCTGCGCTTCGACTTCGCGCACTTCTCCAGCGTGGCCGACGAAGAGTTGCAGGAGATCGAGGACATCGCCAATCGTCAGGTTCTCATCAACAATCGCGTCGAAACCATCGAGGACGTTCCCATCGACGTGGCCGTTAACGAGTATCACGCCATGGCCCTCTTCGGCGAAAAGTACGGCGAAAAGGTGCGCGTGCTCAAGATCGCCGATTTCTCCACCGAGCTCTGCGGCGGCACGCACGTCGGGGCCACCGGCGAGATCGGACTGATCAAGCTGCTCAAAGAGGGAAGCGTCTCCAGCGGCGTGCGCCGCCTTGAGGCCGTGGCCGGCGAGCAGTCGCTGCGCCACTTCCGCCTGGATCACGAACTCGAAGGCATGGTCTCGACCCTGGTGGGACGCAGCGAACTCAGTCCCGCCGAGGCCCTCAAGCAGGAACTCGACCGCCGCGAGGAAGAGCTCAAAAAGCTGCGCAAGGAGCTCGACCAGGTTCGCATGAAGTCGGCAGCATCGGCCGTGGCCAGCGCCGATGAAAACGTGAGGGAAGTGAAGGGCATCAAGGTGCTGGCCCACCGCGCCGATAACCTGGACCGCTCGCAGCTCCGCACCCTGGTCGATCACTTCCGCAACAAGATTGGCAGCGGGGTGGTGATTGTAGGATCGGTTTCCGATGGCAAGGTGGCCGTCATCGTGGGCGTTACCAAGGACCTCACCGCGAAACTCCAGGCCGGGAAGATCGTCGGCCAGGTGGCGCAAAAGGTTGGCGGCTCCGGCGGCGGCCGTCCAGACATGGCCGAGGCGGGCGGCAAAAATCCGGAGTCGCTGGATCAGGCGCTCCGCGAAAGCTACGCCACGGTCGAAGCCCTGCTCGGCTAGCCAGGCGGACTCATAAATCGGTTTTGAAAGGGCACGGCTTTTAGCCGTGCCGCACCGGGCCGCATTTCCAGCGGCTTCAGCCGCTGAGGGAGAGAGCTTCAGAAGGCGGTGTGCCATGATGGGACCAGCTCTAGTCCCCTGAAGGCTCTGTCGGCAATGTCACGCGCCGCATTCAGAATTCCCGCCGCCCATCCATTCAGCCATGGACCGCCGTAACCACGCCGGGAATCTCCGGCGCTTTCTCCTTTGTTTGTACGTGTTTCACCCGGTCACTGACTGGGTTCCCGGTCCTTTCGTGCATTGCTGTCCAGCTTTCATCCGACTTATAATCCAGTCACTCAGAAACAGTATTCTTGCATTGCGCCAGGCCTTTCAGGTTTATGAATATCGACGTCTGGACATACCGAGCTTCGGCGCAGCATCCCCATCGATGGGTGTCCGCCGGCGTGGGGTTCGTGCTTTGCTTCCTGCTTGCCTCTCCGATGCTGGCGCAGGCGATTCAGCCAGTCTCAATCAACGGACACATTGTCTTTACCAACGATGGTCCGCCGCAGAGTGCGGAGGATTCTTCCCCGCGGCCCGCGCAGAGTGAGTCGCAGTTTTTCTATTGGAGCACGGTCGAGAAACGCTGGAAGCCGGTCGCGCCTGCCTCGCCTCGTGCCCTGCGCTCGGCGCGCGCCATTGCCGGTGAAGTGTCCAGCTACATTGAGTCGCGTCCCCAATTAGGCACGGGGAAGACTCACGTTACGGGCGAACTGGCCGCGCAGGATCCCAACTACTCGCAGGCCGCCGGAAATCGTTCTGTCAGCGCTGGCGCGATCGACCGTTATATTAATGAGGCAGCCGCGCGCCATCATGTCGATCCCAATCTCGTCCGCGCCCTGGTCAAGGTTGAGTCCAACTTCAATCCCCGCGCGGTTTCCAGCAAGGGCGCCATGGGATTGATGCAATTGATGCCCGAAACCGCCCGGATGTATGCGGTGCGCAATCCGTTCGATGCGGCGCAGAACGTCGATGCCGGCGTCCGCCATTTAAAAGGTTTACTAGAAAACTTCAAGGGGGATGTGTCGCTCTCATTGGCAGCATACAATGCTGGACAGGGAGCCGTGGAGCGCAATGGGGGGATTCCTCCCTACGCGGAAACCCGCAATTACGTGAAGCGCATCACCAATCTGATGGGCGCCGGTTCGGCGCTGCATGTCAGCAGCGTTTCGTTTCCCATACAGGTTCGCCGCGATGATCGCGGCAGGCTGGTAATCAGCAACACGGACTGACCAGGCGCCAGCGGCCGGAGCGGCATCAGTTGCCGCGTACCCGCCGCTAAGACCAGGCGCCAGCGGCCGGAGCGGCATCGGTTGCCGCGTGGGATTGGCAGGATGAGTTGCGAGCCAGGGTTGCGAGGATGATGCAGTCGATGACGGGACAACTCGCGGGGCGCGGATGGAAACGCTGGATGACTGCGTTCTCCATGCTCTGCCTGCTGGTTGCTCCGGCCTTTGCCGCCAGCATTCGGGTGAGGAAGCAGCAGGCCCGCTCGCAATTTGATAGCGCCGAGCGCATGCGCGAAGAACTGAACGGGATGTCCCAGCAGGACCGCTCCCGCCGCGAGTACCAGCGCGTGATGGATGCCTACCGCAGCGTCTATTACACCTCGCCCACCAGCAGCAAGGCCGATGCCAGCGTGGTGGCCGTGGCTGAACTGCTGGCCGAAAGCGGACGCACCTTCAACGATGAAAAGTCCCTCCGCGCCGCCATCGCGCAATACGAGTTCCTGTACCGCGAATACCCCGGCAGCAAGTACCGCTTTGCCGCACTGTTCACCATCGCGCAGATTTATAAGGACGATCTGCTGGAGACCGACAAAGCGCGGGAGGCGTTCCAGGAAGTCATTCGCCGCTATCCGCATATGCAACAGGCCTCCGACGCACGCGAAGCCATCGCCGAGATGGAGCAGCAGCCGCACCTCGCCGTGAAGCCGGCGGAGTCCCACGCTTCGGACTCGCACGCCGCGGACGCAAATCCGCAGGACGCAAAGCCGCAGGACGTGAAGCCGCAGGATGGGAAGGCGCAGGATCTCCCGACCGACGCGCCGCGCAGCACTCTGCCGCTGGTCACCGGAATCCGCCACTGGTCGACGCCGGACTATACCCGTGTCGCCATCGATCTTGAGCAGGAAGTGAAGTACGAGGCCGGACGCGTCTCCAATCCCGACCGGATTTTCTTCGACCTGCATGACACCAAGCTGGCCTCCACCCTGGCCGGCAAGACCTTTGATGTCTCCGACAGTTTTCTGCGCCGGGTCCGCGTCGCGCAATTCCAAAAGGGTATGGTGCGCGTCGTACTTGAGGTGGACGCGGTCTCCGACTACTCGGCGTTTCTGCTGCCCAACCCCTATCGCCTGATTATCGATATCCACGGGCGCAAGTCCAACGCTCCGCATACCATGGTGGCCCGTGCCCAGCAGGCGGAAGAGAAGCGGGTTTCTTCGCCCGCGCCGCCGCCGGTGGCCTCGAAGGAAGCCACGCAAGAGGCGATGCCTCAGGGCATTCCCGCTACCATTCCTGCTCCGCCCGCACCCGCCACTGCAGAAGCCGTGCATGAGCCTCTGCCTGCCACGCCGCGTGAAGCGCCCGACAAGCCAGGCGCCAAGTTCGGTCCCAGAATGGCCGATGGCAGCTTCTTCTCGCACCCGCCTCAGCCCGCAGCGGAGAATGCCGCCGCGAATGCCTCCGAGAACCCAACCGAGAGTGACACCTTTGCGCCGGTTGCTGAGGCCAAGGCCGGAACGCCGCATCCCGCTCCGGAAGAGCGTGCGACTGCGAACAGTAGCGCAGCATCCGCGTCGCCATCCGGCCCGGCGCCGGAGTCCACCAAATCCGAGGTTGCCAATCTGGAGGGTCTCGAACGAAAGGCTACCGACAAGCCGACCTCGCAGCCGACCGTCGAGGTGGTTGCTCCGCGCGGCTCTATCCGGACGACGCTGCCCACCGGCAAAAAGAACCAGCGCGAATCCGAGTTCCGCCAGGCTCAACCCAACGCCGAAGGTCAGCGCTCGCTGATCCGCGCGCTCGGCCTCAAGGTGGGACGCATCGTCATCGATCCCGGCCATGGCGGCCATGACACCGGCACCATCGGCCCCGGCGGCCTGCTGGAGAAAGACCTCGTGCTCGATGTCTCCCTGCGCCTTGGCCGTCTACTGCAGGGCAAGATGGGCGCCGAGGTGGTCTATACCCGCGACGACGATACTTTTGTCCCCCTGGAAACGCGCACCGCGATTGCCAACCAGCAGCAGGCCGACCTGTTCATCTCCGTGCACGCCAACTCCAGCCAGGACGCTTCGGCCCGCGGCGTGGAGACCTACTACCTCAACTTCAATCCGTCGCCCGATGCTCTGGAAGTCGCCGCCCGTGAAAACGCGGTCAGCGAAAGTTCGGTGCACGAACTCGGCGACCTGGTGAAGAAGATTGCACTGAAAGAGAAGGTGGAGGAGTCGCGCGAGTTCGCCGCCGACGTGGACCACTCTCTCTACCAGGGACTTGCGGGAAAAGATAAAACGTTGCGCGACCGCGGCGTCAAGAAGGCTCCCTTCATCGTGCTCATCGGAGCCAACATGCCTTCCATCCTCGCCGAGATCTCCTTCGTCTCCAACCCCGGCGACGAGCGCAAACTGGAGACGCCCGAGTACCGCCAGAAGATCGCCGAATCGCTCTACAAGGGAATCGCCCGCTACATCAACGGCCTCAGCGGAGTGAAACTCGCCAGCAAGGCCGGCGACGAACAGTAGCAGGGAGGAAGTTATGGGCGGGTGGCCCATTCAATCCCGTCTTTTAGGCTTGAGTGGGCCAGTTGATGTTGCACTTGCCGCTGCTTTTGCCTGGTATTGAGTGTCATCCTGAGCGCCAGCGAAGGACCCCAGCGATGCTCGCATCTCCCGCGTTGTCCCAAGCTTTCCAACTGGCAAACGATGTTTTCCTGCGTCGGGCTATACTCTCGGTGGAATTATTATGAAGAGCGCGCTGCCTCCCGTCCATCCGGGCGAGATTCTCAAGGAAGACATCCTGCCGTCGGTCGGCTTGTCCGTGACGGCCGCCGCGAAAGCTTTCGGCGTCTCCCGCCAGATGCTTCACGACATTCTGTGCCGGAAGCTATCCCGCCTGTTTGGCGGCTCGCCGGAGGTTTGGATGCGGTTGCAGGCAGCCTACGACTTGAAGAAGGCTGAGCGAAACAAGAAGGTCGCGGAGCCAGTTGCGAGGATCGTGCCCGTAAAGCCGGGGGCCGAAGTGTCGTAACGCAACCGCCCCACACAAGCCAAACGCGGGCTTGTATGGGCCACCTGCGAACAGTAGCAGGCTCGTCTTAACGAAATAAATTCTCCCAAAACAATCGCCCTCCCACGGAATCGTGAGAGGGCGAATACTTTCTGAAGCGAACCTCAGCTTAGGCCAAGACCGCCTGATACTCCTCGTACGTTCCCTTGAAGTCGGTGATCTTGTGATCGTTTTCGAAGTGCCAGATGCGGGTTGCCACCTCGTCGATCAGGTCGTGATCGTGGGTGGCGATCAGCACCGTTCCCTGGTACTTCTGCAGCGCGATGTTCAGCGCGTTGATCGATTCCAGGTCGAGGTGGTTGGTGGGCTCGTCGAGCACCAGCACGTTGGGCTTCTGCAGCATCAGCTTGCAGAAGAGCAGACGCGCGGTCTCGCCGCCGGAGAGCACGTCGGTGCGCTTGTTGGCCTCGTCGCGCTGGAACATCATCTGTCCCAGCAATCCGCGAATCTCCTCGTCGGCCGCGCCGGGGTTCCACTGGTGCAGCCAGTCGAAGGCCGACATGCCCGGCGTGATCAGCGCGCGGGGATCCTGCGGAAAGTATCCGATCGAAGCTTCGTGTCCCCAGATGACTTTGCCCGAATTGATGAACTCGCCGTCGTAGCCGCTGGTGGCGCGCAGTTCGCTCATCGGCGTGGTCGGTGAGTTGGTTAGCACCGCGTTGATCAGAGTGGTTTTGCCCGCTCCGTTGCGGCCCATCAGCGCGATCCTTTCGCCGCGGGTCACGCTGGCGGTAAAGCCGCGCAGCACCGCGACCTCGTCGTAGGACTTGCTGACGCCTTCCAACTCCAGGATGTGCTTGCCCGAGGGCCGCTTCTGTTCGAACTTCAGGTACGGACGCTGAATGTTGGACTTGGCAAGATCGGTCACCTGCAGCCGTTCCACTTCCTTGCGGCGCGACTGAACCTGGCTGGAGCGCGTGCCGGCGGAGAAGCGCGCGATGAAGTCGTTGAGCTGGTCAATCTTTTTCTCGCGCTGCGAGTTCTGCGCCTCGATCTGCGAACGCACCTGCGTCTTGGCCAGCACCATCTCGTCGTAGGTGCCGGTGTAGGTGATGATGGTCTGGTAGTCGATGTCTGCAATGTGGGTGCAGATGCTGTTGAGGAAATGGCGGTCGTGCGAGATCGCGATCAGGGTGCCGTCGTAGTTGTTCAGGAAGCCCTGCAGCCAGTGAATCGAATCCAGGTCAAGGTGGTTGGTCGGCTCGTCCAGCAGCAGCGCCTGGGGATTGCCGAACAGCGCCTGCGCCAGCAGCACGCGGACCTTTTGCCCGCCCTGCAACTCGCCCATCTTGCGGTCGTGCAGCTCGTCGGGGAGATCCAGGCCCTGCAGCAGCAATGCGGCGTCGGTGTCGGCGGAGTAGCCGTCCTCTTCGCCGACGGTGCCCTCGAGCTCGCCCAACCTCATGCCGTCGTCGTCGGTCAGCTCCGCCTTGGCATAGATGACCTCGCGCTCTTCCATGGCGGCCCACAGGCGCTTGTTGCCCATGATGACGGTGTCGATGACGCGGTAGGCGTCGAAGGCAAACTGATCCTGGCTCAGCACGCCGAGCTTGCGCGGGCGCACCACGGTGCCCTTCTGCGCCTCCAACTCGCCGGTCAGCAGCTTCATGAAGGTTGACTTACCGGCCCCGTTGGGACCCGTGAGGCCGTAGCGCTTCCCCGGCGTAAACGCCGTGGATACTTCGTCGAACAGAATTTTAGCGCCGTAGCGCATGGACACATTGGAAACTGAGATCATAAGTTTTTAAGAGTAGTGCTGGAACAGCCGGCAGGCGGGACGCACTTCGCCCTCTAAGAATATCACGGCATGCGTGTTCCCCATGGGAGCGCGTCAGTCAGCTCTGGCCGGACACCTCCGCGTCCGCTCCGTGATCTAATAGAAGGAGGACGCACTTCCAGCTCATGAAATTTCCTTACCGATCTTTTTGCGTATTGTTGCTGGCGATTTTATTCGCAACGTTTTTCACCAGCCCCGCCCTGCTGGCCCAGACCAAGCCCGCGTTTCTTCCCACGGCCTTTGCGGGCTGGGAGGTGAGCGGAACGCCGCAGCTCGGCTCCGATCCGCGCAAGATCGACAGCGCCTCGGCCAACGTGCTCAAAGAGGACCGCTTTACCGCCTTCGAGCTGGCAACCTACCGGCGCGACGACCGCACGCTCACCGTGAAGGCCGCTGAATTTCAAGACGCGGCCGGAGCTTACGCTGCCTTCACCTTCTATCGCCAGCCTCGGATGCGCGCCGAAGACATCGGCATGCTGGCCGCATCGCTCAACGACCGCGTTCTGTTCTTCAACGGCAACATCCTCGTCGATGTGCAGTTCGACCACGTCACCGCCATGAGCGGGGCGCAGTTGCGTGAGCTGGCCGCGCATCTTCCCGTGGCAACCGGTCCGGCCGCGGCCCTGCCGACGCTTGCCGCGCACCTGCCGCCCCAGCAACTGGTGCCGGAGACGGCCCGCTACCTGATCGGCCCCGAGGCTTACTCCGCGCTCAACATCAATCTCAGTCCCGAGCTCATCGACTTCAGCAAGAGCCCCGAACTGCTCTGGGCGCGGGTCAACGGAGACGCACCGGGCTCGGCGGAGATTCTCCTGATTGCCTACCCCACGCCACACATTGCCATCGCCAAGCTCCCCGCCTTCGAGCAACTAGCCCCACCCTCCACCGGAGAGACCTTTGCCGCAAAACGCAGCGGACCCATCATTGCGCTGGTCCGCGGCAATATATCCCCTCGCGACGCCGGCCGGATTCTCGACGGGGTCAACTACGACGCCAATGTCACCTGGAATGAAAATACCGGCCTGGGCAAGCGGGACAACATCGGCAACGTCGTCGTCGCCGCGCTCACCCTGGCTGCCATTCTTTTCCTCATCTCCATCGGGGCCGGAGCCGTTTTCGGCCTGGGAAGGTTCCTGCTACCCCGATTCCGGGCAAGAAAAGCGGGAGAAACGCCCGACGACGGAAAAATGATTCGCCTCGACCTGCGCTAAGGAAAGCGTCCGTAAGCTGGCCGCAAGCAAGAGGTTAGGGCCATAATGGAGCGCGGAGTGACATTATTTGTCACAGGTGAAAACTTGGGCAAAAATGTTAAGTGATTGATAATACAGACATTTGTTTCAGAGAATTCGCTTGACACCCTGTTTTAAGGGCTCATAGTATTTCCTCAGAAGGTTTTGACGGTCTAGCCTCCGTTGGAACTATTCTCCCTTGAAGAAAAGGTCGCCCAGTTGCCGGGCGGCCTTTTCGTTTGCACACGTCCCGGAAGAAATCAAATGGGGCGCCTACCAGGAGCACTCGACGGAATTCTTCATCCAGAAACTTAAGCCGATGGGCGCGGCTCTTTGACAAGAGCACGATACTGGAGGAACATTGCCGTTCTCCAGCGCAGAATCATTCCGAAGGCCAGGATGAAGAACAGCCCCGCCGTTTGTTGTACCGTAAGCACGGTATCCAGATAGCCGCGCGCCGCTACGCGAATGCCGGCCAGCACAATTACCACGGCGAAGAACGCATGGGAACGCTGCGCCATGATGGTTTCTCCATCGCGCACCAGACGCGAAGTGCGCAGCAGCGGATAAGCCAAACCGATCGCTCCGCCCAGGAACGCGATCCCGGCCCAACTCCATGGGACCCGGAACGGCGGAGCAAAGAACATGCAGAATCCGGTTGCCATGCCCAAGGGCGGAATGATGATCTTGCGCGCCGAGACAGCGGTGCGCGATTCGCGAACCCGCCACACCATCACCGCGATCGCTCCAAGGATGGAAGTGACCAGTGACATCACGTTGAGAGCAGGTATGGTCATGAGAACCAGGGTTGACTCCGGGGCGCAGAAAGCGGACTGGCGAACATTGTTTCCAACGCAAGAGTCTTGCGATTTGATTGCCGCCGCATTGCCATAAATTATATCGCCGCCAACACCGGAAGCCAAAACCATAGCCGCCGTTGCGCTCCTTGCCGTCTCCGCCGACGGCTTATCGCCGGGCTACCCGTGTGTGCCGCTAATTTGGCAGTGCACGCTTCCGTGGTCCCAGTGTCTGCATCTAAATACCTGAATACGTTCAAGTCCCTACCCGCTCTTGATCGCGATTCCTATCACGAGGAGCAGGAGAGTGTTGCCGATGGTTGAGGCCTATCTGAATCAGATTGCCACGTCTGTGCCGGATTACGACGTGCACAGCAGATTTGTGGATAGCGCTCCCTCTCTTCTGAGCGACGAGCGTCATCGGGTTCTCTTCAAACGCATGGCACTCAAGTCGCAAATCGAGCACCGCTATTCTTTCCTGAACCCGCATCCCAATGCCATGGGGATCGATAGCATCGACGAGTTTTACCGGTTTGGCAAGTTTCCCGACACGGAGATGCGCATGCGATTCTACGAGCGCTATGCGTTCACGCTGGCCAAACGTGCGCTGGATCAGCTGAATTTCGCCGAGCATAAAGACAGCATCACCCATCTGATCCTTACCACCTGCACCGGCTTCTATGCTCCGGGAATCGATCTCCAGGTCGTTGAGCATTACGGTCTCAGTCCTTCGGTGGAGAGGACGGTTGTCGGATTCATGGGCTGCTACGCGGGAATCAACGCGCTGAAACTGGCGCGTCATATCGTGCGTTCGGAACCTTCGTCCGAAGTCGCGATTCTGAATCTGGAATTGTGCAGCATTCATTTGCAGGAAACGGACGATCTGGAACAGGTGCTCTCATTTCTGATCTTCGCCGACGGTTGCTCGGCCAGTCTGGTGTCGAGCCAACCGTCCGGCATCGAACTGCAAAGCTTCGTCTCCACCGTTCTGCCCAATAGCTCAGATCAGATCACGTGGCATATTGGCGGGCGCGGTTTCGATATGGTGCTGATGGGGCGGGTGCCGGCGACCATTGCCCAAGGGCTCCCCCCCTGCATGGATCGCATTCTGGGCGGCCACAGGGCCGAAGAGATCGGGCATTGGGCAATCCATCCCGGCGGCCGCACGATCCTCGATGCGGTTCAGAAAAGCGTTGGTCTTTCCGATGATGCGTTGCGGCAGTCTCGCGACGTGTTGCGCCGCTTCGGCAATATGTCGTCGGCGACCGTCATGTTTGTTCTGAAAGAGATGCTGCAGCCCGGCACGGCTGCGGGACGAGGATGCTCCATGGCCTTTGGTCCCGGTCTTACCGCCGAAAGCATGCTGTTTCAGACCGCGGGAAGCTGATGGACGATTGGCCAGATTTCAACCAGCGCAGCACCCAGCCGGAGTTAATGGATACCGAATCGGTCAGCTTCGCGGAGTTCCATGACTGCCTGAATACCTTGAGCACGATCAATACGTTTACCTTGGCCTATCGCCCAACCTTGCGATGGTTGGAGCGCATGGTGGCCGGCGCCGGTTCCGGAGAATCGCTCGCGGTTCTTGATGTTGGCTGCGGCGGCGGAGACATGCTGCGGCATATCTGGAAATGGGCGCGAGGGCGAAACCTGGCGATTGAGCTAATCGGCATTGACCTGAACCCGCTGGCAAAAGAGTCGGCGGAGCAGGTCACGCCAGCCGATGCTCCGATCCGCTTCGAGACGGCAAACCTTTTTTCGTTCGACCCTGGCCGTCGCGCCGATTTTATCGTCAGCTCTCTTTTTACCCACCATCTCAAGGACAGTGAATTAGTCCACTTTCTCCGATGGATGGATTGTCATGCCACACGAGGCTGGTTCATCAACGATCTGCATCGCCATCCCTTGCCGTACTTTTTTATCAAGTACGCGGTGCGATTGCTGTTTTCCAACCGGATGATTCGGCATGACGCACCAGTATCCGTGGCGCGTTCGTTCACGGCATCCGAATGGAGCCGTTTGCTGAGCGAGGCCGGTATCCCAGCGGAGAGGACCAGGGTCGAGTGGTTCTTTCCCTTCCGCTATGGTGTTTCATGCCGGAAGGCATGAAACGGTGGGGGTGTGTCGTCATCGGTGGCGGTGTTGCCGGCAGCGCCGCAGCGATACGACTGGCGCAGAATGGGCGAAAGGTTTTGCTGCTGGAAAAAGAGCCAGCAGCCCATCACAAAGTTTGCGGCGAGTTTATCAGCTCTGAGGCGCAACACTCTCTGCAGCAACTCGGCCTCGATTTGGCGGCCCTGGGTGCCGCGCGGATCGCCAACCTACGGCTCATGCGAGGCCCAATGATTGCCTCCGCAAAATTGCCGTTTAGCGGCCTCAGTCTCTCGCGCCGCGTGCTGGATGAGGCAATGCTGCAACGCGCCCAGGATCAGGGAGCGCTGGTCTGGCGTGGGTCTGCCGTCACCACAATTGTCAAAGAGCCGGAGTGCTGGCGGATTGAAGTTGCCGGCCAGGACGCGATTCGGAGCGATACGGTATTTCTGGCAACCGGCAAGCATGACCTGCGCGCATGGCGGCGCACCGGCGGTACGCAAAATGACTTTATAGGCTTCAAGTGTCATTTTTGGCTGGCACCGAAACAGAGAGAGGCGCTGCGTGAACACGTCGAGATGACCCTGTTCGAGGGCGGTTACGCCGGGCTGGAGCCGGTGGAAGGCGGAAAGGCAAACCTGTGCCTGGTGGTGACCCGGCGGCATTTTGCCCGGTACGGAAAACATTGGGATGCGTTGTTGGACGCCATTCTGAAAGCGTCTCCGCCACTTGCCGAACGATTGGCCGGCGCCCAGGCCTGCTGGCCACGGCCTTTATCCATCTTCGGAATTCCTTACGGCTTCGTCTATCGTGGTTCGACAACCGCCGCGCCGGAACTGTATCGGCTGGGCGATCAAATGGCGGTCATTCCTTCCTTCTGCGGCTATGGCTTGTCCATCGCGCTCTATACAGCTTTTCTGGCCGTCGATTGCCATCTGCACGGCGACGCCCACCAGTACCATCGCCAGGCGCGCAGCCAGCTTCTGCCCTTGATCCGGAGTGCTGCTCTGCTATCGAAGGCGGCCGAGTATCCGGTTGCGCAACGAGCCATGCTATGGGCTTGTCGCATCCGACCAGAGCTGATCCCATTCCTTGCCAGACATAACAGGATCCAAGACCTCAGAGCTCGCGACCCGGTTGAAGTCGCCAGCTAGACCTGCAAAACTAGAAGCCATGGGCCGCTTCGCTTCGACCGTTGAGTTTTATTCCCGATACCGCGAACCCTATCCGCCTGCGTTCTTCAAAACGGTTGCGGAGCAGATCGGATTGCGCGGGATCGAAAGCTTGCTTGATATCGGCTGCGGGCCCGGGTTGCTGGCGATTGGATTCGCACCGTTCGTGGAACTCTGCACCGGGATCGATCCGGAAGCGGCCATGATCGCGGCAGCCAAGGCTGCGGCGGCGGAAGCGGGAGTGGCACTCTCGTTGATTCATGCCCGGATCGAGGAATTCACCGCCGCCCGCACCTTCGACATCGTTACCATCGGCCGCGCGCTTCACTGGATGGACCGCGACGCGACCATGCCGGTGCTGGAGCGGATTGTTTCTGATCGCGGTCATATCCTGATCTGTGGTGCTTTTTGCGTCGATTCACCGGCGAACCCATGGTTGAAGCCCTATTACGATGTGTGCCACGGCGGACTCTCGGGCGCGGAACGGAAGCGAACTCGGCTTGAAGCCAAGGAGTGGTTTGCCGGCTCACCCTTTCGTAAGCTTGCCACCACTTCGGTGACCGAAAGCCGCCAGGTCTCCGTTGCAGACCTGGTGGGCCGCGCTCTCTCAAAGTCGAACACTTCACCTGCAGTGCTCGGGGAGCGGCGGGCGGCGTTCGAAGCAGAGATCACTGCGGTGCTCGAACCATTCGCGCAGCAGGGAATCTTGCAGGAACAATTTGTCGCCGGTGCGTCGATTTTCGGTCGTCAGATCGGCTGAGTAGCCTCGCGGAAATTGCCAGAAACAGCCAGGGCGGTTGCCGGGTTGCTGTGTCCTGCTTTCCCAGGTTAGCGCCGCAAAAACCGCGGTGCTTCGCAGCCGGGTACGCGGCAAATACCGCCGCTGCGGCTGCGGGCGCCCGGCGGAACCTGGGGCACCCAACGGTTGCTGCGGGATACAGCTTTCAGGCTCCGGCCCGATCACTGCGGCGGCGGTCCCTGCACGACCTGCACGAAGTCGTTGGGACGGATCCACTTCGCAAACGCAGCGCGCACTTCATCGGCCGAGATGTTGGAATAGCGCCGTGCGGCAAGAATCGGTTCGTCGAGCGGCACGCCGGTCATCGCGCGATCGAGCAGTCCCTCGGCAATGTCCGACTGGCTCGATTCGGCCAAGGGAATCTCCCGTATCAACAACGCCTTTGCCTGCTGCAACTCCGCCGGACTGGCATCATGGGCCTGCATCTCGGCAAGATCGCGCTGAACCAGCGCGCGCGCCTTGGAGACGTTGGCTGGGTCCGAGGCGTAGGAGACGCTGAACGTCGCCCGCGTCCGGTTCGCATCCAGGTCATTGGAAACGTCATAGACGTATCCTGTCTTTTCGCGCAGGTCGCGTTCCAGTCGGGTGGCGTAGAATCCGCCACCCAGAACATAATTCCCCAGCTCAAGCGTGTAGTAGTCGGGATTAAAGCGATTCATGGGAATCTCTTCCGCCAAGTCGACGGAATCCTGCATTTGTTTGGGATCCGGCACAACGGTCGCCGCTGCGTGGTTGGGCGGGGCCGGCGGCAGATCGAGCTCGGGCGTTGGTCCGGACGCCGTCCAATTGCCGAACCATTTCTCGAATGCCGCTCTCGCCTCCTCTGGCGTAACTGCCCCAACTACGACAATCGTGGTCAGGTCGGGACGAAACGTGGTGCCGTAATAGCGTTTCACGTCTTCCAGGGTGAGCGAACGGACGGATGCGGGCGTTGCCTGGCGCAGTTCGGGATCTCTCGGCGGGAGCAATCCTGTTTCAAGTTCCTTCGCGGCCCGGTAATCGGCGCTCTTCAGCAGTCCCTCGAGCGCCTGGAATGTTTCTTGCTTCTCCACCGCGAAGGCAGATTCGGGAAGGGCCGGTTGCAGTTCGTTACTGGCCAGCAACTGCACTCCACGATCGAAATACTGGTGCAGTACCTGGAGTGAAAAGCTGCTACCGGCAGACTCGCTGGCGGCGATATCGTCCAGTGCCTTCTGAAATCCCAATCGGTCCAGATCGGTCGTGCCATAGGAAAAAAGACTGTCCAGAATGGTGTCCACGCCCTCTTGACCGGGAGGCGTTTCGAGCTCGTCTTGATGCCGGATCTCGCCTACCACGGTCACCATCTTGCTCACGCCTTCCGGCTGGACGATGAGCCGGATTCCGTTGGTCAGGCGCATATCCGCAGGGTGAAGATCCCAGCTGGGAATCTGTACCTGCTTCAGCAGGCTCTCCGCCCAGGGCGGAAGCCTGACCGGCCTGGTTGGCATCGCCGTCACCTTTTCCTTTTCCTTGCCACGGAATTCCCGATGGGCGGATGCTTTTCCAGAGGGCGTCGGCAGGAGCGTGCCAACGACCGCCGACCGGTTGAGAAGCCAGGTCCTGGCTACGCGGTTCACGTCGGCGACGGAGACGCGCTGAATGGCATCCGCATCCTCCTGCGGCGATCGGCGCCCTTCCGCTGCCAGAGCTTCCGACCAAACCGAAGCAAGGTCGGGGATGGAGCTGCGATTGTCTTCCGCGGCGGAAAGCGCGCTGCGCTTGGCGGCCTCGACCAGCTCTGCCGGAACACCTCTGCCGGAATACTCCGCCAGGATGCCCAGCAGAGTACGGGTGATGGAGGAGGGATCGCCGCTTGCGGGAATGGTCGCATACCCGATCGCGATACTGGCCTTCCGGTAGGTTTCCACGAGTTCAAATCCCGCCTCCAAGGCTTTGCCTTCGGGAACCAGTCCATAAATGCTGGCGCGCTGGCTGGCCAGCACCTCGGTCAGTACTCGTGCGGACGCAAAGTCGGGACTGTCGCTGCCGGGCAGCCGGTACGCTACGAGCACCATCGTGTAGGGGGAGTCGCTGTGCAAGGTGAATCTTTCGCTTCGCACGGATTGCAGGTGGAACTCCGGACGGGGAGGAAGCGGGCGGCTGGGAATCGATCCATACAGTTTCTCCACCATGGCGAGCGTCTTCTGCGGATCGACATTTCCGGTAATCACGAGGATGGCATTGTTCGGCGCATACCATCGGCGATAGAACGCTTTCAGCATGGCTGCGCCGGTCAAATCAAACGATGCTTTGGTTCCTAACGCGTCGTGCGCATACGGCGTACCGGCGAAAAGATCCTGTTTGGCGCGCATTTCAAATTCGTAAGTTGGGTCGGAGAGGTCGCTGGCAACTTCCTGTTCGATGGCGCCCCGCTCTTGACTCCATTCCGCCTGCGAGTCCGTTACCGCGCGCATGCACGCTGCGTCCACGCGCAGCGCAATCTCAAGATCCTGGGCAGACACGGTTTCAAAATACTGCGTGATGTCCTGCTCGGTTTGTGCGTTGTTTTCGCCCCCGAGCTGCGCGAAGATGGCGGCGATCTGGTCGGCCGAGAGACCCGAGCAGCCGCGAGACCCCATGTGTTCCTGCGCGTGAGCCATTCCGGGAAAACCCTTGGGTGCCTCATCGGCTCCGGCCAGGTAATTCTCTGTCACGGTCACCGTCGGGGCCAGCGTGTTGCGCACGATCACCACGCGCAAGTGGTTGCTTAAAGTCCCGCGCGTAACATCGTCCTGGGCAATCGCCGCGGTCGAGATCGACAGCGCAAGCGCGACGATCCCAATCACAGAAATACCCTTCACCGATTTTCGTCGGATAGCACGCGCCGGTTGCCTCATTGTGCGATCCATGATGCCTGCCTGCGATCTTACGAAATCGAGATCAGCTTGGAAGAAACAGGTAGATGCGGAACGAAGGGGCGGTCAGTGATCTGTCTGCGGAACGCTGGATCCCATCGCCCGGGAATTTGTTTGCTGCACTTCGGGCAGCGGCCCTCCGGAGTTAAACGATAGTCGGTGATCAGATAACCGTAGCGTTCCACGAGAAGCTCGTGGCAATCGGGACAACGCGTGTTCTCCAGCTCACCCACCTTGCCAGGAAGATTGCCCGCGTAAATGTATCGCAGGCCGGCTTTCCTTCCAATCCCCGCAGCTCGCAGGAGCGTCCCTGGGCCGGTGTCGTCCGGATCTGTCATCTTGTAGTCTTTGTGAAACGCAGTGACATGCCAGGGGATATCCGGCGACACGCTGACCAGGAACTCCGCCAGGCGGGTGAGTTCATCGTCGGAGTCATTGAAGCCTGGGATCACCAGGGTGACGATTTCGATCCAGAAGCCCATCTCATGCAAGCGGCGAATCGTCTCCAGAATCGGTTGCAGGCGGCCGCCCAGCTGGTGATAGTGCTGCTCGTCGAAGCTCTTGAGATCCACTTTGTACAGATCCACCCAGGGGCGCAGATACTCGAGCACTTGCGGTGTAGCGTTGCCGTTGGAGACGAACGCGGTGGCCAGTCCAGCGGCCTTCGCTTCTTTGAAGATGGCCACCGCCCATTCCGCGGTAATCAGCGGCTCGTTGTAGGTGCTGACCATGAGGCGAGCGCCCTGATTGAGCGCCTCTTTTACCAGCATTTCCGGTGTTACGCCCGCGGGCGAAACCTGGGCATGAGGGTCGCGAAGTGCCTGCGAGGTCACCCAGTTCTGGCAGTAGGAACAGTGAAGGTCACAGCCAAGCATGCCAATGCTATAGGCGAGAGCACCACTATAGGCATGGAAGAAGGGCTTCTTTTCAATGGGATCGCACTGCACGCCACCGACATAGCCCCAGGGAGCATAGAGCGTTCCACCGCGGTTATAGCGGACTTTGCATACCCCCGCTTGCCCGTCGGCGATGGGGCAGCGATGCCCGCAGGAGTAGCAGCGCACCCGGTCGCGGTCCAGCTTTTCGTACAGCTCCGGCGCGGCTTCACGGACGTGGTGATCGAGGATCTCCTTCAGGGTAGACATGGATAAAGAGCACCCCCACAAAAGCCCCCACTAAGCTAGCATTTTTCCTGAGCGGTTTCACCCTCCGGCGCTCAGAGCGGGTGTCTGCCGGCAGATTCGCTATTCCAGAATCACGGCGGCATCAACGTGTCCGCGGGTCGTCAGTGTGACGGCAGCCGCCACAATCAGCCCACCGCCCAGCCACACCAAGGGGCCGAGTTGGTCGCCCAAAAAGCGGACTCCAAGAATCGACCCCAGCGCCGGCTCCAGATTCAGGAAGACGCCGGCACGCGACGCCGGCACGCGATGGATGCCCCAGTTCCATAGCAGCGTAGTGGACGCGGTGCACAGCAGGCCGCTGGCCGCCAGCGCCAGCCACACCCGCCCGCTCACTCCGTGTACCGGAGGCGTCCCGCGAGTTGCCAGAACCATCCCCGCAAGCATGGCCGTTCCGCACAGCAGTCCGTAGGCCGTCACCACCACCGGCGAATGGCGCTGCATCAGCTGCTTGTTCAATAGAATCCATCCCAGCGCAATCACCAGGGATAGCACCACCAGCAGATCGCCCTCGATGCTTGGGCCACGTCCATCGGAGGTGGACGGAGTCCCGCCCAGCACAATCAGCGCCACGCCCAGGGTCGAGCCGGCCAGCGCCACCCAGCCCACCGCAGCCAGCCGCTCGTGTGCAAACAGCGAAGCGGCCAACGCCAGCAGCACTGGCCCGGTGCCCACCATCAACGCGGCATGGGAGACGGTGGTCAGCGACAAGCCGTAAAACTGCACCAGAAACTCCCCCGGCACACACAGAAATGAGGCCAGCAGCAGCGTCCGCCATTCGGACCCGCTCAGCCGTGCGGGATGCCGCCACACCAGCGGCGCCATCGCCACGCAGGCAAACAGGAAGCGATAGAGCACCATGTGCGCTACCCCCATCTCCGTCAGCGCAATCTTGCCAAAGAAGAATCCCGTTCCCCACAGGCATCCGGCGAGCCCGCACGCAGCATAGCCCAAGACCAATCGCCCCTGGCTCTCCGCAATCATCCCGCAGGATCGTAGTTCAGGTTCGGCCCGAGCCATCGCTCGACCTCTGCCACGCTCATCCCCTTGCGTTGGTGATAGTCGGCGACCTGGTCGCGGTCGATCTTGCCGAGGCCGAAGTATCGCGATTCCGGGTGGGCGAAGTAGAGCCCGCTCACGCTCGATCCGGGCCACATCGCAAACGACTCGGTAATCAGCATTCCGGTGTTGGCCTGCACATCGAGCAAACGCCAGAGTATGCCCTTCTCGGTGTGATCCGGGCACGCCGGATAACCCGCGGCCGGCCTGATCCCCCGATACTTCTCGTGGATGAGGTCCTCGGTGCTCAGGCCTTCGTCGCGGCCGTAGCCCCATTCCTCGCGCACCCGCTTGTGCAGGCATTCGGCGAAAGCTTCCGCCAGGCGATCGGCAATGGCCTCTGCCATGATCGCGTTGTAGTCGTCGTGCTCGGCCCGGAAGCGGTCGCACAGCTCCTTCAGGCCGATTCCGCTGGTGACGGCGAAAGCCCCGATGTAGTCGGGCAGCCCAGTTTCCTTCGGCGCGATGAAGTCGGCGAGCGACCGGCAGGGCTCGCTGCCTTCCTTGTTGGATTGCTGGCGAAGGAAGTGGAATCGCTCGAGTATCTTTCCGCGTGTGCCGTCCGTGTACAACTCAACATCGTCGCCCGCTGCGTTGGCGGGGAAGAAGCCGTACACGCCGCGCGCCGTGAGCAGGTTCTTCTCGATGATGACATCCAGCAGAGCATTGGCTTCGGTAAAGATCTGGCGCGCCTGCGCCCCGTGTCCCTCGTGCTCGAAGATGCGGGGGTACACGCCTTTCAGCTCCCAGGTGTGGAAGAGCGGCGTCCAGTCAATGTAGTCGCGCAAGGTCGCCAAAGGAAAGTTGTCCAGCACGCGCACCCCGGTAAACTCGGGGACGGGCAGGTCTTCGGCACGCCACTGGATCGGAGTCCGCCTCTTGCGAGCGGTCTCCAGGGAGACGACCGTCTGGCGTGGCGCGGAGTGGACCTTGCGGAGCGCCTCGTAATCGGCGCGATGTTGCGCCACGAACGCCGGCTTGCCCTCGGCACTCAGAAGGCTGGTCGTCACGGGTACCGCCCGGCTAGCGTCCAGCACGTGGACCACGGGTTCACTGTAGTGCGGCGCAATCTTGACGGCCGTGTGCGCCCGGCTGGTGGTTGCTCCTCCGATGAGCAGCGGCAGCCTGAAACCCTGACGCTCCATCTCGCGGGCCACGTGCACCATCTCGTCGAGAGACGGCGTAATCAGGCCGCTGAGGCCGATCAGGTCCGCCTTCTCCGCCTTGGCGCGTTCGAGGATCTTTTCGCAAGGGACCATCACTCCCATGTCGATGACCTCGTAGTTGTTGCAGGCAAGGACGACCCCGACGATGTTTTTGCCAATGTCGTGCACGTCACCCTTGACCGTTGCGAGCACGATTTTTCCCTGCGCCCTCACCGCGTGGCCCGCCGCGGCCATCGACGCCTTCTCGGCCTCCATGAACGGCGTCAGGTGCGCCACGGCCTTCTTCATCACCCGCGCAGACTTGACCACCTGGGGCAGGAACATCTTGCCGGCTCCGAACAGATCGCCCACCACGCTCATGCCGTCCATCAGCGGGCCTTCGATCACCAGGAGCGGGCGGCCCAGCTTGACGCGGGCTTCCTCGGTGTCGATCTCGATGTAGGCGTCAATTCCCTTGACCAGCGCGTGAGAAAGCCGCTCCTCGACCGTGCCGCTGCGCCATTCTTCGGCCTTCTTTTCGCTCACCACCGCGCCGACATGCTTCAGCGATTCGCCATGTTCCACCAGGCGCTCGGTCGCGTCGGGACGGCGGTTTAACAGCACGTCCTCGACCAGCACTTTCAGCTCAGGCTCAATCTCCTCGTACACTTCGAGCATTCCGGCATTGACGATGCCCATGTCCATGCCCGCCGCGATGGCGTGATAAAGAAACGCGGAGTGCATGGCCTCGCGAACCTTGTTGTTGCCGCGAAAGCTGAACGAGATGTTCGAGACGCCGCCGCTGACCTTGGCATGCGGAAGGTTGGCCTTGATCCAGCGCGTGGCGTTGATGTAGTCCACCGCGTAGTTGCTGTGCTCCTCCATGCCGGTGCCAACCGTGAGCACGTTCGGGTCGAAGATGATGTCTTCGGGAGCAAGCCCGACCTCGTCGACCAGAATCCGGTAGGCGCGTTCGCAGATGCGGATCTTGTCCTCGTAAGTCGCGGCTTGGCCCTGTTCGTCGAAGGCCATCACCACCGCCGCCGCGCCATATTTGAGAACCGTGGCGGCGTTCTGGCGGAACTTCGCTTCGCCTTCTTTCAGTGAGATCGAGTTTACGATGCCTTTGCCCTGCAGGCACTTGAGCCCGGCCTCGATGACCTCCCACTTTGAGGAGTCCACCATGAACGGAACCTTTGCGACCTCCGGCTCGCTGGCCAGCAACTGCAGAAAGCGTGTCATGGCCGCGACGCCGTCGATCATGCCCTCGTCCATGCAGATGTCGATGACGTTGGCGCCGCTCTCCACTTGCTGCCGGGCCACGCTTACTGCGGCCTCGTATTTGCCTTCCTTGATCAGCTTGGCGAACTTGGGCGAACCGGCCACGTTGGTCCGCTCGCCGATCATGATGAAGACACCGGGCTGCTGCGTGAATGGCTGCGATCCTGATAGCCGAAGTGGCTTCGGCTCCGTAACCTCAACATCGGCCGCGCTGACGCTCTCGCTGGCGATGGAGCCCAAAGCGAACGTTGTCTTCAACTCCCGCGGAGGCAAGCCTTCGAGTGCTTTGGCGATCGCCGCGATGTGTTCGGGTGTGTTGCCGCAACAGCCGCCGGCAATATTGATCAGCCCGTTCCGTGCAAAGTTGCCCAGGTAACGGGCCATGTCCGGCGGCCCCAGGTCGAAGCCGGTCGCAGCGAGCGGATTCGGCAAACCGGCATTCGGATAACAGGAGATCGCTGCGCTCGACTTCTCCGCGAGCTCGGCCAGGAACGGATACATCAGGTCGGGACCGAGAGAGCAATTGAGTCCCACCGAGAGCGGATTCATGTGCTCTACCGCGTTCCAGAACGCCTCGATGGTCTGCGCCGAGATCATCGTCTCGCCGCCGCGCCCCACCGCCGCCGAGATCATCACGGGCAGTTCCTTGCCGTCCTGATCGAACACCTCTTGGATGGCGACCAGTGCCGCCTTGGCGTTCAGAGAATCGAAGATGGTCTCCACCAGAAGCAGGTCTGAGCCGCCGGCGATGAGGGCGCGCACCTGCTGCATGTAGGCGGTTTTCACCTGATCGAAGGTGACCACCCGGAAGCCTGCATCATCGGCATCGGGCGAATTCGAAAGAGAAACGGTAAGCGGCCCAATTGCCCCCGCCACGAAGCGTTGACGCCCGGTTGCGTTGGCGACACGGTCGGCCCATTCACGGCACTGCCGCGCCGATTTCTCGTTGATCTCCCAAGCCAGACTGCGGAGGAACGGATCGTCGATGATCTTCTGGTAGAACGCAGGGTCTTTCCGGCCGCCGTGCTCCCGAGGATCGTCCACGAAGAATTCGCTCTGGGTGATGCTGGTCGCGCCGAAGGTGTTGGTCTCGATGATGTCCGCCCCAGCCTCCAAAAATCGGCGATGGATGTCACAGATCATCTTCGGCTGCGTCAGCGAGAAGAGGTCGCCGTTGTTCAGCAGGTCCTTGGCGGAGTCCTTGAATCGCTCTCCGCGGATGTCCGCTTCCGTCATGCCATAGGTGCGGATCGTCGTGCCCATCGCTCCGTCGATGATGGCAATTCGATTCTCGAGGATCTTTTCAAGAGGATGCTGGTGGGCTTTCGTCATATCTCCCTGATGGCCCTGCCTGTTGGCCTGGCCTGGTGGCCTTAAACGTGGCGATGTGGCCACATTCGGCGCCGTAGCACGTCGCTCTCATTATAGCGATACAGCGAATGTCCAGCCGACTGGCGAGGACCCGGTCATTTCCGGGCAGACTCCGGGCTAATCTCAAGTTCTTCATTCGCCGATCCCTCGGAACTTTTTTATGGCAGCGGGTTCATACTCGGATCAGGGATGGAAGATCTTTGTCCCAGGGGGTGGAAATGCCCAGGAGCAGGTTGGCCGGCGCGTCTCTCGCGCTCCTCTCGCTGTTGACCTGCTGTTCGCTGCCTGCCTTTGCCCGAAAACACAAATCAAAACCGCCACCGGCTCCGGCCATCGAGAGGATGGGCGAGCGCGAACGGGCGATCCATGCCCTGAACCGGCTTACGTTTGGTCCGCGTCCCGGAGATGTGGATCGCGTGTTGGCCCTAGGTGTGGACAACTGGATTGCGGAGCAGCTGAACCCCGATAAGATCGATGACTCGGCGCTGGAAGCGCGGCTGGCACCCTATCGCACGTTGCTGATGACCGCCGCGGAGATGGTCGAGAACTTTCCGCCGCCGCCGGTCTTGAAGTTGGTTGCCGATGGAAAACTGGCGATGCCCTCCGACCCGCAGCTGAAGGCGGTGTACACGGCGGGAGTGGCGCGGCTGAACGACCGGCAGGGGAAAAAGAATGACGCGGCGAAGAATGAAAAGGCCGCGCAGAATGCCGACCTGTTGGAGATGAGTCCGGATGATATGACTGCCGAGATGCGGGAACAACGGCAGGAGGCGCGGGAGCACGCTCGCTCGCGTGCCTTGGATCTGATGGAACTTCCCCCGGAGCGGCGCACCCAAAGCCTGGCCGCCATGGATGCCGATGAGCGGCGCGGCTTCTGGCGGGCGCTCTCGCCGGACGACCGCGAGAAGCTGACGGCGGATATGACTCCGCGGCAAAGGGAGCTGCTGCTCTCACTGGAAAATCCGGTGGCGGTGGTCAACGGCGAGCTGTTTCAATCCAAGCTGCTGCGCGCGACGTACAGCGAGCGTCAGCTGCAGGAGGTGATGACCGACTTCTGGTTCAATCACTTCAACGTGTACATCGGCAAAGGGGCAGACCGGTATCTGGTGACCGCCTACGAGCGCGACGTGATCCGGCCGCACGCGCTGGGCAAGTTCCGCGACTTGCTCCTGGCCACAGCGAAGAGCCCGGCGATGCTGTGGTATCTGGACAACCAGCAGAGCGCAGGGCCAAATTCGGTGGCTGCGGACAGGGCCAAGAGCAATGGAAAGCCGGCGCCGGGACTGAACGAGAACTACGCGCGTGAAGTGATGGAGTTGCACACGCTGGGCGTGGACGGCGGCTACACGCAGCAGGATGTGACCGAACTGGCGCGGGTGCTGACCGGCTGGAGTCTGGAAGAGCCGAGGTTGGGCGGAGGCTATGTATTCCGTCCGCCCCGGCATGAGCCGGGCGACAAGACGGTGCTGGGACACACCTTCCACCCAGACGGCGAGCGCGAGGGCGAAGCGGCGCTGGCCATGTTGGCGGCTCAGCCGGCCACGGCCCGGTTTCTCTCCACCAAGCTGGCCGAGCGCTTTGTGAGCGATACGCCACCGGACTCGCTGGTGGATGCGATGGCGAAGACCTTTCTGGAAAGCGATGGCGACATTCGGGCGGTGCTGCGCACGATGCTGGCCGCACCCGAATTCTGGGACCGGCGTGAGGTTCGCTCCAAGGTGAAGACGCCGCTGGAATTTGTGGTCTCGGCGCTGCGCGCCACCGACGCCGACATCACGCGGACACAGAGCGTAACCGCGGCGCTGAACCGCATGGGAATGCCGCTATATGGCGCGCAGCCGCCCACCGGATACTCGATGCGGGCGGAAAGCTGGGTGAACTCCGGCGCGTTGCTCGACCGGATGAACTTTGCCCTGGGGCTGGGTACCGGCCGGCTGCCGGGGATTCAAGTGGATGCGGCAAAGCTGGCGGGCGGGAGCACGGACGCCGTGACCAAGGCTGGCTCGAACGCAGACCAGGCGCTGCGAACGCTGGAGCAGACATTGGTTCCCGGCGGAGTATCGGCCGAGACGCACCAGACGATTGCACAACAATTGAACGATCCAGGGGTGACGGGGCGCAAGCTCGACGATTCTCCGAAACCGATCAACCAGGGCGTGCTGACTGGATTGATTCTGGGCTCGCCGGAGTTCCAGCGGCGATAGCCAACAGGCAGGGAGTAGCCTGTGCCAAGCAGGAGGGGTTGCGATGGGAATTGGGTTGGGCATCACGCGGCGGATTTTTATGAAGGGCGGAGCCATGACCGTGGTGGGAATGGCTGCGATTCCGGAGTTCCTGGCCCGAGCGGCGATGGCCGCCGTGGCTTCGCCGGGTGAAGCTGCGCCGGGACACAAGCGGCTGGTGGTGATCTTCCAGCGCGGCGCAGCCGACGGGCTGAACCTCGTGGTGCCGCACGGCGAGGCGAACTACTATGCACTGCGTCCCACCATTGCCATCCCGCAAGGCGAAGTGATCGATCTGGATGGTTTCTTCGGGCTGCATCCGGCGATGAGCGCGCTCAAGCCTCTGTGGGATGCCAAGCACCTGGCGATGGTGCACGCCGCGGGATCTCCCGATTCGACGCGCTCGCACTTTGATGCGCAGGACTACATGGAGAGCGGAACGCCGGGAGTGAAGACCACCGAGGATGGCTGGCTGAATCGCGCGCTGCGGGCGACGGCCGACCCGCGGGCTGAACCGAAGAACGAAGCGTTTCGCGCCGTAGCTCTGGGCACATCGTTGCCGCGCATCTTGAGCGGAAGTGCGCCGGCACTGGCGGTGGGCAACGTGAATGACTTTGGCGTGGCGCCGCGCAATCCGCAGGCGCAGCCACTGGCCAACACCTTTGAATCCATGTACGAGGGCAGTGTGGACGCGGTGCTGCACGGCACGGCGCAGGAGACCTTCGACGCGGTGAGGATGCTGAAGTCGGCCGATCCGGCGAGCTACCGTCCCGCGGCGGGAGTGGTTTATCCCAAGGGACGCTTTGCCGACGCGCTGAAACAGACGGCCCAGCTGGTGAAGGCCAATCTGGGCGTGCAAATCGCGTTTACTGATATCGGCGGCTGGGACAACCACGTCAACGAGGGCGCAGCCGAGGGACAGCTGTCCAATGTGCTGAGGGAATTCAGCGGCTCGCTGGCCTCCTTCTGGCAGGACCTGGGGCCGCTGGCCGAGGAGACTGTAGTGGTGACCATGACCGAGTTCGGCCGTACCGCACGCGAAAACGGAGATCGTGGCACCGACCATGGCCACGCCAGCGTGATGTTCGTGATGGGTGGCGAGGTGCGCGGCGGCAAGGTGTATGGCCGCTGGCCGGGACTGGCCAACGAGCAACTCCACGAACAGCGCGACTTGGCGTTGACTACCGACTTCCGTCAGGTACTGGCTGAGGCGGTGGATCGCCAGTTGGGGAGTCCAAGGCTGGAAAGCGTCTTTCCCGGCTTCCGCAACCCCGGTTACTTGCGCCTGCTGGGCTGAGCCGGATTGTGGGAGAAGAACCTCCGGCATGGGTTAGCCGGCGCGGCGCGCTAAGCGCCGTTCAGCGCCTCCGCGCGAGGCACGTCCACACTATGGGAGGGCTTGGACATATCCGGAGAAGTGATGCAGCGGAAGATGATGAGCAACGTAACCAGCAGCCAGAGAGTAGCAATCAAGGTCACAAGTCGTTTCAGGTTGAAAATGTGGCGTATGGGCTTAAACATGAATATCTACAAGTATAGAAGCGCCGCCATGGTGTGGCCATCAGCCTTTTGCCTGAGTGAGATCTAGGGGAGAAGGCCAGCAACAGGAAACCCCGCTGGGAAGCGGGGTTCAGTGATAGGAAAAAATGGAGCCGACGACCGGAATTGAACCGGTGACCTGTCGATTACGAATCGACTGCTCTACCAGCTGAGCTACGTCGGCGGAACCTCTCCTTATACTAATGGGATGCCTGCATTTTCGTAAAGAGCCGGAGCCATCATTTGCCCTGCTTGCGGTGCGGCGCCAAGGCGATGCATGCCTCAACTGCCTCCTCCGTTGTGCACATTGTCTCATTTCAGGCACAGTTTCCGCGGCTTCCAGAGATTCCGCTTGCAATTGCAGCAAGAGGATGGCGATAATGACCACGAACGGCGAACCATACAACTGTGACCCATTTCGAACGTTCGGATCTACTCAGGATTCTTCGGATCACGGCGCGGCAATTGAGCGGCTGGCAACGCGCTGGCTTGGTTGCGGTGAGTGACACCTTTTCTTTTTTCGACCTCCTCCAGATCAAAAAGATTCGCGACCTGCGCGCCAAGCGGGTAAAGAGCGCGACCATTCTTGCCTCGCTTCAGGCCATGCAATCGCGCGTTGCCGGCATGAAGAATCCACTGCTGGAAGCCGGTTCGTTCTCCGTCGGCTCGCGTGTGGCCTTCCGCACCGGCGGCAAAGCTTTAGATCCCATCGACGGACAAATGATTATGGACTTCAGAGATTCAACGCGGGTGGTGGAAGCCACGGCTGCGGCGGTTCGTCCCATCGCGGCCGGTGAAACCATCGTCGATCTGTTTGCCAAAGGCGTTTCGCTGGAAGAAGATCCGTTGAGCGCCGCCGAGGCGATTGCCAGTTATCAGAAGGTGCTCAAACTCGACCCGGACTACGCGCCCGCCCACATCAACCTGGGCACGCTCTACTACAACCAGTCGGATTACGAACAGGCGGAGTCCTACTACCGCAAGGCGATTGAAGCCGATCCGCGCTATGCCCTGGCCTACTTCGATCTGGGCAATGTGCTGGACGAAACGCAGCGCGTGGAGGAGGCCATCGCCGCCTACCAGGCCGCGCTCCGGCTGGCTCCTACCTACGCGGACGCGCATTACAACCTGGCGCTTGCCTTCGAGCGCTCCCGGGAGCCGCGCCTCGCGCTTCGGCACTGGCGCGCCTACCTCAAGCTGGACGTTCGTGGACCGTGGGCCGAACATGCCCGCGCGCAATACAAAAAGCTGCTGCAATCCGACGCTTTGCAGGTGGTCTTCCGGCGCTAACCGGCTCCGTCCGGCCATTGCTTCCAGCGTTGGAGCTGGTACAATCTTCCGTCGTTCAACTTTCCTGAGCGAGGCCCGAAACTCTCATGTCAACCGCGAGTGGAGGTTCGTTGCATCCGCAGCCGCTGAGTGTCCTGACGGAAGACGAGCAGCTGTTTCGTGAGAATGTCCGCCGCTTTGCCGAAGAGTCGATCCGTCCCCTGGTTCGGGAGATGGACGAGCGCGGCTCCTTCGACCACTCTCTCATTGAACAATTTCATAGCCTCGGCCTCATGGGAATTGAAATTCCGGAGCAGTACGGTGGCGCCGAAGGGACATTCTTCGAAGCGATTCTCGCCGTCGAGGAGCTCTCTCGCGTCGATCCTTCGGCGGGAGTCCTGGTCGATGTGCAGAACACTCTGGTCAACAACGCCCTCATCCGCTGGGGAAGCGCGACGCAGAAGCAGCAGTATCTTCCCAGGATGGCCACGGAGTGGGTTGGATCCTACGCTCTCAGCGAAGCCGAAAGCGGCTCGGACGCCTTCGCACTGCAGACGCGCGCCGAAGACAAGGGAGATCACTGGCTGCTCAACGGCCGCAAGCTTTGGATCACCAACGGCAAGGAATCCAATCTTTTCATCCTCATCGCCACCGTCGATCCCAGCGCGGGCTATAAGGGAATCACGGCGTTTCTGGTCGAAAAGGATTTTCCCGGTTTCAGCGTCGGCAAGAAGGAAGACAAACTCGGCATCCGCGCCTCCAGCACCACCGAACTGATTCTCGACGACTGCCAGGTTCCCCGGCAGAACCTGCTGGGCGAGGTGGGCAAGGGCTACAAGATCGCCATCGAGACGCTGAACGAGGGCCGCATCGGCATAGGCGCGCAGATGCTCGGGCTGGCGCAGGGCGCCTGGGAGTGCGCCGCAAACTACGCGCAGCAGCGCAAGCAGTTCGGCCAGCCGCTCACCAGCTTTCAGGCCGTCGCCTTCCAACTGGCTCAGATGGCGACCGACATCACCGCCCTCCGCCTGATGGTTTACAACGCTGCGCGCATGAGGGATGCGGGAGTGCCTTTTCTGAAGGAAGCGGCCATGACGAAGTTGTACGCCGGTCAGGTGGCCGAGCGCGTGGCTTCGCAGGCGGTGGAGATCTTCGGCGGCTATGGCTTCACCAAGGACTATCCGGTCGAGAAGTTTTTCCGCGACTCGAAGATCGGCAGCATCTACGAAGGAACCTCCAACATGCAGCTGATGACCATTGCCAAGCTTTGCCTGGGTGGGAAGTGAACGCGGTGAGTGACACACAGCAATCATGCCCCATCATTTGACCTATCATCATGGACATTACTCTGCAATTGGCGACGCTAACTCTTGGAGAATGCCAGGATAGCGCGCAACCTTGGCGCGGAGGGCTTCCTCAATGTTCGCAGACAATACACCGCAATGGATACCGCTGCTGTGGCCATACGTAGCCATGGCTGCATTCGCAGGCGCGCTGGCGTATGCACGCTGGCGCGGCAGGCGAAGGCGCAGCGACGCTGTGAGCAGGGCGGGGATGGCGCTCGGTTTTTTCGCAACTCCCGACGAGCCACTTGATCTGCCCGATATGCACCTGTGCGGTTGCATGGGTTGGTATTCGTACACCTTTGTGCCGAGCCGCACCTGCAAGAAGACCTCCAATGTGCTGAGAGGCACCTCCGCAGGCTTTGAAACAATTATTTTCGACTTCTACGGCGCACACGGAAGACGCGTCAATCAAACTGTCGCCGCGTTCCACTTGCCGGGCGCAAAGATGCCGGATTTTCAAGTGAGGCCAACGCCGACGACGCTAACGGAAACGGTACGGTATGCGTTCAGTTCAACAAATGACTTGACGTTTAAGTCGCATCCCGAATTTATGGAGCGGTACATGGCGACCGGAGCTGATCTGGCAAGCGCTGAGGCACTATTTACTCCCGGTGTACTGAGCTTCTTCGAGAGACATGAAATTGGTCTTCTGAACGTGGAAGGTTACTCTGATTGGATTATCGTCTATCAGCCTGGAAATATCGTGGAGCCGTCAGACTTAGGCACATTCATTGACGTCGCAACTCAGGTCGGCGCTGGGTTATTAGGGCAGGTTCCGCGTTCTCTTTCTTCTCGAACTGAGAGTGAGCGATGAGTAAATCCGTCGCGATGGAGGCGGCAGTTCCCATGTCGCGCATCACAGCCAGCCGCGGCACGCGGTGATACCCTAGCCCTGAGGTGTCATGGCAGGCTTCAGGGAAACAGATTCGATCGCCAGTGATGAAACTGCCGATGCGCTGCTGGCTGCGGGGCAGGCCGCCGATGTCGGGGAGTTCTCGGCTGAACATGCGCAGGCCGGCAGTGACACGCGCGCCGTTATTGCGGTGACCCTGGCCGGAATCGCGGCGTTTTTCAATCTGTATGCGACGCAGCCGCTGCTGCCGCTCTTCGAGCAGATCTTTCACGCCTCCAAATCCCAGGTAGGGCGCACGGTCAGTGCGGCCACCCTCGGAGTCGCGCTCAGCGCGCCCTTTTGCGGAGCCCTGGCCGAGCGCATGGGCCGCCGCAAGCTCATCGTGCTCTCCATCTTCGTGCTGGCGCTGCCCACCGTGCTGGCGGCCACGTCGGGCGGACTTTGGCAGCTTGTCTTGTGGCGTTTTTTGCAAGGCATCGTCACGCCGGGAATCTTCGGCGTCACCATCGCCTACATTGCCGAGGAGTGGCCGCGCGATCGCGTGCCGCACGTCATGTCGATCTACGTCAGTGGAACGGTGCTCGGAGGCTTTCTCGGCCGCATTCTAACCGGAGTCGCCGCCACGCACCATCTCATTCCGTTTGTCCCGCCCAACTGGCGCAACGGGTTCGTTGCCATCGGAGTGCTCGACCTCGTCTTCGGCGTTTTGCTGTGGCGCTGGCTGCCGCATGACTCGCCGCTGCCCGACCACGCCGCGCAGGAGGCCAGCTTCGCCCGTCACCTCCGCAATCCGCAGCTGCTGGCGACCTTCGCCGTCGGATTCAATATCCTCTTTACCCTGGTGGCAACGTTCACCTACGTCACCTTCTATCTGGCGGCTCCGCCCTTCAGTCTCTCTCCTGCTCTGCTGAGCGCGCTCTTCATGGTCTACCTGGTGGGCCTGGTGATTACTCCCGTCAGCGGCATCATGATCGCCCGTGCCGGCTCGCGTGCCGCGCTCATCGCGGCTCTGATGGCGGGTATCGTGGGCATTTTGCTGACGCTGATTCCGAATCTGATGGTTATCCTGCTTGGCCTGACGCTGTGCTCCTCCGGAGTCTTCGTCTGCCAGTCGGCCTCCACTACCTACATCCAGCGCGAAGCCCACTCCGGCGGCCGCGCCTCGGCCGCCGGACTCTACGTGATGTTCTATTACATCGGCGGCAGCGTCGCCGGGATATTGCCGGGAATGCTGTGGCGGTTTGGCCAGTGGAAAGCCTGCGTTGCACTGGTCGTGTTCGTGCAACTCGCCACCATCGCCATCGCCGGAGCGGCCTGGAAGGGCAGGGAAGCCTGACCGGCAGTTCGCTTCCTCGCCGAAGTTTGTTGCAACGGAGAATCCATGAAAAAATTCTGCTGGTCGTGATCTTCTACTGCTGTGCCGCCCTGGCCCGTGCCCGGCTGGCGCACTATGGTTCTGTGCCGCCCGCCGCGGGAGAAAAGCCGAAGTAACGCTGCAAGGCGGGAGCGGCGGCCTCAGTTGCGATTCGCGGATTGTTGGCCTCCGGCTCCTGCGGTATCCTAGGGATTCTCATGAACCCCATTTTGCGCCGGCGTTTGCAACTCCTCCTGATGGTTGTCGCCGTCGTCTATGCCGCGCTCGCCTGCCTGCGCACGGTGGGCGACTTTGACACCGGATGGCATCTCGCCACGGGACGTTACCTGCTGCAGCACCACGCAATCCCTGCCACCGACATCCTCTCCTACACTTCGCCGGGCGCGCCATGGCTTTATCCGCCCTTTGCCGGGGCGCTGCTGTATGCCGTCTTTCAGGCCTTTGGCTATGCAGGGCTCAGCTGGTTCAGCGTTCTGGCTGCCGCTCTGCTGGCCGCCTATCTTCTGTGGCGCGCTCTGCCGCAGGCAAGTGTCGCCTCCGCCGTATTGCTGGCGCTTGCGGTGCCTTCGCTGGCCTACCGCCTCACGCCGCGCGCCGACCTGTTCACCACGTTATTCTTCGCGATCTTCCTTGCCGAACTGTGGCGATTCCATCGCGCTGCGCCCGCGCGCCTCTGGCTGTTGCCCGCCACCATGTTGCTCTGGGTCAATCTTCATCCCGGATTCATTGCCGGCCTTGGACTGGTAGCCGCCTATGTTCTCTGCGAGGTCCTGCTGCTTCCTTTTCAGGATCGCAGAGCCGGCGCGCGCCAACGCCTTGCGCGCTCCTGGCCGTGGCTGGCCGCGACCGCGGGGGCGGTGCTCATCAATCCCTGGGGAGTGGCCGCACTGCGGCAGGCGGGGCAATTGGCCGGGCTGGGAGGCGACTCGCAGGCCGTTCCCCGCTTCGTAGGAGAACTTTCGCGCCAGCCGCTCTCCTGGCACGTGATCCTCCAGGCGTTTCAGCTGCGCGATCCCGACAGCTCGTTCTGGTGGCTGCTACTTGCCGCCGCCGCGGCGGTGCTGCAGGCGCTTCGCAGGCGCGAAATTGGCGCGGCCCTGGTGCTTGCCGTCTCCATGGCGGCCGCCTTGCAAAAGCTGCGCTTCCAGGGACTCTTCTGCGTCGTGGTCATCGTGATTGGCGGCACTCTGCTGGCCGAGGCCTATGACGAAATTGCCTCCCGCTGGCCGCGCCGGGCTGCCGGTGCGTGGTGTGCGGTTGCACTGGCAGCGATCTTCTGCGCGCTTACCGCGCTGCGCATGGCCGATCTCGTCTCCAACCGCTACTACGTCGTCTCTGCCTCTACATCTTCTTTCGGCCCCGGCGAGTCCTGGGTTTTCCCCGAGCGCGCCGCTGGGTTTATTGAGCGCGAGAAGCTGCCCGGCAACATCTTCCAGCCCTACAACCTCGGCGGATTCACAGCGCTTCGTCTCGGCCCTCACTACCTCGACTACAGCGATGGACGCGGTGTCAGCAGCGAGGTCGCGACCGAAGAACAGCTCCTACTGGCGCAATCCCCCGATTCGGCTTTCTGGGAGCAGGCCGCCTCGCGCCGCAACATCAATGTCATCCTGCTCTCGCTGGCGCGCTATGGCGGACTCGGTGGCTTCGACCTGAACGCCTTCTGCGGAGCCACGCAATGGCGCCCGGTCTATCTCGACGAAGTTTCTCTGGTGCTCATCCGCCGCACCGCCCAGAACCAGCCGTGGCTCGATCGTCTCGCACTGAATTGCCAGAGTGCTGTGTTCAGCCCGCCGGCTCAGGCGTCACACGGGGATCTGTTCGAGTTTTACGCCAACTCGGGTGCGGTCCTATACGCCCTGGCGCGAGACAGCGAAGCCGAATCCGCCTGGCGGCAGGCCCTTGCGCTGGAACCCGAGGACCCGAACGTTCATCTCTTTCTCGCCCAGCTCTACCAGCAGCAGCAGCGGCCCGCGGACGCGGAACGCGAATACCGGGCCGCGCTCTCCCGCCGTCAAAGTTCGGTTGCGTGGTACGCACTGGGACGCCTGCTGGCCATGCAGCATCGCTATGCGGAGGCCGAGCAGGCCATTGCCACCGCGGCCGTGATGACCGCGACTCCGGCCAACCAGTACAAGGCGCTTGGGCAGGTGCAGCTCCACCTGAACCAGCCCGACCGGGCGCTCGCCAGTTTGCTCAAGGCGGAGCAGGCTGGCCCGCCGCCCAACGATCCCAGTCCCACGGCGCGCGATTTTCGCATCCAGCTTGACGACGGACGCGCCGGGGCCTGGCTGGCGCTGCACGATGCGGCGAGGGCCGCCGGATACGCGGAGCAGGCCGCGCAGCTTGCGCCGGATGCGCAGCACTGGAACCGTCTCGCCGATTGCTACGCAGCCCAGGGGCGCTCGGCGGAAGCCGAACAGGCACGCAGCCGCGCACGCGAACTGCCCGCGCCCAACTAAAAACCGTTCGCGCAAAAGAAGAGGCCGGTCGCCAGGACCGGCCTTTCCAATCTGTGCAAGCTTCGTTTAGAAGGCGCTCCAGCTGAACTCATCGACGTGCAGATTACCCACGGTCTGGGTTGGCGAAGACCCGCCCGGGGTGGTCACGTTGATGGGTTGTCCATTCAGGGCCGTATCGTAAATCACGTGGCCGCTACCGGAGAACGAGACTGTCTTGATGACCATCGCGCCATACAGGCCCGCGTTGCCGCTGACCGTTGCGTTCGCATTCGGCGCGTAGATGGTCCCAAACATATTGGCTCCGGCATCCACGTTGATTGTCTTGGTGCCCGCATACACGATCGTCAGGTTGGCGGGTGCCTGGCCGCCGTTCGCCATGGTTCCGCCGTTGATGTTCAGCGGATTGGTGGTCGTGCCTTGATCCAGAATGTTGATGACCACACTGCCCGTGCTGGGAAGGATGACCGTGGCTCCATTGCTGATCAGCAGGCTGTCCATGTTATAGGTGCCTGCCTGTAAGGTGATTACCGCGCAAGATCCCATGTTCACGGCGCCGAAGTTTGCCGGCGAGGTAAAGCCGCCTGCGGTACCGCCGCTTGGGGCAACGGTGACGGCGCAGCCGTTTCCGCCTCCGCTGCCACCGCCAAGGAGCCCATACCAAATGCCGGAGCTGCTGCTGGTGGGCGCCGCAGTATTCTCAGCCACCGAGGGCATCGTCGGAGTTGGATAAGACGGAATGGGAGTAGGCAAATTGTAGGTCTTCTGCGAGCAACTGCTGGCACTCATGCTGGTGCAGCCCACACCCGAGCCGCTGTTGTCCTCGTTGACCGCCCACTCGGTTCCGCCCGTAGAGGTGCTGCACGCGGTGCTGCTATTGAGCCCTGAGGGGCCGCCGGAGATGCCATAGGTGTTGGTGGCACCCACGTTGTAAAACGGCGAGTACACGTTGCCGATGATGTAGGCGCCGCCGCCGATGGAAATGTTGCCCATGGCTCCCACGTTGCCCCCGGTGTTGGCCAGGGTTGGCGAAGTATTGCCCAGTTGCGACGTTGAAGTGTAGCTGTTGGTGTACTGGCCGCCGGACATGGTGATGGTGTTGCAGCCCGTGCCGGTGGCGAACACGCCTGCGCTGAACGTCGGAGACGAGGACGAGCTTCCGCCCGAATTCACGACCGTGACGTTATCCACCACTTCCACGACCTGAACCATCCCCTGGCCCGTGCCGCTCGAATTGCTGCCGACCGTGCTCAGCGTTCCCTCGGAGACGATCTTCCAGCGCGTCAGCCACTTCCCGCCGCTACCGGAGACCGCCGACAGCAATTGCACCGCAACGTTGTAGTGCGGACATGACGTTCCGGAACAAGGCGCCGACCACAGGTTGGCAAACGGCGCCTGCGTCACCGAGGTGGGAAAATAAGTACCGGTGAAGGCCGAGTCGAAGGTCGTGCCCAGGGCCGTGTCCATTCCGCTGTAGGTGTCCTGGTACTGCGTCGAGATGCCGCTCGTTGCCATGATCAGAGGCTTGCCGTTTAACGAACCCGTGCCGGCATAGGTAATCGGCATGGCGTTCAAATTGAAATTGGTCGCTGTGAACGTGGTTGAGGAGGTGATTGGGCTTTGCATGATCAAATAGGTCAAAGCCTGCTGCGCGCCCGCCTCGGCAATGTAGCGTGCTTGCGTCACCGCGCGGTAGTTGCCCGTGGTCCAAATCTCCGACTGGGTCGAATAAAGGACGCCCACCGCCAGCGTGGAGATCACAAACAGACAGATGAGAGCCATGATCAACGCAACCCCGCTCTCGCCATGAGCGCTGCCGGAGATGCGATGCCGGATTGGATGAAAGTTTTTCATGTTCAAAATGTACCGTTCGTGATCATGGACGTGATCGCGGCCGGATCCGGCTGCAACTCGCCGTTCAGGTAACCCGCGTAGGCGGTGGAAATTGGGCAGGTGCTACCGCTGACGGCGGCACTGCCGTTGTTGATTGCCGAGTTGCACGCAGCGGTGAGGATGTTGTTCGCCGTGATCAGGTTGCGCGGTTGAATGTTCGAATAACTTTTGCTGACTGTAATGGTCTGGGTTGTGCTGGTTGTGTTCGAGAGCGTGACGTTTTCTGAAACTGTCACCGTGAAGCCGACCTGGGTAATGATCGAGTACGTGCAGCTGCCCGTGGAGCAGTTCAATAGCGTGACCGGCTGCGGAGTGGAACCGTTCTGCGGGCAACCGGCATAGGTTTCTCCCCCGGAGCCCGGCGTGCCGCTGGGCCAGCAGAAATAACATGCCGTCACATTGTCGATCAGGTTGTAGGAGGTGCCGGTTGTGCTTACGCTGGCCAGGTTCCACTGCTTGCGCACCAGGCTTCCCGGATAGGAGCTCGGGCACTGGTACTCCACGGCCCACAACCCATTGCCGTTGCCCATAATTTCGCCATACATGGCCAGCTTGCTGCCGATGCCGGTCGAGGGCGAAACGCTCGGGTCGCCGGTGGAGCCGGCCAGGATGCCGTGGGGAAACACGCCCATCGGATAGAGCGCGGTGCCGGAAGAGTGCGGGTGCCCGAAGTTGGCCTGAATGTTGGTCCCGCTGACGTTCGCGACCTGGATTGGCTCGGCATTCGCGCCGGTGACCTGCATCCACTGGCCAACATAGGCCGCAAAGACCGACATGTTGGAGGCGGTGGATAGGTTGGCGGTCTCGGGGTTTCCGGCTACGATGTTGGCAACCAGGGAATAGGGAGCTTTGGTGCCCGCATCCCCTTCGGTGTTTGCGCCCTCGATGGTGGAAGCTTGCAGGCCTGCCTGGCCAATCTCCTGCGCCATCAATTCCATGGTCGCGCGCAGCCGCTGTTCCATCGTGGTGTACATTTCCGCCCGGCGGTAATTTGCCTGCAGGGTGGACATGCCTACCAGCACCGCGCCGGAGATGACCAGGAAGACCGCCATGCCGATCATCAGCTCCAGCAGGGTAAAGCCGCGCGAGTTTGGGTTTGTGCGCCTAGTCATGGAACGCTCTCAATATTGCCCTTTGTTTGCCACCAGCGTCGTATTGGGAACCAGCGCTTGCGCGGCAGCCGAGCTATTTCCGGAATCCGCGGTAAACAGCGACTGCACGTACACCGTGATCGTCTTCACATTTGTCGTGGCGTTGGTTGAAATCGACCACTCGCGCATGTACTGCGCCGTGCCGGTGCAGGATGCGCACTGCAGCGAAGCCGAGACTCCGTCGGCGTCCACGGTGTCGGTCTGGTTGTAGTAGTCCACATAGTTGACGGTCGGGCCATTGGGACAGCTGGTGGTGGTGGGACTGGGGCATAGGGTGCCGCCGTTGGTCAGGCCGCAGCCGCTGGCGCAACCGTTCGGAACGGTGTTGGACCCCACGACCGAACTGGTTACGTCCGTGTAGGTCGTGGTGTATTGCAGCGCCATCAACTGCTCCATCTTGTCCTGCGCGTATTCGGTGCAGCGCGTAGCCTGGTCGCCCTGTCCCGAGTTTTTCGCCGCGGCAACCACAAACAGCGCCATCAATCCGCCGATGCCGATGAGCATGATCATGCAGGCGATCAGCGCTTCCAGAATGGAAAATCCGCGCTCGCTCTGCCTCCCGGTCTTCGCTCTCAGAATTCGCTTCATTTTCTATTCCTGCAGCAGGATGAATGCGCCGTTGGCAAATTGGTAGATGTCGGGGCGTCCCGCCATGTTCACGGAGAGCGCATAGTAATGGCCCGTCACATCGGTCAGATACAGAGCATAATCGGGCTGCAGCGCTGTCCCATTGGTGGGGTCTACCGGCAGCCCGCGTGAATTGAATGGAATGGATGGGGTCGTGGTGACGGTCGGCGTATTCTCCGTCTGATCTCCCTGGTACGCCGCCGTGCTCTGGTTGGGCAGATATCCCGTAATCGTGGACGGAATGCCGAAGCTTACCCCCGACGACAAATAGATCTTTTGCGGTTCGGAGCCTGCGGTGTAGGACGTGTAGTTGGGGAATTGCGAAGACTCCAAAACGCACGTGGCCGGAGTCGTATTCGTGGTGCACACAACCTCGACGTGCGCGAATTCCGTGGAGGCCCGCATGCGCGCCATCATCACAAGGTTGGCCAACGCGTTGGCGTCATTTCGAATGCGCACCGGTTGCGCGGAGGAAAGGAAGTGCGGCGCCGCGATTCCGGCGACGACGATAAAGATGGCAACCACAACCACCAGCTGCATCAGGGAGAAACCGCGCGCATCGCGCACGCGCAGCGGGACGCGATGCCCAACCAGGCTGGCAGCGGCCTTGGTCTTGGTTCTCCGGCGGATGATGGTTGCTCTCACGTGTTTGCCCTGTCCAGATAATCCCGTTTCGCTGTCCACGGAAGACCGCCCGCCGGGCCAAGCTGCTACTCGTAACTGGTCAGCGGACTGCCTGCATGGCTGCAAAAACCATTTTGGCCGGGTTCGGCCTCCGCGTAAAGTTACTTTGGTTTTCCACGTCTGAAGTCAACAGGATATCGCAAAGCAGGCTTGCGCGGAGCCGGCCTGGCCGTTGCCGGTTTCGCCATTCGCTGGTTTAGCCATCCGAAGAAGCGGAAGGTACAATCGGAAAAGCGTTTCCCCGCCGCGAGGCAGGGACGGATTTTTGTGGTGGAAAGGTGTTCATGTCGCTGATTCAACCCTTCAGAGCGTATCGGCCCAAGCCCGAGCTGGCCTCCCGCGTGGCCTCGGTTCCCTATGACGTCGTCAATACGGCGGAGGCGCGCCAGTTGGCCGACGGCAATCCGTACTCGTTTCTGCACGTCTGCCGGCCGGAGATCGATCTGCCGGAAGGCATCGACGAGCACGAGGACCGCGTGTATGCCACGGGCGCCGAGAATCTGAAGAAGTTCATCGCCAGCGGCCTTCTCACCCGCGAGGGCGAAGATTCGCTCTACATCTACCAGCAGCGCATGGGAGAGCACGTGCAGTCCGGCCTGGTCGCGCTCTGCTCGGTCGCCGAGTACGAGGACAATCGCATCAAGAAGCACGAATTCACGCGGCGCGACAAGGAAGACGATCGCACCCGTCACGTCACCGAGCAGAACGCCAACGCCGAGCCGGTGTTTCTCACCTACCGGGCGCAGGCGGAGATTGATGCCATCGTGAAGGCGGTCTGCCGCACCCATCCGCTCTACGACATCACCACGCCGGATGGGATCGGCCACAAAGTATGGAAGATTGCCGCCCCGGAGGTACTCGCCAAGCTGGTCGAACTGTTCGGCGGCGTCGATGCGCTCTACATTGCCGACGGCCATCACCGCACGGCCTCGGCCGTCCGCTACGGCCAAGCCTGCCGCGCCCGGAATCCGCATCCCGCGGGCAACGAGCCGTATGAGTTTTTCATGGCCGTGGTCTTCCCGCATAATCAGCTCCGGATTCTCGATTACAACCGCGTCGTCAAGGATCTGAACGGCCTCACTCCGGAGCAGTTCCTGGCGAAAATCGGAGAGCAGTTCGAGGTGAGCTCCGCCGTCACCCGCCAGCCCGCCGAGCCGGCCAGCTTCGGAATGTACCTGCAGGATAAGTGGTACACGCTGAAGGCGCGCGCCGGAAGCTATCCGGCGGATGACCCAATCAAACGGCTCGATGTCAGCATTCTGCAAGACAACCTGCTTGCGCCGGTGCTGGGCATTCGCGATCCGCGCACGGATACCCGGATCGACTTCGTCGGCGGGATTCGCGGCATGGACGAGCTGGAGCGCCGGGTGAAGGAAGGCTATGCCGTGGCCTTCTCGATGTATCCGACCTCGCTCGATCAACTGATCGACGTGGCCGATGCCGGCGAGGTCATGCCGCCCAAGTCCACCTGGTTCGAACCGAAGCTGCGGTCGGGGCTACTGGTTCGCCTCTACGAGTAAGGTTGCTTCGCTGCGGGGTTCAGAATGGCCTACGAATTAGCGGTCGTACTTCCGACCTACAACGAAAGCGCGAATGTGCAGCGGCTGGTGGAGTGTCTTCAGAAGGCGCTCGCGGGCGTTCACTACGAAGTAATTTTTGTGGATGACGATTCCCCTGACGGCACCGCGGCCGCGGTGAGGCGTCTGGCCGAGCGTTACGATAACCTTCGCGTGCTGCATCGCATCGGGCGGCGCGGACTGGCCTCGGCCTGCACCGAAGGGATCCTGGCCGCCTCGGCCGAGTATGTGGCCGTGATGGATGCCGACATGCAGCACGATGAAAGCGTGCTTCCGGAGATGCTGCGCCGCATTCGCGCGGAGAACCTCGACCTGGTGGTAGGCTCGCGCAACATCGCCGGCGGCAGCATGGGACAGTTCGCCAACTGGCGGGTGAAGCTGAGCCAGCTGGGCCGGCGGCTGAGCCTGATGGGAGTGGAGCACCAGCTGACCGATCCCATGAGCGGATTCTTCATGGTCCGCTTCTCTACCTTTGAAAAGCTGGCGCACCGGCTCTCCGCCATCGGCTTCAAAATCCTGCTCGACGTTGTGCTCTCGGCCGGGCCGGGGCTGCGCGTGGGCGAGGTTGCCTACCACTTCCGCCAGCGCGAGGCGGGCGAGAGCAAGCTGGATCTCATGGTCGGGCTGGAGTACCTGGAACTGCTGGCCGACAAGCACTTTGGCAACCTGATCAACGTGCGCTTCCTGTTGTTCTGCATGGTGGGCGCGGTGGGGGTTGTGTTTCACCTGGCGATTCTGCGGACGCTGATGCGGTTTGAGTCGTTGAGCTTTGCGCGGGGACAGACCATCGCCACGCTGATCGTCATGATCTTGAATTACATGCTCAACAACTCCGTCACCTACCGGGACCGCCGATTGCGGGGGCGGGCGTTGTGGATTGGGCTGGTCACATTCTGCCTGGCCTGCGGGCTGGGAGTGGTCATCAACGTTGCCGTTTCCAACGAGGCGTTTCATCACGGAGTTCCGTGGCTGTTCGCGGCCTTGAGCGGGCTGCTGTTCTCCGCGGTATGGAATTTCGGCGTGACTTCGATGACGACGTGGAGACACGCGCGGCGCTTCAGCGAATTGCGCGCCCGGCGCCGCATCCAGGCTGCCGTGGACTTGGGGCTGGCGCCGGCCGGAGACAAGGCAGTTCCGAGCGATTCGATTCGAGATCAGCCCCGCGCATAGGTGGATACTTGGGCTGTAGTAGACAGGTAACTGGACACCACCCCCAATATCAACGTAGACTGGCGGCTTTGAGCTCGGGGATTGAGTAATTTACCCGCAGTAGACACCATCTCGCAGTGCATTGGAGGGAACGTGTCGGTGCCTGAAGAGAACATGATGCGGACGGAAGACGCTGAAACACCCACGGAGTGGTCCTCATCGTACAAGGAGGAACTGCCAGAAACGGAAGAGATGATGCCGCAGTCGCGGCTGAACAACCGTCCGTTCACAGTTACTCTGATTGCCTTATTCCAGTTCTGCAAGGCGGGTTTCCTCGTTGTCCTTCTTGTTCTCATTGGCATATATCCCGACATGAGGTTTGGGTCAGAAACGTTCTGGGAGATCGTCTACGTTGCCTCCAATGGCGCGGGCAAACCAGGACTTCTTACGCCGCTGATTGCCGTATATGCCGTAGTCATTGGATGGGGATTGTGGAGCCTGAACAAATGGGCGCGCAACCTCCTCATGGTCACGTCGGGCTTCTCGGCGCTGCGGTGGGTACGATACTTCGGAATGAATTGGGCAGTTAGCGGGACCGAGGTGAGCAGAACTTTTCCCTCATTAAAATCCGGATTCGAACAGCAGAGCGTATACCTTCTTGTCGCATTGGAGGTGCTGGTTTTTTGCTGCTTGGCATTCGGTCCGGATGTAGCCGAGGCGTTTGGAAGGAATGAGTAGCAGCCTGCGCGGGCCGAACGCAATAAGGACCCCTGGCTCGTGGAAAGCTCTCCGCGCAGGGTTCATTGAAGAATAATCGCCAAGGCACTCACTATTTTGGCGGCCTCAGATTCGTTGGCGCGAGATCACTGGCGGAAGTGACCTTGGCGCAGCACAGCTTATTTGGTCTGCATAGGGGTCTTTCGCTTCGCTCAAGATGACACTTCAATTCAAAAGCAAGGTAGTTGTCGCGAAATCGCCAAGTAGATCACTATTCCGACGCTACTTCATTTGAACATCGAGCAGGGTTCCGCTCTCGTCGTTGGATACGATCGTGACCGAGAGGTCGCCCTTGGTCTGCTGCCGCCGCAGCAGGTAATCCGGGAGCCATTCGTGCTCGTCGAAGCTGGTTCGAACGAGGAAGTGCGGATGGTTTGCGAGGAAGTCTTCGATCTCCGTGGGATGCACGGGCAACATGCGGGAAAAGAGCTTGAAGTTCTGCTGGTCTGAGACCGCCAGGTGGTATTTGGGATAGCCAAAGTCGGCCTCGTCGGTGAGGGCGTAAATGCGCTGGCGCAACTCGGGCGACCCATAGTACTCAAGACTGATATAGGAGTTGGGGTCAACCGCCAGCGGCAGGGAACTGCTCTGGACGTTTTGCAGCCAATGCAGGTCGGTTGCCTGGGCGGCGTCGGCGGCGTGCACTCTCGAAAGATGGCTCAGGGCTTTCACACCGCCTACCGCGGATTTGGCGAAGGTCCCTGTTACAGCCGCCAGAACCACCAGGAAAACCAGAGCTCCGCCGGCGGCGTGGCGGCGGGTGAGTTCGGCAAAGCCGGCCACAACCAGCAGGATAAAACCAATATAAAAACTCATGGTGTATTGCTCGCGGAAGACGCCGAGCTTCAGTGAGGCGATCACGACGTAGACCGGAAACAGGGTGAGAACGATGGCAAAGACCCATTCCGGCTGGGTGAGGCCCGTGGATTGCGGCTCCGGACGGTCAGAGACGTCCGGGGACTTCGACTCCTGGAAGAGCCACCACATGGCTAGCAGGAGCAGAACGCTGACGGTAAGCCAGGTGCCCGAGACGTAGATGTCGCGGTATGGGATGCGCATCGAGGCAAAGCTGGGCTTGGCATGGAAGGCGGCGCGGTAATAGGCACTGGCTCTCTGCGTTCCCCGCAGGAAGGGGAGAAAGCCGGCGGGAAAGAGCAGCAGCGCCAGCCACACCGGCCAGTCGGTACGCTTGCGAGCCCGGTCCTGGGCGAACTGTGCAGCCGCAAAGGGCACAAAGAGGAAGACGGCGAAAAAGTGGGCGCCGACCGCAAAGGCCAGTGCCAGCCAGAGACCAAAGACGCTCCAGGGACGCGCTTTGCCTTCGGCAGCCGACTGCCAGAAATACATGGCCAGGCTGGCGGCGCCGAGCATCAGCGCGTAGGCGCGAGCTTCGGTCATGTAATAGGCCAGGGTGGGAAAAGCCAGAGGGAAGGCGAGCGCGGCCAACGCATAACCCGCGCTATAGCGGCGGCGAATGAATCCGTAAAGGCCGACGCCGATGCACAGGAATGCCAGCATGAACGGGAAACGCACGGCGAGCTCCGGCGGCAAAGCCAGATGCATTCCCGCACGCGCCACCAGAGATGCGACCGGACTGGTCGTGTCCAGGCCATCGGAGTAAAAGCGCAGCAGGTTGCTCACGCTGGGCAGGCTGGCGGTGAAGACCGTAATCAGTTCGTCGTACCAGAACAGCTTGTGCGCAGCCACCCCGATGGCGGCGAGAAGAAAGAAGGCGAGCAGGGCCGAGGCGGCCAGCGTTGCGTGGCGTTCCAGCCATGCGGCCATTGGGTTCAGATATTCGTCAACACACTTGCGGGTTCGAACCATGCCGTCGCATTCCTCCGGTTGAGTACTGCATTATTTTGCTTCCCGAACCCTGTGCCGTCGCCGAAGAACTGCCCCACTCAAGCCGAAAGAGGGCTTGAATGGGCCACCCGCCCGCATCGGCTGATTGCGGCAGATGTGGGGCACCCTCGGACCGTCGAGTTTACGATTCTTCCTCGCCGAAGTGGATGCCGACGGAGCGGGCGGTGTTGACCAGGTCGCCGTTGGGATCGACGGCTTTCATTTTGCCGATGGCCTCGGCGATGTCCACGTACTCGATGCGATTGCCGCGCAGGGCGACCATTTTGAGGAAGCCGCGCTGGGCGATGAGATCGACGGCGGCGACGCCGAAGCGGGTGCTGAGGATGCGGTCGTAGGGCGAGGGCGATCCGCCGCGCTGGGTATGGCCGAGGACGGTGACGCGCACTTCCTTTTTGGAGCAGGCGCCAATGGCTTCGCCGATGAGGTTGCCGATGCCGATGCCCTTGGGGATGGAGCCGTAACGCTGAATGCAGTCGCGGCGGACTTCCTCGGGAATGTTGACGCCCTCGGCGAGGCAGATGATGGTGAACTTTTTGCCCTGGATGTGGCGGCGGCTGATGAAGGCGCAGACGCCTTCGATGGTGAAGGGAATTTCAGGCAGCAGGATGATGTGGACGCCGCCGGCGATTCCGGCGTGCAGGGCGATCCATCCGGCGTCGCGGCCCATGACTTCGACGATCATGACGCGGTGGTGCGACTCGGCGGTGGTGTGGATGCGGTCGATGGCGTCGGTGGCGACATGGATGGCGGAGTCGAAGCCGAAGGTGACCTCGGTGGCCGACAGATCGTTGTCAATGGTTTTGGGCACGCCGACGACGGGCAAGCCCTTGGCGGCCAGTTCAAGTCCGATCTTCTGCGTGCCGTCGCCGCCGATGACGATGAGGGCGTCGAGCCCGATGGCCTTGGCGTTGCGGATGACCTCGTCGGAGAAGTCGCGCACCGTCTCCTGTCCGTCGTTGCTGATGCGGTAGGCGAAGGGATTGCCGCGATTGGTGGTGCCGAGGATGGTTCCGCCGCGAGGCAGTATGCCGCTGACGTCGTTGAGCGTGAGCGGACGGCTTTTTTCCGGCCAGATGAGGCCGTCAAAGCCGTCGCGGATGCCGATGACATCGAAGCGATATTTGAGGATGGCGGTTTTGACCGCCGCGCGGATGACCGCATTGAGCCCGGGACAGTCTCCACCACCGGTACAGATGCCGATTTTTTTAATTTCAGCCATGTAGTTTTTTCTGGAACGATGGGGATTCCGGCGCGCTAAAGCCGTAGCGGAATTGTACATCAGCGGGAGGATGCGAGCGGGAGCAAGGTCAAGGGCAACTGCCCCACTCAAGCCAAAGGAAGGCTTGAATGGGGCACCGACCTCGAAAATCATGTTGCGTTAGTCGGCGATGAATTGCACCGTGCCGGACACTGTGTTTGCCGCGGTCGGAGTGCCGCCCACGCTCGCCGTGGCGGTAATGTTGACCGTGGCAGGGGTCACGACGCTAAGCACGGTAACCAGTCCGTTGGTGTTCACTGTGGCGGCCGTGGGGGTATCGCTGGTCCATGTGACGAAGTTGGTGACCAGGGGAAATCCGGTGCTGGTGCCAAAGTAAGCCTGCAATTGATAGGTTCCAATGGGCAGAGTGGCTCCGGGTAGGATTCCGTTGAGGAAGAGGCTGGTTGGGGTTGTAACGGTATAGAGCAATACATCGACGGCATTGCTGGCCGTTCCGCCGTCCGTCGCCGTGACGGTGATGGGACTGGTGGAGGAAGTGGCGGTGGTGCCGACCGCGGTGATCAGGCCGGCGTCTACGGTGACGGCGGAGCTGTTGCTGCTGCTCCAGGTGGCTGTAGCCGTGTCGTCGGCCGTGGTACCGCCGACGGTGGTCGAGTTGGACTGCAGCTGATAGCTAGCGCCGGGAGTGGTGGACGAAGCCGCAGCACTGAGTAGTACCGCAGAAGGGGTGACCGCAACGGTTTGGATGGCGCTGTTGGAGAGGAAGAAGCCGTTACAGGAGGTAGCGAGCACGAAGAGGACGACGATGGGGAGCAGGCGGACGGCGCGGCCAACACGAGTCATGAATTCCTCCGAAGCGATCATTGTAATGCGTTGGCGGGGAATGTTGGCCCTGAAGCGCGGCTTCGCAGGAGAGGATAAGGGCAAAGGCAAAGTCAACGGCAGGGTCAACTTCCCCACTCAAGCCAAAGGAGGGCTTGAATGGGCCACCCGGAGGTTTGCAAGGGACACCCGCACTTCACTTCCTATTTCTTAAGGTGCAGCGAGGCGGAGTTGATGCAGTAGCGCAGGCCGCTGGGCTGGGGGCCGTCGGGAAAGACGTGGCCGAGGTGGCCTCCGCAGCGGGAGCAGGTGACCTCAGTGCGCACCATGCCGTGGCTGCGGTCTTCGCGCTCCTCGACGTGCTCCTTGTTGAGGGGATCGGAGAAGCTGGGCCAGCCGCAGCCGGCGTTGAACTTGGTCTCGGAGGAGAACAACTCGAGGCCGCAGGCGGCGCAGAGATAGACGCCGGGGGTGGCGGTTTCCGCGTACTGCCCGGTAAAGGGACGCTCGGTGCCCTTCTGTCGCAGGATGCGGTACTGCTCGGGAGTGAGCGAACGGCGCCACTCTTCGTCCGACTTGCGAATCTTCTCCATAGCTCGGGGCTTCCTCAGGTTTCGAATGCGCGGCGCATCGATTGTAGCTTTAATTTGTAACTTCCGGTGATTGGATGCGGGGCAGCGCCAGAGACGCTGCCTCATGGCGGCGCACGGCCGGCCGCATGTCCAGCGGCGCCAGCCCGGTGGCGTACAATCTGGCATGGCTAATCTATCGCTGGTGTATGGGTTGCGGCTGCTGCCGGAAGGCGAACTGGAGCAGGTGGGCTCGGGCAGCATCAAGCTGCGCAATGGGCGGGAAGAGCACGTGACGCTGCATCTGCTGGAGGGCAGCAAGGAAGAAATCGAGGCGCAGCTGAAGCAGAGCATCGACGCGTTCTTCGATATCTATCCGGAGATACAGTAGGGATGGATGTGGAGGAACCGCCGGGAGGCATGAATCACTTGAACATCGAATGCCTCAACATCAGATTCCGCAGAGCCAATGCGAAAAGGCAGGCGGCCATGAATGCCCAGAAATACCTAGCCCGGGTGGACTTCAACACAATGTGAGTGGCATGGGGACTGGGGTATCGCTCCCCGACCCAGGTCTCACCTGTCAGCGCCAGAAGTAGGGCTTGGATGCCGAAGAGCGCGGGAAAAATAACACGCTCATCCATCGCTTCCATGATGTTGCCGAGCTTGGACAGCATCGATTTCCCTTCGGTAATGCGCCCGGATTATTCCATAGCAGTCAGGAGCTTGCAATCACTGCTACGATACGATGGTTGATTCCCAGCTCCTGACCGGAAGATCGAAATGAGCTACATGAAAACCGAATGGATCGTGGTGTGGACGGCCATCGGCACGATTCTGGTGCTGCTGCTGGTGGCGATCGTAGTGGCGGCGACGGGGGCGATCACCGTAGGCGCGGATGTGAAGCCCGGCCTGATCGAACGCACCCTGGCGCCGTGGGCGCGCGACCGCGCGGTGGAGCGTCACGCTCCGAAGGTGCTGAATCCCTATGCGGGCGATCCGTCGGCCATCGCCGTCGGCATGGACCACTATCGCGAGAACTGTCTGGTCTGCCACGGCGCTCCGGGAATCCCAGCGACCGAGATTGCCAAGGGGCTCAACCCGCCTCCGCCATCGCTCGGCAGCGAAGAGAGCGACACGCCGGATGGAGAGCTTTTCTGGGTGACCAAACACGGCATCCGGCTGACGTCGATGCCGGCCTTTGGACCCACGCACACCGACGAAGAGATCTGGAAGATTGTCGCCTTCGTCCGCCACCTGCCGGATCTGACGCCGGAGGAAAAGAGTTCTCTGCAGGAGGCGGAAGAGGGCGAGGAACATCATCATCTGGAGCATCGTCTCGAAGCGCATCCTCCATCGCACCCGCATCCGCGCGTTTCTACGCAATCCCAATCGCAGATGGAAGCGCAGCCGCAGACTCAGCCGGAAGCGCAGCCGCAGCCTCCGTCGCAGTCTCAATAAGACTGCGATGAGGGCTCCTGGTTGCCGGCGCCGGCAAGATGGAACCTGTAGTGTTCCGGTTTGGATGGGTCGGGAACGCACTGGATGACGACCTGCTGGCCGGGCTGGAGCTGCGGTTCATCTTTGACCAGGACCTGACGCTCTCCCACGGCGCCCAGTTGGATGGCGATCCAGGCAACGGCCGTGGCCCCTTCCGTGGAGCGGGCGCGGACGGTTCCCTTGAGGGGAGCGCCAGACTTGAGACTGGCGAGTATTTCTCGCGCCTTTACGTTGGCGGGTAGGGATGCTGGGCTCATTTCCGTGTACCTCCGATCGGGAGTGGGCGGCTGGGGGCATGGATGCTGCAAGTTCGCCGTGCTCTTTGCCACACGCAGCTCTATCGGACGGAGTCCCTGTTTTCATCAGAATTAACAGAACCTTAACGGCACGGCCGTCGCCGGGACCGGATACTTAATACATAGGATTACAGGAGGAACAAACCATGATTCGCTCTTTAAAGCTGGCCGCGTGCGCACTCGTATTGTGCGTCACGGCTTCCGCGCAGTCGTTGAACGGCGCGGGCGCAACCTTTCCGAACCCGATTTACCAGAAGTGGTTTACCGAGTACAGCGCTTCGCATAAGGGCGTGCAGCTGAATTATCAGTCGCTGGGCTCCGGCGCGGGCATTCGCCAGGTGATTGCCGGCACGGTGGACTTTGGCGCCTCCGACGGACCGATGTCCAACGAGCAGCTGGGGCAGTGCCCGGTCAAGGTTCTGCACATTCCCACGGTGTTGGGCTCGGTGGTTCCGGCCTACAACATTCCCGGAGTCAAGCGCGAGTTGAAGTTCACCCCTGAGTTGCTGGCGGGAATCTTCCTGGGCAAGATCAACAACTGGGCCGACCCGAGAATTGCCCAGGTCAATCCTGGAATCAAGTTCCCCAACATGCCCATTGTGGTCGCCCATCGCTCGGATGGTTCGGGCACCACCTATGTATTCACCGACTACCTCTCCAAGGTGAGCCCGGAGTGGAATTCGGCGGTTGGCAAGGGCACCAGCGTGAAGTGGCCGGTGGGTCTTGGCGGCAAGGGCAATGAAGGCGTGGCCGGAACCATTCGCCAGATCGATGGCTCCATCGGTTATGTGGAACTGATTTACGCGGTGCAGAACGACATCACCTATGGCGTGGTTCGCAACAAGGCCGGCAACTTCGTGAAGGCCTCGCTGGAGAGCACGACCGCCGCTGCCGCCGCCGCTGCGGCCAACATGCCCGACGACTATCGCGTCTCCATCACCGACGCGGCCGGCAAGAACGCCTATCCGATTGCCAGCTTCACCTGGCTGCTGATTCCCCAGCAGTCCAGAGACGCGGCCAAGGGCAAGGTGCTGCATGACTTCCTTGTTTGGATGTTGAAGGACGGCCAGCGCGAGACCACCGATCTGACCTACGCTCCGCTGCCCAAGGAAGTGGTGAAGAAGCTGCAGGCGACGATCAGCACCATTCACTAAACCATTCGCTCAACGGCCTTAGGAGCGCGTCCCCCAAAGGCGCGCTCCGCCATGCCATCCGCCTCCGTAAGCGGTTGCCGGAGTTGAGTTTTCCTCCTGGTACTCTCCCCGTCATTCATCTGTTGTTAACATTCCTCTGATAGCCTTAGGCCGTGAGCATTAGCCCAAAATCGCAGCTCGGCAGCTGGCAAACGGCACCGAGTGTGCAGGCTTCGGAAGCGCCGGCGGCGATGCCCGCCGCACCCCGTATCGTCCTGCCCAGCAGCCGGATCAGCAAATACCTGGATGGGATTTTCCGCTATTCGCTTTTGCTCTGTTCGCTATCGATCCTGGCCGTGCTGGGGCTGTTCTTTTACGAACTGACCACGCGTTCCAAACTGTCGATTGCCCGCTTCGGCCTCCATTTTTTCGTGGGAAATACCTGGGACCCGGTTTCGGGCGACTTTGGCGCTCTGCCATTCATCTATGGAACGCTGGTCTCCTCGCTGGTAGCGCTGGTGCTGGCGGTTCCGCTGGCGGTGGGAGTGGCGGTCTTTGTGACCGAGCTGTGCCCGCGGTTTCTGCGCGGCACCATCTCATTCATGGTGGAGTTGCTGGCGGCGATTCCTTCGGTCATCTACGGCTTGTGGGGAATCTTCGTGCTGGTGCCCATTCTGCACCATACGGTGCAGCCGTGGCTGGGACACTACTTCGCCTGGACGGGATTGTTCGACGGGCCGTTTTACGGAATCGGCATGCTGGCGGCGGGGATCATCCTGGCGATCATGATCGTGCCGATCATTGCCTCGATTACCCGTGAGGTTTTAATCGCGGTGCCGCGCAGCCAGCGCGAGGCGGTGCTCGCACTGGGTGCGACGCGCTGGGAGATGGTTCGGATGGCCGTGTTGCGCAACGCGCGGGCGGGCATCATGGGTGGAGTGATTCTGGGCCTGGGACGGGCGCTGGGCGAGACCATGGCGGTGACCATGCTGATCGGCAACCGTCCGGAGATCGCCCGATCGCTGTTTGCGCCGGGCTACACGATGGCGTCGGTGATTGCCAATGAGTTCAGCGAGGCTACCGACGACCTGTATCTGAGCGCGCTGGTGGAAATCGGACTGGCGCTGCTGATTGTGACCGTCGTGGTGAATGCCTGTGCCCGCCTGCTGATCTGGTCGATCACCCGCGGACACTCTGCGAGGAGCAATGCCTAGCCTATCGCGTCCGCTCAGCGTCGGACGCCGCCTCAGCAATCTGTGCTTTATCGGGCTGGCAGGGCTGGCCGCGCTGCTGGTGCTGGCGCCGCTGGCCGCCATCTTCAGTTACCTGGTGTACAAGGGAGTGGGCGCGCTGAACTGGGACTTCTTGACGCACACGCCGCGACCGGTTGGCGAAGCCGGCGGCGGCATGGCCAACGCCATTGTGGGTTCGAGTATCGTTCTTGGCATTGGATCGATACTGGGCGTGCCGCTGGGCATTGGCGCCGGAATTTACATGGCGGAGTTCGGCCGCGGACGCTATACGAATGTGGTGCGCTTCACGGCGGATGTGCTCAACGGAATCCCTTCGATTGTGGTGGGCATTGCGGTGTATGCGCTGGTGGTGCTGCCGCAGCAGCATTTCTCGGCGCTCTCGGGCGGAGTGGCGCTGGGAATCATGATGATTCCCACGATTGCGCGCACCACCGAAGAGATGCTGCGGATGGTGCCGAATACGATTCGCGAAGCGGCGCTGGGGCTGGGGATTCCGCAGTGGAGAGCGACCCTGCAGGTGACCTTGCGCACCGCCTCCAAGGGCGTGATTACCGGCGTGATGCTGGCCTTTGCGCGGGTGGCGGGAGAAACCGCGCCGCTGCTGTTTACCGCCTTCGGCAACCAGTTCTGGAATCTGAATCCCAACCAGCCCACGGCGGCGCTGCCGCTGCAGATCTTTGCCTACGCCATTTCTCCGTTTGACGACTGGCACCGGCAGGCGTGGGCCGGGGCGTTAATACTGATCGTTTTGATTGTGGCTGCGGTGACCGCGGTGCGGATTGTGACCAGCCGCGGCAGCGTAGAGCACAGTGCCTAATTTGCGAGGAGCCCCGATCCGATGGGTGTTGCAATCGAAGTCAAGGAGCTGAGCGCCTGGTTTGGCAAGGCGCAGGTTCTCAAAGAGATCAACATAAAAATTGGCGCCAACGCGGTGACGGCCGTCATCGGCCCTTCGGGCTGCGGCAAGTCCACATTTATCCGCTGCCTGAACCGGATGCATGAGACGATTCCCGAGGCGCGGTTGAGCGGTTCGGTGCAGGTCGGCGAGATCGAGGTGTACAAGAGCGGCCAGGATGCGGTGGACGTTCGCCGCAGGATCGGGATGGTCTTCCAGAAGCCGAACCCGTTTCCCACCATGTCGATTTACGACAACGTTGCCGCCGGATTGCGGCTGAACGGCTTCCGCAAGCGGCGTGAGCTGGACCAGGTGGTGGAACATTCGCTGCGCATGAGCGCCTTGTGGGACGAAGTGAAGGATGTGCTGAAGAAAAAATCGGGCGCATCGCTCTCCGGCGGGCAGCAGCAGAGACTCTGCATTGCGCGCGCCCTGGCGGTGCAGCCGGAACTGCTGCTGATGGACGAGCCGTGCAGCGCGCTGGACCCCATTTCGACCGGAAAGATCGAGGAACTGATCTTTCAGCTGAAAACGGAATATACCGTGGTGATCGTGACGCATAATATGCAGCAGGCGGCGCGCGTGGCCGACTACACCGGGTTCTTCCTGATGGGCAAGCTGATCGAGTACGACAAGACGGAGAAGATCTTCACCACGCCCTCCGACAAGCGCACGGAAGACTACATTACAGGAAGGTTTGGATAATGCGAAGCCGCTTCCAGCACGGGCTGGACGAGTTGAAGGAACGGTTGCTCGAGATGGGCGGCATGGCCGAGGCTGCCATTGAGATGGCGGCGGAGTCCTATCGCAAACGGGACGGGCGGCTGGCGCAACAGGTCTTTGAGCGCGAGCGCAAGATCAACCAGAGCGAGCGGACGATTGATGAAATCGCGGTGGATCTGCTGGCGATGCAGCAGCCCATGGCCACCGATCTGCGCTTTGTGCTGGCGGTGCTGAAGATCAACGCCGACCTGGAGCGGGTGGGCGATCTGGCGGTGAATATCGCGCAGCGTTCGCTGGACCTGCTGCAGGAGCCCGAGATCGAGGTCCCGGTTGATATCGCGCGCATGACGACGGCGGTTTCCACCATGGTGCGGCGGGCGCTGGAATCGTTTCTCTCCGCCAAAGTCGAGGTGGCGCACGCGGTGCTGGAGATGGACTCAATTGTGGACCGCATGAAAGACGAGGCCTTCCTCAACATTGTTTCGCAGATGAAGCGCGACCCGGAACATGTGCGGAGTTATTTGGATGTGTTGCTGATTGCGCGGAGCCTGGAGCGCATCGCCGACCATGCGACCAACATTGCCGAGGACGTGATCTTCTGGGTGAGCGGCGCCGACGTGCGCCACAACGTGCGTTTGAGCCAGGAAACGGATTCGGACGCGCCCCGGGAGCAGTAGTAAGGCCAGGTTTCAAAGTTTCGCAGGTTTCAAGGTTTCAAAGTTAAGAACAACAGCGAGGCCGGGCGATCGGTTTCCATGGGCGAAAAAAGGGTGCCGCGATGGCACCCTTGCCTTTGGATCACGAACTCCGCAGAGGATTGCGGGCTTTGAACCTTGAAACCTGCGCTGCCTAATTTGGCCCTTCGTTGATGAAGGCTTTGAGGTTCTCGCATCGGGAGGCGGCGCGGTAGACCTCGCAGAGATAGCAGTCGCCGGCCGGGGTGCAACAGTTTTTATGGACCCAGCAAGGATCGGAGGCGCCGGCGCTCATGCTGCAGTTGGCCTTGGGGATGCCGTCGCAGCCACGAATCTCGCGGCAGGGCAGCAGGGCCAGCAGGTGGCGAATGCCGGCAAAGTTGAGCCGCGCCTCGCGCACCAGGCGGAGCACGGTGGCGATCCAGGGATAATCGAGCCGGGTGAAGTAGCGCGTCCCTTTGGCGGATTTCAGAGGGA
>Ga0316217_10000446_pt1 | contig 58958 bp, 95 predicted proteins | sample 1anoAmetaG_FD_203633 | JGI IMG/M metagenome (GOLD analysis project Ga0316217, IMG submission 203633) | Freshwater microbial communities from Trout Bog Lake, Wisconsin, USA - 1anoA | ecosystem: Environmental > Aquatic > Freshwater > Lake > Hypolimnion/Profundal zone | place: USA: Wisconsin... | reverse complement strand
AAATTGATTGCCATGACTTACTTTCCGGGTCAGTGGACCTTATGTTTGTTCGGCCAGTTTTCCATCGATCAGCTTGAAGGACCGAATTGTACCCACTTCGCCGTTTTCGTAAGTGCGAAGAATGTCTGCCGTGTGTCCGTCACCCAATGATTCCAGTGTCTCTGCCGCTTCGGCCTTAGCATCCTTTAGGGTGGCGATCCTGTCGGACGTTTCTATTCGTGATGGGTTTTCATCATCGGTATTGAAATCGATATTGTAGTGCATGTCATCTCCTTTGGTTGGCCTGGTCGGTGGCGGCCTGCCGTTGTTCTTCATACCACAACGGGTCGATTGTACTGCCGTATTGCTTCACGTCCACTTCCCCTTTCAGTGTCGGCTTGCGATCGGCAACCACGCGGGGGCCGCTGACCTGGGCGGGGCTTTTCATGTCTTCGATGCGTCCAATGATGGGCATGTCGTTCTCCGGTTAATCGACGCGCCAGCCGGCCGCGTACACTTCCTCGGCGTCCTGGTATTCTTCCACGGGCAGCGCGTCCAAGTGGATGGCTTCATACATCACACCGACGTAAACCTTGAAGCCGTGGTCGGCGGCCAGAAAGCCCAGGTGGGGAATGCTGGGATGTTCCCTGTCCTGTTTTGTGGCGTGTCGCAACGGACAAATACAGCCACCGATGGCAGTCCACCGGTTCGGGTTGTTCATAAATTCGATGTCTTTGGTCTTGTCAGACTTGTCAGTGAACATAACTGCTCCTAGTCAATGTCTGCGAGTGATTCTTTCAAGGCTTCGATTCGCTCTGCCTTCAGTTCATCGTCGCATTCTTGCCAACCTTCCTTAAAAGATGCCTGGAGAGCCGCAGCGGTAATACCCGAGTCGGCGGAATCTTCCATCCGTTTATCCAGGTCGTCATCCATAACCACGTCTGCCCAGGTGAGGTCGTGCTTTCTGGCCCAATAGCCGATGACATCCGGGGTAATTTGGCTCATATTGCGATCTCCATTATTTAATCGGGTAAAAACGAGGTGCTTTTCAAGGTAGTTTCGGAATTAACCTCCCAGGGATGTATCCAGCAGGGCCATCGCCTTCTTCCGTTGGGTGTCCCGCTGCCATTCGCGGCCGGGAAACTGGGTGGTAAACACAATGTTGTAATTCTTCTCGAAGCACAGGCGGCACTTGGAGCAAGTGACCCGAATTTCGTCCACAGATTGGCCAAAATCCTTGGCACGATCGTACGGGCAGTAGATTTCATTGGCCCGCAGCTTGCCATCTGGAAGGTTGGTGCTGAGGGTAATGCGGGCGTATCGCCAGCCGTGCAGTGTGGCATATTCCACGCCTTGGTCACTGTCACAGGAGGCGATCACCGTCAGGTTGGCCGGGATCGTGTCGCTGGTGAAGCCGGCATCGTCCCAGGCCTTAATGTGGTGCGTGTAGAGCCAGCCAGTGATGGTGCGGTGGAACTTGTGGAAGGCCAGCAGCGTGGTGACGTACTGCCTGTCGAGCTGATCCTCGGTGAAGCAATCACCGCTGACATGGTGGCGTACCAAGCTGCGGCTTGACCTGGCGATATCCTCCAGGTCGCCATGGGCACCAGCGGATCGAATTTCGGCGAAACGAACGAGTCCCGTTTTGGCGTAACACAATTTCTTGATCCCGCAGTTGGATGGGCAGGTGCCGGTGCCGGTTTGACCGATGGGGCGGTAGGTGCTGGCGGCGTAGCCGATCTTTCTGTTCTGGCTCAGGGGGACCACCATGAGATTTGCGGAGGCAAATCGCGCCTTGGGCATTGAACTCCTTAGTTAAAACAAAACCGCCCGGCGGGGTGCCGGGCGGTGAACTGCGTCAGGATGTGGGGGGCGTGGCTAGTCGTTGCCAATCTCGTGGAGGAATGCCTTATAGGCATCAGCGGAGCCGGGCTTGCCGGTGGAGTCGTGTATGGCCTTTAGTTTTGCGGGAAGGTCGCCGTCGGCGTGACGGGCACCATTGTGAGTGGCCAGCGCCCACAGGCTCCTGATTGCCTCCGCTTCGCCGGGGGCTAGTGTGACGCCGGGAACCTGGCCGCCGATTACACGTAGCGGCTTCCAGTCGCAGTCGCCCATGTACAGATAGACCTTTCCGTCGGTGCGTTTAACGAGAATCGCTTGCTCGCCGTGCGAGTTCTCGAAATAGGCGGTGTACACGTGCTCGTCACGATTGAACACCGGCGGGATTGTCTTCGGGTGATTGTTGGAGATAGATAAAATGGGTTCACTCATAAGTTACTCCGAAAAGATAATATACCCGATCTAGCTTTGGATGGCAATAGGAGAGTGCCGTTTTTGGGTTTTCCGGTCGCCGGGCCACGCGGGTGGCTACTTGAGAATTAGTGGAGTGCCCTGTTCAGTGGCTCCGCGCAGGGCATCCCGTGCTGCTTGGCCGGTAAGCCAGTTAAACTTGTGGGTCAGCAGGGCCGCTTCAACCGCCTTGAGCGCTTCCGCGATGGTTGGCGTCGGATCGTCAGGCTTGGGTAAGGGGCCATAGATTAGATTGCGGGCGAGGCTCAGAGCATTTTCTAGGGTGTAACTGGTGGTACTCATTGTGTGCTCCATGTCCTGTTTATTCGTAATCGCGGATGGCGGTCACGACGGGGAAGCGGGGGCTGCCATCGGGCGTCATCGAAAAGTATTTGACGGTCGCCATCCTGCCGACGACAGACCGCTTGTCCTTCAGCAGCCGCGTGAAGAACGCCATGTTGCCTTTGACCGCTGCCGTGAAGGGGCGGCCGGCGGCCGTTTGAAATGACAGGAAACCAGCCATCCCAGAGCGGTTGCCCTTGCCTTCCAGTACATCACGGACTAGGAATTCATCATCTTGGAAAGTTTTGTACTTCAGCAGGTGCTTGGACCGCTTGCCTTCATCATAGTCACGGTTGAGGCGGATCATCGCGCCTTCGTACCCTTGGGTACACCAGGCACTGTACTGTTTCAGGATGTCATCAAACCCGTCGGCGATGACCGTTTCCACGAGCACGATCGGGCACCCCGGGCGGCTTTCCATGACCTCGACGCAAGCACGCAGTTGCCGGTAGCGGTCAGCGAAAATACTGGCGAACGACGGCTGGTCATAGATGTGGTATTGCAGGTGCTTTGCCGACTCAGCCAAGTCTGCCGGCGTCGGCTTGGTTTTCTTGGCCAGACTGATGATCTGGTTGAAGTCATCCGCAAGCCGATGGGTGTAGAGTTCGCCGTCAAAACGCCAATCGTCGCCAATGCCGACGGTGTCGCAGATGAATTTGTGAATATGCGGGGCCGATAGGATCGGCTTGCCGTTCCGGGAGAACATGCCTTTGCGGGTGCAAATGCAGCGCATCCCATCCAACTTGGGCTGAAGATAGACTTCCTCGCCGGCATCAAAGGCCTGTTTGACCAACTCCGGGTAGTCTTCGTACACGTGGGCCAGCATGGGTGCGAAGAAGGCTTTCAGGTCGATCTGAGCAACGTCAAGTTTGTAGCCTTCGTCCTGTTTCTTCTTGAACTTGGCGCGGGCTTCCTTCTCAGCCTGCTGGGCCGGCGTGGTCTCGTTAGCCTGCCCGAGGTTCTTGCCCAGGCAAGTCGTCCATTCGTTGGTGACGAGTTGGCCGCCATGGATGCCAGCGATGGATCGGTGGCGATTGTCTTCAACTTCGATCCGCCAGGTTTGGACACCACCGTCGCTGCGGCGGCCATACAGGGTGGGTAGACCAGTGGGGAGTGGGGCGAGTGATGAACTGTTCATGGAATGATTCCTTCTGCCTTAGCGGCGGTTTTCATGGTGGGTCGGATGTCTTCGGGGCCAGGAGCAACATGCCCCAGGCCGTGCAGGCCATACCACAGCAGCGAGTAGATGCCCTCAGCCCGATGGTCGGCGTCGATCACCCGGAGGGCAGCAACACTGCGGTGGTCTGATTGGGCGGATGTCTGGTGGGCATCAAAGAAGGCACACCCATACGGGGCGGCCTCGTGAATCGTACAATAGCCACCCTTGAGAAACTTACAGCGGCCATTGGGTTGCCGGCCAGGCACCAGGGTGCGAATACGGCGTTGGATGATTCCTTCGTCGGTACGTTGTGCCACGATCGCCCCGGGGCTGGCCAGCAGATTATCGAGTGCAAATTGAGCGGCTTGATCGGTGGCGTATCCCAGAACCTGCATCATTCCGGAAACGTCGTCAGGAATGAGCATTCCCGGCATGTGTTCGCAGTTGATGGTGCATTCCCGGCAGCTACATTTTGTCCGTGTAAAGCCGAGGTCGTTATACATGGGTCTCCATGGCAGGCGGGATGGTATCGATCAGGTCGGGGTAAACCTCGGCATCGAAGGCTTCAAGAAACGTATCCACGGCGTCAGGCAACGCGGCACTTGGTTCCCAGGTGCCGGCGGTATCAACGAAAACTGATCCGTATTCGATGCACACGTCCGTGCTTTTCAGCTCCTGCCGCAGGAACCGGCACACGGGATCATTCACGGCGTCATCGGTTAAACCTTTGATGCCGCGTGCTTTCAGGAACTCGGCCACGGCGTCAGGAGTGCCGCCCATGGATTCCAGCAGACTGACGGCTTGTTCAAGTGGGGTCATTTTGATTGTCCTGAAATGGCGAGATGACCAGCAGATAGCGGCGTTGGTTAATCCGCACGGTTTCACCCCGGCCGCCGATGATGCCTTGCATCTCGGTTATCAGGGTGTCGCCCTCCACGCTTTCCTGAAAGCCATTTTTGCTGGTGACTTCATCGGCGTTTACATGGAAGTCCGAACCCAGAATTCGGACGTGGCCGCGCAAGCGCGTGGCTTTGGCGGTAGTGGCGTGAAGGGGCTGAACCCAATCCAGTTGGAACGTATGACTCATATCAGTTTTCCTTTTGCGTTAGCACGTTTTCGTTGATCCAGCGGACCTCGGCGGCAAGTGCTTCGGCCCGCGTATCGAACGGCCCAAGCACTGGGCCGCGCGAGGGAACCATGTTGGCTTCCCATTTATTGTCCGCTGTCGGGTCGACGTGGCTGGCCCTTGTGATCTTGGCGGGGCCATGTTTCATCAAGCCGGTCAATTTGTCGTCGTAAATGAAGGTCATTTCACCGCTGCGGGACACGTTGATTATCCGGGTGTTGGGCATGGCGACCTCAGAGAATGGTGACTACACCAGTCAGGGATGCGGGGATGTCCATTTTCGCGGGTATCTTCACGTTGCCACCGGCGCGGTAAGTGTCGGTATGGATGATGATGTCCGTCCAGCGTGTGCCATCGCACAGTTCCCAGGGGCCAGATTCTGAATCGAGTCGTTTATCTGGTTGCAGCATTCCGGCCAGCTCGATTTGTCCATTGTCGATGATCGACTTAATCGAGACGTGTATCTGGCCGTATACGAATTGCACCCACTCGAAGGGGCCGTAATCGGGCGATATGCGGTCTTGGCTGCCGTCCTCGAAACGAATGAAGGTTCCTGGCGTTGGTTCATTGTAATTTGGCTTGTGATTCGGCATGGGTCTCCTCAGGAAGTGATTTGCATTACTTCGTATTTCAGCGTTTCGACGCCATCATTGCAGGCAGCTCTGCGCCCAAGGTGTGAGTTGACAGTCGGGTGACAGGCGAAGTTGTCCAGCAGGTCGCGGCGAAGTGTTTGCTCGTCGGGAATCTGATCGTCGTAACTCAGGCCCACGACCAGGCTGACCGTTACCACGCAATCGATCGTGGTTGCCTTGCCGTGCAGTTTCTGGCCGAAGGGGATGGCGGAGCCGGCCGGGGGCGGTTCGATAACCTGCACGCCGGCATCTTTCATTCGCTTGAGTATGCGACTGGCATATCCAGACGCATGGTCTTCCAAACCCTGATCGCGTAGAAAATCGCGAACGATCTTGTGTGATTGACTCATTGGGTCTCCAGGTTCTGCTGGCCCTGCGCCTCGGTTTGCAGGTACTCGTCCTTGTGCTCGCGGTTGATGACAGTCCCCAGGGCGGCTTCGATCTTTTCGGTCAGCTTTTCGCAGGACGGCCCCGCGACGCCATCAACCTCGATCTTGACGCCCTTGGTGTAGTCACGCGGCACGGTAATGGTGATTTGTTTTGCCATTGCAGTGTTCCTTCGGGTTAGTGGGTATTGGCCATGGGAAACGGGCACTTGCCGGCAGCCAGTTGTTCCAGATCGGCCCAGCCAAGTTCCGGGGTCTCGAAATAGCCGTTGTCGTTCTTGGGTGCGGCCGAGAAAACGATACCGCTGTCACAAGCCTTCAGTGACGCCACAGATACTTGATAACGTGCGTCGATCAGGTTCTTCTTGGTGGCAAGGTTGGCCGGGACTTGTTCCCATTCGTTTTGCAGTTCAGCCAGATTATCAATGACCGATTCACCGTAGGTAATCCGATCATCAAACCATTCCAGGCAATACAAGCGGTCTTTGGCGGCATTCGCTTGTTCCCAGATTGGTTTAAGTGTCAGCAGTTCTTTGGCACTCCTGGGTGTGATGTGCAGGATGGCGTACGAATAGAAATCGCTGCTGTCGGTGGTCATGCACACCAGGGTGATCGCGGGTTGTTTCTTGGACATGTGATCCTTTCGCTTAGATGCCTTGGGTGATCTGCAACTGAATGTCGCCGTTTTCCTGCTGCACCCGTGCTAGGGTGTAGCCTCGCATTTCCAGTTCGGCCGCTTCAGCCTCGGCGACCTGGAGCGTGTATTCCTGGACGAAATCACGCAACCGTTCCACGTCCCCCCATTTGCCGTTGTAGTTGTCGAAGTGGCACTCACCGCTTCGCGTATCGACGGCGATGGGGTATTCCCAGCCGGGGAGCTTGACCGAGAAATTGCACCGCACCCGGCCGCTGAATAGTTCAACGGTGTGCTCGCCGGACGTGGGGCGTAATCCCAGGGCGCTGGCGGCAGCGATGGCAATGCAGACATCGTTGAGTTGCGTTTTAACCGTTACCTTATGGCTCATCGTTTATCTCCAATGATGGACAGCGTAGCAGTGAAGTAATCACATTACAACTTGTCTAGTAAGATTTGCACAGATTATTTATGTAGTCATGGCATCATCACATACGCCAACATCATCGGTTTCAGAACCATCTTGCGGCACGAGTCCGACCAGGTCACTGCCTTCTTCGATGCGTTGTTCAACGGCGGTCACCAGCTTGAAGGAAGCATCGTCACGGGGAAGCCACTTCAGCCCGCGTTTCACGCAAGTTTTGCGGGCCATTTCACCTGGGAAGCGGTTCCAACACACGGTGTCAGCCGAGATTTTCTGCAAATCGCTGTTATCCATGGTTTCGATGCGGAGCACCCGCATGGCGGCTGCGTCCTTGATGGTGCAGTAGACGCCAACCATTTCGCCACGGTTGCCAAATCCGATATTGTGATCGATGCGGTTTTCCGTGCCGGCATTGATGGTGATCTGATCGTTGGCACAGACCTCATGGGAATCCACCACGTAGCCGGCGCGGCGGGCCACCGTGATAAGTCCCTTGTAGCTGGGCCACAGCACCATCTGCCAATACTGAAATACGGGCTTGCCATCAGGACCGGCGGTATTGTGGGCCATGGCAATCAGGTACGCTTGGTCGCCGGTGCCCAGGTCGAAGCCTAGCTTGGCCGCGATCAGGACGCAGTTGAGAATGGTGTCAATGCGGCACAGCAGGAGCCGGCGTTTGTCGCGGTCCATGTCCACTTGAAGAAGTAAATTTTGGATAATGGCATCGGCCGTCAGGTTCGATCCATTGGGGATAGCACGGGTGATCGCTTGCCGCCGTGACACCAGGAAATCCTTCATGTATTTCAGTCCCACCTTCGGGACTTCCGGCGGGACTGCCGGCGGGGGCGGGGCCTGGTTCGGTTGTGCGTTGGCAGCACGACGGGCAGGTTGACGTTGCGGTTTATCGCTGGTCATCGGAGTGCTCCTAGTAAATCAACTTTCAGTTGCGTATAGCTGGTGGCCGCTACGGTGTAAGGCTTTCGTTCAATCGTCTTGAGTACGGCGACATGGCCCCCGCTGGAGCGGCCCGCAGAACACCCAGCCAGGATCAGTTTGGCCCGGAGCGCCGCTTCCATGTCGTCTTTCCGCTTCTTTAGGTCATTGCACTGGGTGGCCATGGCTTTGAATGCCACCAACTCCCGGTCGTCGAGAGCGGCATATTCACCGATGGCGATCTGGGGACGCGCACGCTTAATGGATTCCAGGGTTGGCCCCGACGTGTCGGGCGGCGTGTTGGTGACGATGTAACGATCCCAGAAGTCACAGCAGGTGTTCTCGATCGCCACGATCCGCGCCAGCATGTCGGCACGTCGTTTCTGATAGATCATTGGCTGCGTCTTGCCGATCGAAACGACCACCCAGATGCGTTCAATATCCGGGGCGCAGGCGAACTGGGCGGCCACCTGATCGGCATACACTTGGGGGATTTCTGAACCAAATTCCTCATCGCCCCAATCATCATCTGCCGCGTAATAGACCGTCTGGTGGGTCTTGGCCTCGATCGCCTCGGGCATGTCGATGAGGCGGGCATCCAAAGTGCAGCTCATTACACCATTGGCATGAACGCGGCGGGTGCCCACCCGAGTTGTTTTCAGCCCTGGCATATTCAAATGCAGCCGAAGGCTCGCCTCGGCAAAGGCCAGAATGTCGTCTTCCAGCATCGACCCCCATGCCATGGCCAGGTTGGGCTTGAGGGGTTCCATGTCCAAGCACTTCTCGCACCAGACGTCATAGGCGGTCTTCCAGGGACTGGTGCCCATCAGGGCCGGCACGTCGGTCGCGGTTAAATGATCTTTTCTCTTCTTCAAATCGTGCTCAGTGAGCTGAGCGGTGAGCATGACATTCACGGCCATTGAACCTCCAAACAAAAGGGGCGGCCCGATTGCCCGGCCGCCCCATGCCGACAAGTCCTAGCGAAGCCGGCGGCGGGCCTTGCCACCCTCGACACTGATCTGCTTCAAGGCTGAAGCCAGGCTTTCACCCAGCGGCTTAAACGCAGCGGTGATCGCGGCGCTTACCTGGTTCTCACCTTCATTGGCGTTGAGGTCGGAGATGTCCGTGAGGGCGTTGAGCTTGAGGATGACATCATCCGCCTTGGTGCAGACATCAGCGGGAATGAACTCGCTGAAGTTCTTCAGCCGTTCAACCATCTCGGTCAGATCGCGGATGCCACTGATCTTCCGCGTGCCGGTCTGCAAAGTGCCGGTGGCGATGCTTTCGCATTCGCGGAGCATACAGCCGAAGACCTGGTCGTAAACGGCTTTGGCCCGGGCCTTAATCATCGCCTTGGCCGCCTTGTTCGCCTCGCCCCGGATTTCGGCGCGATCGACGTCGTTCAGATCTTCCAGCTTCAGCCGATCGCCGGTGATGGGCGTCATTTCTTCGGCCGTAATCAGCACGTCGAACCGGTTGGTAAGCTGCTCACGGGTGGGCAGCAGCGGTTCCAGCAGGTGGTAGTGGTTCGGATACTTCTGCCGCAGGTTGTTCGTCCAGGTGCCGTAATCGTCGGCCAGGCGTTTGACCGCTTCCTGGCGTTCACGGCGCAGCACGCGCAGTTCCATAAACAGGCCGCCAGTGCGGCTGGCGGGCACCAGGTGGAATCCTTTACGCTTGCGGGACTCCCGCTTCTTGTCCTTGCCGTCCTCGTCATCCAATTCCACGGCCGAGATCGTGTCCAAGATGCTGTACCGTTCCAGGCAAGCCTGAATCTTGGCGTTGCTGGCATCAATGTCGGCCCAGGCCACATGATCCGTTGGCTCGTCAACAATGAAACCCGGCTTGGTGGTTTTGCCGATGGTCTGGTTAAGGGCCGAAACCTCCGCACCGGGAATCTTGAAGCTGCCGCACGGCCGGCGCACGATCACGGCAACTGACCACAAGTTGGCGGTGATCTTGCCGGCCAGATTGTTGGGATCGGCCTGGAAGTCGGGCACCAAGGGGTGCGGTTGGTGTTCACACACGGGGGTAACCACGGCCCGAGGGTTGGCACGCGGCTTGGCCTGCCGGGGCTGCCGGGGGGCCTTGGCTGCTTGTTCCACCAGTTGAGCCGGTGGTTCCATCTCCAGCACGGCCGTGCCGCCCTGGGCCTGCTGGGGAGCCGCTGAGGCCATGCTCACCGGCATGGGCATCTCGGGTGTGGAAATTGATTGCGCAGTGGAATCCATGATGTTGATTGCCATTCGGCAAACTCCTTAAAGGGGTAGTTACTGACGACGTCCGCAGCACCTATGTGGGTGCTACTATTAAATCGGACAAAAGCAGGGCCGCTTTCAACACACGTTGGTTTTGTGCTGATCGCGGCCGGTGGGGTGTCAAGTTTTGCAGCGGAAAAACTAGCGGGTTACCCGCCGTGCCCGGCTCTCGCCGGTTTCGGCGGCGCTGACCGCTTGGGAATCGGGAATGTTGCCCATTTCCTCAAACTGGGCGGTGGCGTCTTCCATGGTGGCCAGGTCTTGGGCAAAGACCTTCATCTTGCTCATGGGGGTAAACGTACTGGCGCGGGTGGTCATGCGCTTGACGCTCATGACCTTCTTCTTTTCTGACAGGCACTTGATGCCTTCTTCCTTGACCAGCACGTGCGCGATCTCGGCACCCGTCCAGCCCTCAGCGTTGTCAGCCAGAACCTTCAGTTGGTCTTCGTCATCCACGGTCATATTCCAGCGATTGACGTGATCCTTGAAAATGGCCAGGCGGGTGGGTGCGTTGGGACGGACCACCTTAATCAGCTTGTCCATGCGGCCCGGCCGCAGGATTTCCTGGAAGTCCGGCACCCGGTTGAAGGTGAAAACGTGGTTGATGGTGGATGTGGGATCAGACATCTCGGTCAGCAGCAACTGGGTCATGCCGGATGACGTTCCGCCATCGCCGTTGTACCCACGGGAGCCGCCGCCAAGCTGCCCCTTGTCCACATCGTCCCAGATCATCGTGGCGTTGATGGCGCGTCCCACCTGAAGGCCACGCCGGACGTTGGCCTCGCTGGACCCGACCAGACCGCCCTTCATTTCGCCCATGGAAACCACAAGGGCGGTTCGCTGCTGCCGCCGGGCCACGAACTTGGCCACTTCGGTCTTGGCCAGCCCTGGCGCGCCACCGATGGCGATGCTCGGTGCCGCCTTCACGTGGTAGCGGGCGGCATCTTCGGTGGAGATGCTCATACGGTCATCCAGGAATTGGGCCAGGGCTTCGTAGCCGGGTGGCACGTGATCCACGATTTCGCTCTTGGGCAGATACCGCAGACCGGGAATCTTGGCGATGGCCCGGCCCTTCTCGTCCTCGATCACCTGCAAGAATTGATCCAGGTCAACAATGGAGCGGTTGGCGATGACGCTGCATCGCTGGCTGGCCAAAGCGACCGCCTCCTCGGCATCCTGGGCGCTCAGGCCGCACATCGAGTTCACGATGGCGTCCATTTCCTTGTCTTCGGGCTGCTCCATGCCTTCCTTGCCATCGCTATCGCTGAAGTCTTCCCACATGGGCGCGAAGAAGTTGATGGCGATGGTTTTCAGGTCGGCGTAGCTGGGCAGCGGCATGATTTCCGGCTTCAACTCCGGGATCGCCTCGGGCATGTTGATACTGGTGGTGACCAGCACGATCATGCGGTCGCCGCGCACGCCGTTCTTCTTGTTTTTGATGTAGTCGCTGCTGGTCGCGTTGGACGCGATGATGCTGCGGATCAGCGTGAGCGTGCCGGCCTGGTCTTTGATCTCCACGTCCACTGATTCAAACACGAAGATGATGTCGTCGGTTGGATCGAAGGGGAGACAATTCACGTCGTTGGAATCGAGGCAGCCGGGGTGGCGTTTTTCCAATTCTTCCTTGGTCATCATCGCCATCTGCAACGCTGTGCCCAGAATGTTGGTCTTGTTCGTGCAGGATGGGATATTTGGCAATCCCATGCGGAAGCCAGACCAACGATCCTGCACCACCACACGCACCGGCTTGCCATCAGGTTTGGTTTTGGCACGTTCGGTCAACACGACACCGGCCGTCTTGGCCCGGCGCTCGACTTGGGCGATTTCATCGCTGACCACGTGAACGACACTTCGTCCTGTTGCCCATAATTCCACCAGGCGGGTCGTGAGGTTGTCTTTCACGAAGTTGGACTCGGGTTCTTCGACGTTTTTCTTCTTGCTCATGTTGCTCCTAAAGTAGCTGAGAAGTAAAGGGATCATTGTCTTGGCGGCCCAGTGCCAGTCTGCCGGCCTGGGTAATCTCGCGGCCACTTGAGCGGCGGTTCAAAAAGCCTTTCCGCAGCAGCACCGGCTCGATGACGTAAACCAGGGTTTTCTCGTCAGCTTGGAGAATACTGGCCAGACCTTGGAGGCTCAGTTTGCCGCCGGCTTCGGCCAGGGTCTTCAGGACACAACGCATCTGGCGATCCAAACCAAACTCGTCGATCTCCAGAATTTCCAGCGTCTCGGATATGGACTGGTAATCGAGAATGCGATTGCTTTCATCGTCCGCACTCCGGAAGTCAACCGCACGCTTGAGAAGGTTGATTGCCGTCCGGGGCATCGAGTTGGCCCGGCTGGCCAGCAGTTCAGCGGCATCGTCTTCGATCTTGAAGCCGGCCCGAATCGCCATACCCTGAATGATGGTGCTGAGTTGCTTATCGGTATATGGCTCGAAGACGTACTGGATCGGAAACCGACTTGCCGTGGGGCCATTATCCTTGAGAAAAGTTCCCAGGTAATTGGTAACGGCGATCACGGTCAGGCCGATTGCCCAGCAAGGGCCTCGTTGCCCGCGTGGACCGATCGCGTTGAATATCCGCCGGCCATCGCTGCCGGGTTCCAATATGGGATGCAGGGTTTCCAGCACGGGCTTTTCCACTGCATCAACCTCGTCCAAAACCACGACGGGGTACGTTGCGATGGATGGATCGACAAGGTAGCCATCCGCACTGTATCCCTTTCTCCCCTGGTGTCCCAGCGTGTTCAGAATGGACGAAAGCTGCTGTATGTTCAGCCCTTTGCCTACACAGACGATCGGCGGCGGGCTGCCGCGTTCCATTGCGATGATGCCGGCGATCGTGCTTTTCCCTGTACCTTGCAGACCACTGAGCAGGATGTTCCGAACTGGCCGCTGCTGTCTGATGGATGCGGCAATTTCAACTCGCAGTTGTTTCTTGAAGGCGTCTTGACCAACGAAAGTGTCCAACGATGTGGGCCGCCAATCCAAGGTACTTGGCGGCGATGGGGCGATCAGGGATTCATTCATGCTTCTCCTGCTTCAAGAATTGCTTCTTGGCGTTTTCGTGTGCGGCGGTTGCTGCATCCAGGTCCTTCTGTAATTGGCCCTCTTCGATCTGAAGCTGGCCGAGGACTTCTTCGAGTTGTTTGATCGACCTGGTTTTGAAAGTCAGTGAATATCGCTTCCGCGAGATGTTGATACGGATACGTTGCAGCTTGGACCTCAGATCATCGACATTGCGGCCCGTGTTTTTGACTGTTGGGTCTTTCACCATCCTGTCGTCGATTTTCAGTAACTGCTCGCGTTCCATCAGAGCTTTCATTCGCTCCTCGTTTTTGGCTTGCAGTTTACGCAGATGTTCCAGCCTGCGTTGGATGCGTACGGTGGGCCGTACCTTCTTGGTGCTTTTACGCGGTTCACTGTCCGGTAGCATATACACTCCAGTGGTTTGGGCACTAACCTGTGCCCTTTACCGTTCGACTAGCGGTTGGTCGGTTATTCGTACTTGTCTGCATGGTATCTGTTTCCGCTTGCCCGTCAATGCCCAATTTGATTCGTGGTTTAATTACCCCGGCGCGAAGGCATCTTTAAGTGTTGGTAATCACACCATTTGTATGGTTTAGCAGTTAAATGTCGTTATCTGGTAAGTCCCCCGGCTTTCAGTAATCGGGTTGCTTCCGATTGCATTGGGGTGCCCTGAAGCAATACACGCTCAAGGAGAAGATGTTCATGGCTTAGCAGGAAGTCAGCTACCTGCTGGCGCTTTTCACCTCGGAACCGTTGGGCAATTTCCCGCGCTGGCACTGAGGATGGTGTCATGTATGGCACGTTGTCATACACGGTTGAGCGGCTGATATCGACGTGCCCAACCAGCACATCTTTTCCATTGCGCAGAGAAGTGCTGCCGGCCTTGAACCCGTGGGCGATGATGGGCCACTGGTTGCGATCACCTTCCAGCAGCGGCAGCAGTTCGTTCGCCAGATACTGTGCCCATGCCAGGGAGTTGATTAACGACACGAAGTCTGCCCGTGATGGCGGGTTGGCGAAGGTGAAGCTACGCGGTTTGTACGTTTCCGGGCGACGTTCGGCAAAACCTTCAACCGGCACCGGTTTGCTGCCCGCCGGCAGTTCCGGGTAATAGTGGATGGTGAGGGTCCAGGTGTCTTTGGTGGGGAATTTCATGTCGTCACCGTGTTCCTTGCCGGCGGTTCGATCAATCGTGACAGGTCTTTGTTTGCCGGCATCAGATCAGCTCCGTAATTGGGCATTCCAGTTCGCTGCCGTCACGGTCGGTGATCTTCACCGTATCGTCGGCGACATACTCGATGGTCCCGATGATTATCGTGCGACTACAGGCGTCATCATCCGGGTCATTCCAGGTGACTTGGTCGCCGGGATGCAACCCGTATTTCCACGCATCGTCACCGAGTATGAAAGATGGATCGGACCCCTGGTGATCCAGCAGCTTGGCCATGTCATGCTTGGATACTTCGCGGCTGTCGCGCACTTCCACGCGGCCGCTACTGTCACCCTCGTTGATCTCGTGGGCGATGTCTGCCAGGTCCAGGTCGGCGACCGGTTTGTCGCTGAGCACCTCGACGATGAAGATGGTCCGGTAAACTTCGGAGCCTTCGCAGGCTTCGGGGTGGTTAATCAGTTCGATTTTGGGTTTGTCTGCCATTGGCTCAGTTCCTCGGGGTTAAACGGGTTTGGCTTCCTCGGCAACGGCTTCTTCCAAGGTTTTCAGGATGTAAAGCAAGTCGTCGGTGGACACGTTCTCGATCATGTCCTCGATTCCCCAGGATTCGTCAAATTCACCCAGTTCTCCCACGTTAAGCCTGGGCTTGAGCAGGAAATAACTATGGCCTTCGGCGTGCAGCCCAACGATGGAAAGTTCGCACCGGAACGGTTCGGTTACAACCTGGTCGTGCCGATCGATGGCGATGGTGCCGCCGGTCAAATTGAGGTCAATTTCCCGTTGGCTGGTGGCCACGAATCGCTTTCGCACGATGGCGGTGATGTTACGGGCGATACCCTTCTGCATGGCCTTAATTGCCTTCTCGAAATGGCTGGAAGTGTGTTTACTCATCGGATTACTCCGGTTCGCAATACAAAGAGCACGATGGTGAGTGGAATGGTCCGTTCATGTCTGGCGCGTCATCCGGGTACTCGGCCCCGCATTCGTCACAGGTCTCCGGTTCGTCAGGGCCGCCGCCTTCCATCTCGACAGGGACGGATATGCCATCCATCTCGTGGATGCGGACATGGACATAGATTCCATCCGGGACGCCCTGGACGCCTTGCCAGTGCTTGGGAATGCCGGCCTCGATGCTGACGATGCCGGCCGTCCATTCACGCGGCCCTTCGACCACATCGTTACAGATCGGTGTCGAGTCAGGCAGACCCGCAGTAACCCGGCGGAAGTCGCCCAGGTTTATCGGGTGATTGGCGATAGGGTTTTCAGTTGGCGTTTGCGGCATGATGGTTTCCTTGTTTCGCTAGGGTTTCGGCCACGCTGGGCCGGTTGATCTTCAGCCAGTCCATGGCCAAATCTTTATGCACGTGGCATTCAAAGCCGCATTCACCCTTGGTGTCGCGGATGCCGGCCAGGTACTTGAACATCTGGATGATGTCAGGGACCGGATGGTCAACACTGTCGAAGAACTCGGCCACAACATCGGCCGGGTAGTCGCCGTGCCAATCACAGTCAGCCAGGGCTTGGATTTCTTCGGCGGTGGCCTGCTTAAACCACAGGGTCGCATTGAAGATAATGTCGTAGACGTGATCGTCAGAATGGACATCGGCCGTGATCTTGCCGCCGCAGTTGCAAACCGCATCCTCAGATGGCTTTGACGGATCGAGTTGGTTCGTCATGCCGACCGGGCAAGTCTGCAAATGGTCGTTGAACGCGCACGTTGGATCAGTGCAGAACCCATTGGCGTCCACCGGTGAGGAACACCGTGCGCACTTCGCCGGTTCCGCGTCCTGCTCGTGAACTTCTTCCACGGCGTACTCGGGTGTGGATTCGGTGCCTTCAAAGAAGTTCTGGTCGCCAACTTGATCCATGGCCTTCTGTTTGGCTTCATCTTCACTGACGGCTTCGACGTCGATCCAGACGCGGCGGGCGCTGGTTCGGGTTACGGCTACTTGGTACTGGGGCATGATGCTTTTCCTTTGCGAATAACGGTTTTCGTGATGTCGGCTACAGTTGATCTACCAAATCGTGGGGATAAATCGGTCTAGTATCATTTGTGCCCCGAAAACAACAACGGACACCCTTGGGTTGTCCCAGCCAGACTGCATAAGCCATGGAATCGGCGGTGTAGTGAACAACCCGCTCGTTGTAGTAAATCCGTGCGAAAGCAGTTTGCGCCTCGGACCAAGGGGTAGAATCACTCGGAGGTTGATGATTCATGTTGCGTTCCTTTACGAATAATGATTCCCGATAGAATCCAAGGTGGTTTCCAATGCGGTGGTGAACTGCTTGGTGGTCACATTCACCCCGGCACAGGCCAGGGCCAGCAGGAATGATTCCATACCGCCTATGGCGGCGTTGAACAGTAGGCGTTCTTCTTTAACTTCTTCCCGGTCACTATCCTGCCGTTCAGCTTGTGCTGGACAGGTTCGTTCGCAATCCACTTCACCACAGTTTGGGCAGGCATCTCGTAGGGCACCCGCCGAACCAACGATGGTCATGCTGCCGCCGCCCTTGCCGTCCGTTTCGATGATGATGTGCCTGTCACCCGAGAGCTTGATGGTTTGTTTGGTCATATCAGCCACCTGTCTTTTCCGATGCGGCCTTGGGTTTCAGTAGCGCATCCACCTGCTTGAGCCAACGCGACAGGCTTTTGCTTTTGCGGCAGGGCGCGCACCTGCCGCAGTCACAGTTTTCGTCGATCAGTTCAATGGTGTAGACGATGAGATTGCGCAACTTGCGAATCAGCTTGCGATCACTCGTCCAGCCGATGGCTTGGTCGTTGGCTTGCTTGTCGAGTTCGTGGGGGACGGTTCGGACTACAGCGGCCACGCCGTTCTCGCGGAGCAGATCGCTGATTTGCTCGTACATCATTTTCATGCCTTCCCCTTGATGGTGGCATCATCAGGCTGAAAGATGACACCGTCGATGTTGCACTTTCGCGCCACCCAGGTGCCGCCACCGAAGTTCTTATTGATGTGCGCGGCCAGTTCCTTGTCGCTGATCTGGATGGTCTGCACGGTCAGCCCGGGGTAGTTCGCGGGCCGGATGGTAATTTCCAGCCAGATGTCACCCTGAAGCCCAATCCAGACATTGTGATGTCCGGGTTCATCATCGTTGGTGAGCCAGATGTTGCCGCGTTCCGTTTCCACGAAGCGGTCATCAAGGACAACGGCATACATATTCGGCTTGGTGGTGGCGCGGGAATTGATCTCGGCTGCCGCGATGCGGGCACGCCCGAGCAGTTTGTCAATTTGGCCTTTCCGCAGGTCCATGGCTTCCGTCAGGACGCTGTACTGGATCAGATTCGCGGCTGAAATCTCGGATATCAGCCGTGGGAACTGGATTGCGTCACAGTCCCACGGGGTAACAGTTTTGTTGCTCATGTTCAGTTGCTCCGCATCCAGGCTTCGATTTCACGCCGCTGCTTGGCGGTTGTGCGTTTGACGAAGCTGGAGTAGTTAGGTCCGCATTTGTCACGGCCGCCGGCCTTCTGGTAGGCCTCAAAGGCGTCAAGGTCGGCGCGGTGCCGTTCAATGGCTCGGCGGGCCGCTTCAAAGAAACCCTTGGCATAGAACAGGATTGCATCACCCGCTTCGTTGACAACGCGCACACGGCCTGAGGCCAGTACCGTGTCGATGAATTGACCGGTGCCTTCCATCAACCTGTTGGCTTTCGCTTTGGTCATGGTGGTTACTCCAAGTCCAGGACGCGGGCCACGTTGTCGATGGCCGGTCCAATGAAGCCGTCGTACAGTTCCTGTTCGTCGCGGGCCGTCATGAGCTGTTTCGCTTGGGGGAACGAAATTCCATAGCGATCTGACAACACTTGGGCCACGGCCCTCATGATCGGGTCCATGGCGGGAGCCATCTTGGCGCGGCGTTCCTTCTCGGCCTTGGGGATATGGGCCAGGGGCTTGACCTTGCGGCTGCCCTGCATCTGGCGCTGTTGTTTGGCCCGAAACAGGACGCTTTGGGCGTTGGTGATCTCCAGGACAGTGGGCGGCCCGTCAGGGATGAACTTGGTAACGTCCAGTGGTTTTTCAAAAGTGTTGTTCATACGGTTTCCTTGTTCATGCGAATAAGCCAGTCGATGGCTCGCCCCATGACGCAACAGCGATCAAACCCGGTCGTCGTTTCAATCCGATGACCGAAGCGGCGGCCGAGGTATCGGCGGCGAACCTGGATGCTTCCTTTGAGTTCTTTACCGTCAACGGTTACGAAATCATGGCGGTGCCACTGGCCCCACCGACTGGTGAATGTGGGGCCGCATTTAACCTGGATGTCCAGCGGGGCTTCAATGGTGGTACTCATGTAGTTATCTCTTCTAAATATGGTTAATTGACTGCAAAGTTATCTTATAACTTTATGTGGGCAATCGGGGTATAACTAGCAGGACTTGTAAGGTGTGTAACGCGACGAAATCTTTGAAATCGTTTGCGAGTCGGAAGGTGCGTGGCGTTTTGTATCGACGGTACATTTGTTCGGCATGTCGCACCAGGCGATGGCGACAGCGAAAACCCGAAATCATATCGTTGTACAATCGACAGCAAAGATCGAAGTACAAGGTGAAGAATCCTGCCGTTCGAGAGGTATTGTACAGTCATATAGGACAACATTCCTGTAAGTTGTGTGGGTGTAGTAATAAAACCGTATTGGGATTTCATCATAGAGTTGCAGATCAACGAGAGTTCACCATTAGTGTTGCCATTGGTAAACTGACGTCCCTTGCCAGACTCAAAGTTGAGGCGGAAAAGTGTGACGTGCTTTGTGCCAATTGCCATACCCTGCATCATAGATTCCATGCAAACAAGAAAACCACTGTTCGTGCCACAAAGGCGTTGAAGACAAAAGAACGCCTGTTGCGTTCGTTGGGCATCAATACTTGCAACAGGTGCGGTAATCCGGATAGTCGTGTATTGTGCTTTCATCATTTGCACGATAAAGAGTTTAGCATTAGCAGTGGAATCATTACCAATAAGTCATTCGAGACACTGTTGACTGAGGCTGGAAAATGTGAAGTTCTTTGTCTTAACTGTCACCTTGAAGAGCATAACGGGTAGCATATTCAACTACTCGTTCTGCCAGTTCTTCCTGTACAAAAGAATGTCCCAGGTATCCCCAGCAGGCGTCTTCGTCGATCTTCTCCCCCATCACGTCGTAAACATCGACGGCAACCCCGTAGGATTCACCAGTTAGGAACAGGTCATACTCGGTGACCTCGGATTCCAAGGCAGAAGTGACGTGTTCCGGGGCGACGCCCATCTTGGCGATTTCTTCCGGGCCGGCGTAAATGTAGCCAACCCGGCCACTGTCCCATCCGCCTGGATCGACATGGCTGAAGCTGCTAGTGCTCATCGTGATGCCGCTGTGGTCGAGCAGAAACAGTGGCACAACGGTGTAGCCCTTGGCGGCAACCAGTTCCCGTACCTTGGCACCCATGGCCAGAATCAGCTCTTCGCACTTCTTGGCAAATTCCGGGCCGGATGCGCTGAATTCAGGGTGCGCCGCCGGCCAGGCAGCCAGTTCGGTATCACTTTCCTGATCCAGCTTTTCGTATTCTTCTTCGCCCAACAGCGATCGCCACATCGCTTTTGGGTTTTCATGGGTATGCTTGTCCCCGAGGGTATACCGGCGATGCCAGCAAACCATGACACCAAAGTTGTCATTCTCCCGTGGGTCTGGTGGGTCCGACTCGTCGCACAGGTAGCCAATGACAGTCTTGCCATTGGGCAAATCCTGGATGGTCGGCTCCTGGCCGTTCCCCGGCTCGTAGCTCAATTCAAATTCGCGTTCATTGTGCTCAATGGAATAGGTGGTTCGTTTCTTGATTTTCACGCTCATGTTGTCTCCTTGTTCGATGGTTGGGCGTTGTGCCAGTGTTTGGGTAATGTAATCTTGACGAATCGCCCATTTCGTCTGACTCTACCCTGTCCCCTTTGGACTGCATTCAAAAGGGCTACTTCAAAGTGAAAATTCCACTCCTCCAGCATTTCAATGGCTGCATTGCAGCAGATGTCAGCATCGTTGCGGGAGTACACCGCCATGCCAATGCACTCTCCACGGGTAACTTCAGAAGTTGCACAGAAACCCGCACGGCCGTACCGGGCGATCACGTCCATCGCCTTGTCCACTTGCTTCATCGTGGGACGTTTAGCAGCTTTCGTCGCCATGGGTATCCTTGTTGATGGTCAACTCGTGGTCGTACCGATACATTCGGTAGCACAGTTCGGCACATCGCTCGGGAGTAATCACCCCATCGCGGCAGTACGATCGGATATGCGATTCCGTACATGTCCGCATGATGATGCTGGTGATGCCAAGCCCGTGACTGATGTTCAGGATGGCTTCCACACGTGCCACGTATTCATCTTCGGTCAACGTATGCACCGGCGGGATGATTTCCTTGGCACCGTTGGGACAGTGCTTCTTCTTGCGGCCACACCCGCAGCCGCACAGCTTGTTGCGATCTTTGCCGCTGACCTGTGGGGTACGGTTGGTGCTGGGGATGACACGGGGTTCACATCTGGCCCCGGCGGCCGCGTAATGCGATCTCGGTGGAAAGCCGTAGTCAGTCAGTCCCACCGTAGATAATGCCAGTGAATACAATGCTGTGCCGGGCAGTGCTACGGCTGATCCAGCCATGCCATGAACCATCCCGCTCTTTCGCGGGGCACTTATTGTTGTCATGGTGCCAGGTTCAAATACCATATTATATCTCCTCGATCTCAAGGGTGGTCAGAATGTCCGTTCGTAGTAAGCCTGCCTCGTCGTCGCCCTTTGCATCACGCTCAAGCAGCCGCCGTAGCACGACCCACATGCTGTGGGGACTGACGGAGCACATCAGGCGATGGCACACCATTTCACGTTCCCAGTGGAACTCGCTTTCGGTGACCGCTTCCAAATGGCTGTCGATGCCTTCATTGACCACACCCACCATGAGCGTGGCATCGTTCCCGGTAAGGCCCATCCAGTAGGGTTTGCCATCCAGCGCCTTCAGGACGACTTCCTGCGGAGTTGTTCCGTAGCTGTATGCTTGGGCAATCATGTCATGCTCCGTGTCCAGTGTCTTCGTAACAATCTTCAGCGGGAGGGCTGTAATCCATGGCTTTCAGTTGCTTACAAAGATCACCAAAGCTGGATGCCATGAGCCAATGGATGAGCGGGTGTGATGGGGTGGGATACCCGTCGTACCAGAACAACCATTTGGTTTTGCGTTTCATGTGTTCTCCCGGTTAGCTGTTCATGGCGATGCGTGCGCCCTGGGGGTCGTGCATGGCGTAACACTTGAAGGCACGCTGCATCCTGGCAGCTTTGCCCAGCATGTCTTCCATCACGGCAATCATTAGCTCGTTGTTACGGCGTGACTGCATTTGGATTCGGGCAATCAGCGGCCAGCGTTTGAATCGCGACGGGTTTTTGATCTTCATGCGCAACGCACAGAAGTTCAGGTCCGCTCGTTTCGCTTTGGGTAGTTGGTCGGGTCGGCTGAGTTTCATGGTTCTCCGTCTTTTGGCCGGGAGGGTTCTTGGCGTAGATGATCGCCTGGTCGAGAAAGATGGCTGCGTTGCCATTGAGGGCATTACCGCTGATCCAGGGGAAGCTCCACTCCAGGACTTTGACTTCATTCAGGAACACATCGCAGTACAGTTCCTGGCTACCCTTGGGGCCTTTCTCCCAGACGGTTTTGTAACCATCCTTTTCGAGCGTCAGGGTCTGCTTCTTCACGATGTATCCTTTGGTTAGGCTTCAACCAGTTCGGCTGGTTCTTCAACAGGTTGGATAACGGGCTTGGATAGGGGCTGCTCAGCCACCCGTGTTTTGACCACCAGGCCACCTTTGAACCGGGGCTTGGCCGGCACCCTGGGCTTGGGCGGCAGCTTAATCTTGAAGTGACGCGCTTCGATGCGGAGCCACTTGCCAAGCGCGGCGTACTGTTCATTCGCCGGCTTAATGAGCAGTCCATGGATGTACGGCATGGCGCTCTCAATTACTCCAGAAGCCTCGCGTTGGCTGGAACACATGGTCAGATGCCGCCAAGGTTTCGTGTTGCCGCCGGGCCGCAACTTCTTGGCCAGATTGATGGCACTCAGGAGGCTGGCCGGCGAATAGGTGCTGCTGGGACGGTGGTAGTTCCAGTTGTGAAGCCGTTTGCGGCGGGTGACCATGTCTTCGGGCGGTGATTTTGTGACACCTTTCAGTACGTCACCGAACGGCTGTTCTGGCCAGTTGTTGTAGTTCAGCATCTCGCCCAAGGCGTAAAGCACGCGGTTGGGCAGCTCACCGGTGGTGAATCGCTTGAAGGTCTTGACGCGAATGTTGTGGTCCTGCAACGCCGCATTCTTCGGGTTCCAGCGGAGTTTCATGTATGAACCACCGCCGCTGGAGGCGATCGTAAAGCCTTCCGCACGGTATTCCCCATCCTGGCCCAGCCGGTTATAATCTTCCGTCTCGATCAGAATCACGTCGTGGGCGTTGCAGAGCATCCGCAGTTCGGTGCGGTTTTCGGGATGGACTGCCACCGGATACTTCATGATCTGCCAGCCGGTGACGTACTCGGTGCGATAATGGCGATCGCGGCGGCGGTAGCCACGATCTTCCTTGTCCCGGTAATAGAAGCGGACTTCCACACGTTCGCAATAGTCGATGCGGGTAGAGCCTTCTTCGGTCGGGTAGGTCTCCCGGATGCGTTGTTCAACGTCTTCGATCGTGTCACCGACCACAACGCGATCATCTTCCGCTTTGATGATTTCGGCGGCGTTAGTGGCAATAACCCAGAAGTCAAAGTCTTCATGGATGTGGTTATCGCCGCTGTTGAGTTTCAGGCCATCGCCACGATGCAGAATAGCACCAGCGACGCCGGCCTTTTCCAATGTTGTTGATCCGTCATGTACGTTGCGCATGAAATCTCCGGTTGTTATAGGGCTGCCTTGATGAGTCGCTGCGGGAGTGGCAACCCATGTTTTGCTTTCGGTGTCAGAAAAACGGTAGAATGGGTACTACCAGCCGTTGCTGTATAATCGCTAAGGCGGAATAGCTGTTGAAACATAGCTCCGTGACTATTCACGCACAGCTTGATTTCACCTGTTTTGCTCTTACCCATGACAACGACGCCATAACCCTTATGAAGCTGTAACCATGTTTTGTAGTCCACGAAAGCTCCCGTAAAAGCGGGGTCTGGGCCGTAAGCACCCAGACCCCGCGTTGCGACGTGAACGGTTCTGGCTTAGTTGCCAGAGGTGAGGAGGGGCAGCGAACGCACCGTGCCGATTTGTTCCAGGAGCTGTTCACCCTCGGCCATTTTGGCAATGGCGCACCGGGTCATCTTGGCCTGGACGCGGCGACCAAAGGCAGGCAGGTTACTCCTCTCCTGCTTCAGATGCACCAGGTCCACCTGGACCTGATTGATGTCGTCGAGGGTGTTGGCAAGCTGCTTGAGCAAGCTGGTGGCCTCGGCGGTAAAGGGGATGGTCACCGCACGACTGTGGGTGGTGCTGCTGTAAGCCGACTTGGCTTCCTTGATGGCCACCTGGAAGGACCACTTGCGGGCCTTCTCCTCGGTGCCGGCAGCGGTGACCTCGATCTTGAACTTACCGTAGTCAGCTTCAGACAGGGCCTTCACGACCACCTGATCGGCCGTGGTGTCGATGCCGGCAATCAGCTTGGGGCCAATCGCATCGAACGCAGCCTTCAGCTTACGCTGCTGGGTGTTGAGCTGATCCAGCTCACGCTGACCATTGATTTGTGCGGCATGAATCCGTTCTTCCTCGTTGGTCTTGGCCAGCTCGATAATGTCATTTTTATCAAAAGTGGCGCTGATTTCCATAATCCGCTGATGTAACAGACTACCAGGGGTAGCGTTCACCAAAGCTGTGGCGGCACCCTGGGCATCGGTGATGGCATGACCGGCGATGATCTGGGTGGCGACGGCGGAAGCGGATGAAGCGGAGGCGTTCTTGGAATTAGACATTGCGAAATCTCCTTGCAGGTAAAAGCCCCTGCATGGCTCAGACAAACTAAACTTGGCTGCTAATCACATAATCAGCAGCCTCTAACTACTTAATCGGGTAAATTCGGATGAGTTTTCAGAGAAGTCTTCAGAATCTTCTTCGGGCGGGGCATAAAGTCAGGGCAGACGGGTAGCTAATAGAGGTTCATGTAGCCTCCTCTCTGTAATGTTGGTTATCCCAGGGTGAACAGGTCAGGCAGCCTTGGCGACAGGGGCTACACCCCAAGTTGGCCACAGGTGGCGTAGGTGGGCTGGCAGGTGATCGGACACGATCGCGTCGAGTTCGTGGCCGGCGATCTGGTCGTTGTCACCCCTGCCGTCTACGGCAAAGTCTTCCAGGCCGTTGGCATCGACCACGATTAACAGCCGATGGTCGCTGGTGGTGGAATTGGGAAAGCCATGGCCGGGCCGGTGTGCCCAATTCCACGTGTCTCTGGCACTTAGCCACATGGTATAGCCAACATCGGCCGTAGCCACGGTACTGGTCGTGATACGCATGGTTTCTCCTGTTTAGCTGCGCGGCCATTGCCGGATCGAGGATTGGGTCTTAACGGGGCCGGGTGTGCTGCCCCTTGTTTGTCGTCTTCATCGAGGTAGTCGTAACACATGGCGGGACCATCAACGTGCCGGACGTACACGTCAAAGCCGCCGGATCGAAGGCCGATCCGGTGGGCCAGGTTCAGGTCGAGTTCTGATTGCAGCTTGGTGCCATCAATCTCGAACGTCACCTTGCCCATACTGGCCTTGATGACCGTGCGTGACCCGCAGGTGGTGGGCATTCGCCAGTGATATGTCAGGTCCACCCTGGAACCTGGCTTGAGGTATCGTTTCAGTTGAGCAAGTGTTTCGATCATGGTGTATCCAGGTTAGCTGAGTGCCTTGGCCGGATTGTTGCGGTAAGCCCAGTTGTGCTTGTTGATCTGATGTTGTGGGCGGCGGCCGGCAAGCCTGTCGAGCGGGAACCAACGGTTGGCACCCGTAGCAAGATCAGCATCGACACCTTCGTACAGGAAATCGACAATCACCTGGGGACAGTTATAGAACTTGCCATCCTTGAGCACACACAGTTGACTGTCACCGCCGCAGCCGTAGAAGTCGTTAAAGGCCCAGACTTGTACCAGGTGCAAGGCACAACGCCGGCTGATATCCGGCAACACTTTGGAAATGTCTTCCGGGGTGTGGCCTTGTGCAAAGATGTTCAGGTGTCGTGATACCGTTTTCGGGTTCATGGGTTTTGGCATTTGAGTTCTCCGCGCTTCGTTTCAATGGCCGGGTAGCCGCAGGGTTGGTTTGCGAAGTTTGTAGTATTCCGACCACGTTAATCCGCCCAACGGCGGGATTGGATCAAACCAGTTGTCGATGATGTGGTGGAAGTGTTGACTGGCCGCTTCCTTGATAAGGAAGACTGTCTCGTGTTGCAAGGTTCGGCGGCCGGCCTGAATGGTGAACGTGTACCACTTGTCCGTGCCGTCGTCGGCACATGCCAGGATGGCAAACAGCCGTTCATCCTTGTGTTTCACGGCTGGTGTACCGGGCAGTGAACCGACCCAGCACGCCGCCTTGAACTTCAGGCCACGTTTGACGACCAGGCGTTCGGCGGTATCCATGGCTTTCTTGTTGGGATCACGATTCATGGTTGTCCTTATTCATGTTTCCGGGGTGTGTAGAACGTCACGATTGACCACATAGCCATTGGAATCTAACTGGGTAATCCACACCCATTCATGCTTGGCACAGCCAAGTTTATTGAACTCCTTGCGGGCCGCATCGGCGGTTGGGAACTTGGTGGCTTCTTTCAAGACGTGTCCCTTGTCAATGGCACACCAGTCAGCGTGGCCTTGGCCGATGTAGTACATGCTTGGGCCGTCTTCGCTTTCGCCGTCGTCCATTTCCAGAACAAAGTATCTGGTTGGATTGATGGGTTTGATCGGTTCACCGGGAACCTTGGCGAAGCTGGTGGCACCAGATGCCTTTTGGATTTGCACATCACGAACAGTAATGTTGTCGAAGGCCGTCTTCGCCAGCTTGTTTTGTGCCAATTCGTTCAACTCGGTGTGATCTTTCACCTTGTAGACCAGGGCGACGAATTCCAGGATGGTATCGATGTACTCGCCATCCCAGGTTGATCGTTTGAGGAACTTGTCTTCGGCTTTGGTAAAGGATTCGGCCAAAGCGACCATCCAGCCCCAGATGCCACAGAAGCCGCCGTGGCTTTCGCCGTACTTGTCATAAAACTTCTTGTACCGCTTGTCACCGTGGAACTCAGCGGAAATGGCGGCAATGTTTTCGCGGAAGCGGCTTTCGCGTTTGCTGATCTTCATGTCGGCTCCCGTTCTTCGCGATAGTGATCCTGAGCGATGCTTAGGCACTCATTAAAGTCGATCTTTTCATCGTGGCCGAAGTGCATGAGGTTGGCGAGCAGATCAATCACACACGAACGGGGATCAGCAGAGAATTCGTCGGGACCGTTGACAGTCGCCAAACATACTGCTGCTGCGGCGATGCGTTCTTCATTGCTTCTTGACATGATTACTCCTGTTCTTCATGTTGATGTCTTACCCAATCCCAATATCCGAGATTGGTATCGCCATTGGCCACTTCCAGTTGCCAATCCTCACGGCCAAAGGCTTCGTCGTTACCCCACACGTCGGCAGGATTGACTGATAGGTTCAGGTGAGCAAGTCGCTGCGGTTCATGGAAGGACTCGAAACCCACCGCTGTGGATATCGCTTTGGCAATCGGATGCCACACATCAAATTCAACATCGAAGCGTGGTCCATGGATGGGGTCTTGGAATAGGCCGGCTGCCATACCGGTCAATGTGGCCAGATCGAGCATCTGCTCTTTGCTCAGGCGGACGAAGAAAGTGTCTCCGAGCAGTTGCTTGATCTGTTCGATTTCCTTCTCGGCGGTCAAACTGCCACCGCTTTCGCCGACATTCTCGATGAGCATGTCTTCAACTTCACCGTCGGCGCTGACCTGGGCCATCAGGAAGTCCAACGCATAATTGATGATCTTTCGTTGTCGTTCATTCATAGGACACCTTGTTGCTTGAACTGAATGGCCAGCAGCCGCAATGCGCGCCGCTTCTTGTCGGTACGTTTCTGAAACCGCCGGCAGTGTTTGACCTCATGCGACTCCTGCGGCCTGACGGTGTGTGATCCACACTTGCACCGTTTGAACCGGCTGAGCTTCCAATCCCATATTGGTTCTTGAGCGACAGTGCGGACGCGGGCACAGCCACAACAAACATAAGTTGGCATGGTTCACCGTTGGCGATCGAGCACGCGGTATTGCACGGCTTCGGCGATGTGTTCTTCCGTGATGTCGTTCGATCCTGCCATATTGGCAATCGTGCGAGCTACGCGGATCGCCGCCTTGATGGAAGCCGGCGTCAGCCGGAGTTCATCCATGGCTTGGCGTAACAGGTTGATGGTCGAGTCATACATCGACAAGGGACGGCATTTCGCGGCGAATTCCCTTGCCCGGACAACGGTCTCGGCGATGAGCTTACTGTCGGTGCCACGTGTACGGCCGAGCAGTTCCTTTGATGTCACCGCCGGCGCTTCACAGTGCAGATCGAACTTGGTCACGGACTTGGCCAGATTCGCTTCCATTGCAGTCCGGAAATTGGCGTAATCAGCCAGTTGCACCATGGGCGGCGTGGTGTACTCGGCGAAGGTTGGCTTGTTGGTGCCGGCGTTGTTGCCACCGGAAGGCAACAGCTTCTCGAAGACTTCCCCCGCAGCATAGGTAAGCATCGACTTGCCGCAGCCGGCGGGGCCGTACAGGACTGCCGAGTGGCCGCCGGCCAGGGCGATCGTCAGGACACGTTTGGCCGACTCATGGCCACGGATGTCGGCGAAGTCAGTTGCCCCTGCTTTTAGGGGAGCCATCAGTGGGATGACCAGCATGTGGGGGGCGTCAGGGATGTTGCGCGTTGCGGGTGGTTTTAGGTCTGCGGCATGTAGCATGTTGCGGTTTCCTTTTGGGCGGTGGTTGTATGTAGTTGTTCCTGTTCACGTTCGACCAGGCTTTTGCGATGCGTGTAGGCCAGGCACACTTCAGGCAGGCCGCGCACCTGGCCCCAGAAGAACTGGGCGTCACGGGATAGCACGGCCGCATCATTGGCGGTGTCCACACAGATCGGGCGTTTGTCCTTGGCGTCCTTCGGCGGCCGGGCAAAGGCGAGATACCAACCGGCGTGCTCATAGACCACGACGATCAGGTTGCGTTCCTTTTGCCATTGGGCCAGCAGTTCAGCGGCCACTTCCTGCATGACTTCATTGCCCCACTCATCGGCAGCAAGGCAAACGTAAATACGGGCAAGATGGTCAGCCATATCAGTTCTCCAGATCGATGTAGGTGTGCTCAGGCAGCAGGTTGATTCGTTTCCGAAGAGTTTCAACCTGCTTGTGGCTGTCGATTGCCGAGTTGTCGAGGTGATTCAGAATGGCGTCACCATCAACCAGGGAGTGGTTGTTGCCGCCCCAGGAGAAGTCCGGGTCACTCGCGCAGAATTCCGTCCACAGTTTGCGCAGTCGCGTGAATAAATCGCTGGCGTTGACATACTTACAGGCATGGATATTCATGTCTTTCTCCCTTTGATGTGCCCAGGTGATGCTTCGTCCAGTCGCTCACTGACAAACGCGTCGTTGCCCATGTCGGAGTGACGCCACGCACGCAGGAACAGGGTGTCTTCATAGAGTTCGACCATGGCATGGGCGGTGTCGGTTTCCTCATCGCCTGGCTGTTTGTCGTGCGGGGCGATGGTCAGCCAGATTTGACTGGTGCCGAGTTCCACCCTGGCGTTCGCCTTGCGGGTGCCCGACCCGTCGTGGCAAACCATGGGGATATTGACCGCCAGCAGTCCGTGATCTTGCGACAGGGTCATGCCATTGGGCAACGTGATGACGTCGCTGGTGCTCAGTGCCGCAGCTATCAGCTTGTCTAAATCAGACATGTTGTTCTCCTGTTGGTTGCGCCATGGCCTTGTCGTAGGCGATCAGGCTATGTTGCAAGACGTGCCAACCTGAGCCGCCATGGTTGTTGATGTAATCTCGTACATCCGCCACAACCTTTTCGGCCGGCGTCTGGTTCGGATTCGGTATCGGCACAGCCGGAACCACCATCGTCAATTTCGACACTTCAGGGGGTGTGGACCTGACGAGTGCCAACTGAAGGGCGGCAACCTTCAGCGCATCATTGGGTTCTTCTAGGCATTCTTGGATGACCACGATGTTTATCAGGACTTCGTGTGCATTGTTGGATACCACCGTGTTGGGGTGTTCCATGCCGGGCTGCCACCATGCCAATTCGGCATCGAACTCGAATTTGGCTTCGGAGTGGCGCACATAGGTCAGCCCGTGACTCTGGCACCAGGTCTCGATCTCCTCGAACATCCCGCCACGGGCCTGATCGTTGTAAAACTCGACGGTGGTTGCATTGGCAATGGCGTTGTCGATCTCATTCCTGATGGAAGAAATGTCATCTGGGCCGTTGTAGTCGCTCACCCGTACCGTGCCATCGAGTGCTTCGAGAAATTTCTGGTACAGCTCCGCTGTCAGCGGGCCACCGATCTCAATCTTGCCAGGGAAATAATCACCCATGGTGAACCTTATCTTTCTGCCGGGTTAGACGGCTGGTGTAGGGAAGTTGATGTAAAACCCGTTATCGCAATCGCCTAGCATCCGGTAGAAGGCACCCATGAATTGGATTTGCCAATGGGTGTTGCGGGCACTGCGTCGTGGTGTACGGCGTATCTGTTCAATCACCTTCCGGCGTTGTCGCACTTCGATGTTGATATCGCCGGAAAGCGGTTTCCACCTATCTTCAAACAGCGACATGACTGCTCCAGTTGTTACGACGATGGATTACTCAGGCGGTTGGTCGTGGTTTCGTGAACGGCACGTTGGCTGGCAGCGCAATCCCGGCATTATCATCACAGTGGCGCACGCCATCGTTCCCGCGCTCGGTTTCTTGGAGTGCATAGGCGACCGGGTTGGCTGAGCAATTGACTTCGGCCAACAGCCGGATCACGATTTCAACCCCGTCACGTTCACCTGGCTTCCTTTGTTCGAGCAAAGCGAAAATGACGTGGGTGGCATTCAGTGCAGCGGTATTGCAGTTCTCGCCCGACTGATCGCCGGGTTCGCATTCAGTGCTGATGTTGTGAACGGCACTGAGTAGGTCGAGAAAGGCTTGCTTGGTGATCTGTTTGCGTGGCATGGATTCTCCAGGTTAATGGTGTTCGGGAATTAGACAGGGACGCGAATGCCCATCGTGTTGGTGCCCGACTTGCGGTACTTACGCACCCGGTTGATTCGTTCCGGGTGAAACCACAGAATGCAGCGGGCAGGCGTGGTTACGCCATACTTGCGGTACTTGACTGGGCTGTAAGCCAACTCCAGGTTTAGACGCCGGATGACAAGGTTGATGAAGCGGATGAACATGTGGCTCCAGTTTGGGGTTATTGTCCTTGAGCAATGGCGGCGTCTATCGGGTAGTCTTGGACGTGTGCTTGCAGCACATCCCAGTTGATGCCGACTTCGGCGCTGAACTTGTGCAGCACCTTTTGCAAGACTTCCCGGGCATGTTCATCGCTAATGGCGCGCATCGACTGCACGTCGCCTATATCCCAGACGATGGCGATCTTGTCCGTCCATTCAGCGGTGAGGGACTTCTTGGCCGCCTCGGCCTGGTCGGGCTGGATCACGTGGTCACTGATCAGTCGCTGGATCATTGCATCGATTTGATGGGAATACATGGATGAGTCCTTTCAATTGGGGTCAGTGCTGGCGCAGGTGTGATCGGTAGAGTTGTTTGCCGTGATTCATACAAATATCCAAAACAAGGGGCTTGGGCGGTTTGCCGCCGCCCAAGCCCCGATCTTTATTTCCTGCTTCTATAGGTGGTGATCCACCCAAACTTGGGGGTGCAACCCCTCAATCTACAGAAACGGTGGGTCGGCCTTCACCGGCCATTTGGCGCTGTTGGGGCGACGTATCGCCCAATTCATGGTTCGTGGCCACCCACGCTGGGCGGCCATGAGCAGGCCAAGTGTCAGCGGTTCAGCTATCGCCACCATCATCGGGATGGCCACAGCCACCAGGTAGACGGTCAAAACGAGCAGCATGGCAGTTCCAAGTAATCAGCGTGTGCTAGTCGTGACTTCTTCGTTACGGCCTTGAAGGTGCCGTACAACCGTTGTCTCTTCATTTATATAATCGGGTAAAACGGGCGGGGTTTTCAATGAAGCCACGATTATTTGCATTGCGAAGCAAACATCGTCATCAGTGATCGGTGTCCGGAAGGGCTGCCGACCACCCAATTGTGGCACGGGTGCCAGGATCGCCCAATCACCGATTGTGATCCCGTCCGGGAATGGGGCGGCGAAGATGGCCGTCCAGCCGGCCGGGTTGAGCGGCTGCCACTTGTGTCCTGTCCACAGTACCACCAAGTTGGGTTCACGATGAATCAAGGCACCCATGGTGGGCGTGAAGTGCGTCGGGATGTTGGCGGCATTGAACCGACAAAGGACTTTGACCGGCGCAGCCGTAGCACGGCTGGCATTGTGAATGTTCTTCATGTTGTCCTCGGGGTTAGGTCACGCAGCTCGACGATGTGATGCCGTCAAGGCGTAACAGAGATTGGGTAGCAAGACGAACACGGCGAAGGGTTTTGCACGGTGATGATTCTTGCGGTATAATTCGATGCGAGTCGGGCAATCGTCATTGCCATGCAGGATGGCCGCCACGACATCCGTGGTGAAATAGTTGAACGGCAGCAAGTTGCGGAACGGTTCCAGGTGCGTGTCGAATAACCACTGGATGCCATCGTGCTTGTCTTCAGTCCTTGTGAGTAGGGTCACGGTTACTTTCGGGTTGAGGGATAATGGTACGATGGGCCTTGACAAGAAAAGGTGCCAACCTCTCGATCGGTGGTACTGAGGTCACGTCCACGTATGCTGTACTTCCAAGCGTACCTCGTAAAACTGCTATGCCTTCTCGCTTTCCAACCTGGATCAATCCAGAAATAGTGGAGACGCATACCCACTGTTGGCCAAGCGGGGCTGCGGCATTCGATCAGTCCTTCGCCAGCATTACACCATTGATGTTGATAATTATGCCTCATACGGCTCCCAGGGTGGTGGGCTTCTCGATCACTTCCAGGTAAACCCGGTGGTTGCTTTTCCGGCGTTTGAGCCGCTTCTCCAGGAATGCCTGGGACATGCGTTCGTTTTCAAGTTGTGCGGCAGAGCGGCGGGTGGCAGCAATGGCTTCCGCCAAGAAGTGGCAGAAGTCCCACCGGCGTTCTTCAGCCGGGTTGCTGGCAATGAATGACAGGGTGGACGCGACCATGCCAGAAGGAACCTTCTCCAGCAACCATCCGGTGCCACCGCCATGCTGCCAGCGGAGAGCATATTCGTCCTTACTGTAATGAGATGACACACGCAGGAAGATGTCGTACCGGTAGCTGTCGCCTGTCCAGTGGCTATTCCTTGGCTCGGCACACGGCCGTCCGAGGCCAAACCGAGCGGAACAAACGTGCGACCATGATGCCGTGTCGATCTTGATCGTGTCACGATTAAAAGTGGAATCAGGTTCAAATGGCGCGCCATCTTCGATTTCTTTCATCACCGGAAACGGTTCTAAATTGTACGGCATGAGTCACGTTCCTTTCCGTTGGGATTGACGGGTGCCAGTTAGTTGACAGGATATTCTTCAGGGCTTTTCAAGATCAAGGTACACAGCGCAGGGCTGGTTGCCCTTACACCGATCTCGATGTCGCGGATGCGGTTCTGAATAGCGAGCTTCAAGTGGTTGGGCAAGTCAGCAAGGTCGGGATGACCACTATGCTTCACCCAGTCGGCTTCCTTTAACTTCAGGAAGTCGTACCACCAGCAGGCGATGCGATCGACCAGCGAGTAGTGATCTGCGTGCTGCAATACACGTCCAAGGACGGCAATGCGACGTTTATCGGTCACAGGTCCTCCGTTGCGGATTAAAGGCCCCGCACTGCCATCGAAGTAATTCCAAAGCCGTCCACCAGTGCCGCCTGTTCGCTCGAAATCAAACAGGACAGCACGGTGAACGTCTATTACTTAATCGGGTAAATCGAGGTGAGTTTTCAAGACAGGTCAGAATTACACGGCCAACGGGTGCCGCAGGGCATCCACCAGTTCACGATGGCTGACCAGGACGGGCAGATCTTCACATTCGACCGGGTACAGGCTGTCGAACAGGTGACCGCCGATAGTGTAAGACCGGCAGGTTTCGATCTCGCAGCGGCTGGCGAGCACCTTTTCGATGACTTGCATACGGATCAGTGATCCGGTCTGGGTGATCGCCTTGACTACACCACGGCTAACCAGGCAGACGCCTTGGTGATCGACAGCAGGGATGGGGTCGGAGAGATTGAGGTCGTCACCGACGTGAATGCCACAGGCTTGGGCCAAATAGACGGTTGGATCGTTGATAAGATTGCGGGCCATAACAGGCTCCCTTTGGGGTTGAGTGAATGGGATTGAACACAAAATGCGTGGTGTGAACTGGCTGTTGGTTACATCGCCAGCAACTGTTCACGGAATTGGGTTTGCCGAGCATCCTCGGCGGCGCGGGCGGCCTGTATGGTGTGTTCCCCATGGAAGTTCTCACCACGTTGGGCAGCTTCGACGCGGCACGGCATCGTGGCTTGGACACTGGCCGGGGCCAGATCGTAGACGCCAGAACCGTCCTTGCTGGTCAGGTCCAACAGATACGTGTTACCCTTCCGCAAGGTGATATAAACACCCGGCGAAAGTTCACACTTCCCTTGGCTGAGAAGATCAGCCCAGGCGAAGCCAAATTGGACCAACTTGACCTTGGCATGGTCACGTAGGATACGAACTTCAAACACGGTAGTTCCTTTGCCCATCAGCCGATGGGGCTAAATGACTCGAACAGAAATGGGGAAGCCCCCGGCCCGATTGCCGGGGGCACGATACCCAGGTTTAGGCCTGGGCATTCTTGGCGGCTTCGGCGCGGGCGTTAGCGGCCTCGATCTCGGACTTGCGAGCCTTGGATGCGGTCAACGACCGTCCCAGGGCGATACGGATCGCAGTGTCCAGACCGAAGGTGTTGCCGCCGTAGGCAACGGGGCTGCCCAGGTCACTCAGCCAGCGAATGCTGGTAAGCAAGTCCTTGAACAGACCACCGCTGATCCACTCCAAGGCCAGCTTGAGGTTATTGGCGCGGGCCTTCTTGGTATCAGCGGACACATCGTCCTTCAGACCACCCACGTAGGTTTCCAAGGCAACGCCGGCCTTGGCCTGGAAGTTCACGTCCAGCAGCGCCGCGGTGGCGCTCTTGACGGTGATCTTGGCTTCGGGAAGGTTCTTCTTCCGGTCATCCAGGGGGATCATGCTGTTCATGAACAGCGTCACCGCCGTACGGGCATACGGCCCGTAACCGATGACCTCATCGTCGTGCTTGGTCTGATTGGACAAACCAAAGCCGATGAGGACCATCTTGGCGGTTTGGGTGATGTGGTTGCGAACCTTCTCCACGGGTTCGGCCGTGGTGATGCCGAGTTTGGTCATCGCGGCAGCATCGAGCTGGTTGGGGTTGATATCGTGTTTGGCGACATCTTCCAGCAGCTTGAGTTGGGCGACGATAACGGCGACATTTTTCGCACCGTCACCATCATCTTGACCAGCCAACAGTTTGGCACGCTGCTCAGCCGGAGCCTGATGGCCCTGGGGGGCGCGGCGGGCCTTACGAGCCTTCTTCACCGGCGCATCCAAAACGGCGATGCCAGTGGCATTCACGTCCTGATCGGCGGTGAGGGTGTTGTGGGTCACATTGTTGGAAGCGGCGATATTCTTCGCCATGGTAAATCTCCTGGCTGGATTAAGCCCCAGCCGGCTAAATGGGGAAACAGAAAAGGCCCGGGCACTCGCCACGGACCTTCGGAAACGGTGACAGTTAAAGAACCCCGAAACCCCTGCGGTGATTGGTTACCCATCCGGCAGGTGCATAGACGCTCCTTTGTTTAGTTGTTGTAGGTTTGGTTAGGCGGCGGCCACCTGGTTGATATCAAGCGAACGCGAGCACTGCTGGCACTCCAGCCCGGGCGGGGCCAACTCCAGGCTCACCCGGTTCCAGACAGGATTGTGCTGAGGCAAGTTGCCAGGCAGCCATTGATCCAAACAGAAGTAAGAACAGAAGTGGTTAGTTGACAGCCGAGTGCGCAGAACCAAAGCCTGACCGATCGGTGCCACCCCATGGTGGGCCGCCGGGGGCCGGGCGGGGCCAGTACGGGTCGGCAAAGCAACAGGACCAATAGGTAGAACAGATACAGGTAACATGGTAAGTAGAACTCCAGTCTAAAAGGTTGAAAAACTATCCAACCGTCGATCGCTTGTCTGACAGGTCGCAGATAGGCTCAAATGGGTGTGTCCCAGGGGTATCCCCACTAGCCGCAGTCAACCAAGGCCACGGATTTGATTAAAGTGGTGATGGTGGATGGTGAAGCTGTAAGTGTCGGTGGATGCGGTGGTTAGGATGGTGGTGTAGGGGTGGTTTTGGTGGTTGGTGGTGGTTGAAGCGACAAATAGGGTGCCATCGTCTCGCACTTCTCACCGACCTCCCCGGTATCTTCCCACCACCAACTACCCTGTCCAGCGGATCTTCTGCAAGCTAAACACCCACACACCCGCCCGGCACCCAGCACAGATTCTTATTCCCACTAGGGGTTCAAACCGCATAAGTTTTACCCCACCTACACCCCTTGCTTGCTTTTCGTCTCTTCAGCAGGGTAGCCAGGTAGGCTGTCCAGTAAGTCTTTGGCAAGTTCGGTAAGTGGCTTAGTCCACGGCTACCTCAGCCAGAACCTTGCGGGTCTGCCGGCGATCTGCACGGGTGGGTGACTTGATGTGGTAAAACCGCTCGCGGTGGTTGTGACATTCCTGGAATGCACCAGTTCGGGTCCGGATGGGCGACTGGCTGCTGATTACATCCGCAGTAAGCCTGGCCAGGATACCAAACACGCTGGCCGGGTTGCCCTGGGACTCGATGTACAGGTCCAGGGGCAGGTCATCCGCCATGGATTCACCAGCCAAGATGCAGAAGAACTCCGTGACAGGCAGCCGCACGGCCCCAAACCGACAGTGGCGTTCGGTCTGGTAATCCAAGCTGCGGTTGATGTAATAGGGATTGACCATCCCTTCGATGTTGGTGGCACTGGCACCACAACCACAGTTGTCGTTGAAGTCCAGGGTATCACTGGTCATAACCTGAGCAGGCCGCCCGCCGTCCAGGGCCAGTTGTTCAACCAGGTAAGTTGACCGCACCAGTTGGGATAAACGCCGCCGATAGATATTCCGTGCCATGGCACAGGCTCCTTGTAGAAGATGTAGTTGGGAAGTACCCTGTCGAAGACATCTTCAGCAGGGTATAGCAAACAGAAAACCGCACGGTGGGGCTTTATCCCATCTCATGCGGTGGTTGGTGTAGATGATGTCGCTGGCACTTAGAACATACCGCAGACACGCAGGACAGGCTGGGCCGCTTGTTGCGCGGGGCCAGCCATGGAATCATCTTGCGCGAGCGTGACACCGACCACACCAGATAGCAGTAACACCATCTGGCCGCCGGCATATTTCACCAGCCACTGGTTGGATGATGCTGTCCGATGCAGCTTGCCAGTCAACTCCAGGTGAGCCTGCTCGTTGACCGGGCCATAGACCATGGTGATATGCACCTGCCAGCCTTGGCTTTCGGCCAGGTCGATCAGACCCGCCATAGCTTGGCCAGCCGTGGCTGGAGTAAGCACCGCAGTGGTTTCCCGCCGGATGTTGGTGTTGATGTTACGCACGGCACACCCGACCTTTCTCGATGCTGCGGATCACGTCCACAGCAGCTTCCGCGTACAACCGCAGGAAGTTGGCACGCTTGGATTCATATATCTCTTCCAGCCGAGGATCGGGGATTCTCCCGTTGATGGCCCGCCACAAACCCCGCAGCTTATTGGCCGCCTTCGCAAAGAAGTGCTGGGCATCCTGCTGGTGGGTGCGCATCTTGCCAGAGAACACGGGATTACGTGGACCCCGCTTGGGACTTCGCCGCTTAATGCCCGGCCGAACCCCAGGACCATGCGTGGCGATGGGTGTATTGTACTTCTCGGGCACCTTGCTGAAGTCACCATGGTTGATGGCTTGGCTTGCCGAGTGCGCCGTGGACAAGCAACCCAGTCCCACCGGGCCGCCGAGGCGGTGCATCTTCAGCACGCCCATGTAGGCGATGTCACCACGGATGCGACCTTTGTCGTCGATCATGCTGGCACGCACCAGCCGTTGTTGCGCACCAGATAAGTGTGCCGCCGACATGCCTGGCACACCGTAAACCTTCACGCCCGGTGCGGGATGGCACCGATCAAACACTTTGGACATAGAACACCAACCTTTGTAAAAGACCTGTTGAACAAACCCCCACAACCCGACAACCCCACAATCAAAGAACGTGGAAGGAGTTATCCATCCACGCCCTGCACAGGATTACATCTGCCACTGCGATGCAATGGCCAATGTAATTTCTTCGTGACTGGCTGCCACAACGCTCATGTTGGGTCAGCTCGTGTATCGCCTCACCGTGGGTCACATTACTCATGCTCATTACGGTTTCCACGGACTGCGACGCTCCTATCCATCCAGGCGGTGATGTCCGGTGCATAACCGGTTCATCCTTACGCTCTCAATCTTGCGAGTGCTGGAAACGCCTGGGTAAACCCATACTCACAGTCACCGCCGAGGTTGCTAACCTGGGCAGCACTGGGAAACATCTTCAGTTTATCGTCCAACCCGCAAGCATACCTTACTATCGGGGATCGTATGTACTGGACACTTTCGGAGCTATTAAGATTGATTCGCATTGGATTGCACAACAGGTCATCGCAAACAATGCTCGCTGCTGTCTTCGTCTCCAATCGATGGAACCAGCCGGAGCCGATTCGTCGTCCATTTTTCAAGCGAACTTCACCAGCAACCTTCGTCGTTTCACGCAGCAGATTTCATTGCTGATTGCGTTATCTTTAACTTGGTCACTTTGTGGGCACGTGAGACTATCCAATATCCTTCGTTCTTTACGGTAGGTTATGGTTCAACACCGCCTACTTCGTCCTTATTAGGGATTCTAATTCCGTAGGGGAATTAGCTTGCTGAAAGCACAGTCGGATGACCGCAGGCTTCTCGTAACCTGTTGCAAGCACGCTTTCCGATCGAGACGTGATTCCCGTACTTCACTCGTAAACTGCAACACACCGCTAATGACGCTTGTGCTGTAATCAACGAATCCATCGCACGATTACATTAACTCGACACGGCCAACCTTGATACGTTTACCGGATACGTGTTTTCGGCGACTTGCGTCCCGAACCTACTTATCCAATTAGCAATCGGTATTCCAACCGATTCCCATATCGTGGTGTTTAGACTACCCGCTATAGACTTGCCCGGTGTCTCTGAAGCATACCCTAGCGCTTTCGCGCTAGGATACGCGCTAACTGTTTGCTGGCGGTGTTTAGGCCAGCAACTCTTCCATCGTGAGGGAATCGGACAGCAACCCCTTGTCCAGTTTTCTGGACAATTCCAGATTGGTGATATTGGCGTAGCAAACATCGCGCACAATATCCACGATGTTGATATTCACACCGTCAACACTGGTGGTTTGCTTGGCCATACAGGAATCAAGCGCGGTGAGAATCATCGCCACCATATCGGCACCCGTTTTCTCGAAACTGGCATAAAGCGCCAACCGGGTATCTTTGGCCTTTTGCTGCCATCGCCCGGCGGCGATTTGCTTATCGGCAACCTTGACATAGCGGTCACGATGAAGAGTGAGCGCACTTGCCAACTCGGAAAGTATCGTCCCGCGTACAAGAGCCGCGCGGAGATGTTTGGGCTTGATGCCAAACTTGCTGGCGGTACGAATTCCACCGCGCGTAATCTTTCCATTGTCCAATACGACACCCAGAATGTTGCCAAACACCGAACCGCGCGCCGTCACCAGAATCTTCCAATTGTCGGCGAGCACTTTCGCCGTATGTTCGCGCACTTCCCGGGATTCGGGAACGACTGGTGTAACGGGTGAAGGGATAACGGGTAACAACGACGCACGAGACTTACGATTCTTAACGGGCATGAGACACCAAACCTTTTAGGCTTTACGCCTATCTGCAAACCTTTATTTTCAGGATGTACCATTTACATCCTTACATGGATTAGGCCAGGGGTGGCCGCGCCACGCTTTGCTAACGCCCCTTTGCGGCACCCCCCTACACACCGGGGGGCTTTGACATCGGGCAGACCCAGGGTCACGCACTCCATTGATGGGCTGGTCGGCGTATGCAACCATCCCTTTGCCACGGCCAGGTCACCGGCTAAATCGATGGGGGTGGGGGGATGTCTGCGGTGGCTTTCAGAACAGCCGGTCTTCTGGTTGAGCTGTAAGAAAAAAATGGGCAGGCAACATGCCGGTGCTCGCACCGGTGTAGCTGGTGATTATCCTGCGGATGTGACCGGTATCGCCATCGGCGTGGGGCGGGGGCGGCGGTAAGCACAAACTTCATCCGTGGTGCCCGATTGCCGGATGCCAAATAAAAAATCAGGGGATTTGGGCTTTGCCCATAAAATGGCTTTTCGCCCATAATATCGACGGAAATGACACTGCTATCGATGCTTGGCGTGGATTAAAAGGCAAATCGGGGTGTTTGACCTTGCATTGTGGAACCCAAGCTGTTAGTAATCTGTTTGGATACGCGAAACACGGACGAATCGCTAATTGGGAAGGCTGCAAGTCGAGCGAATTGGCAATCCACGGAAGGGATAAAACTTATGTAAATGTCGAATCACCCGTTCAACGGTAACCAGATTCGCAACTGAAAGGTAATCTGATGGCGAAATCACAGACGGGCTGTTTACCCGTGTTTGTCGTTCAAGGCGGTTATTGGAAGCCTGCCGGTCCAGTAATCCTGGTAAGGGAATGCGATGGGCCGCTGCTCCGGCCGGACGATCTGTCGGCCAAGCAACTGGCGCAGGTTGCCGCCGTGGTGGAGCTTTTGCATTTCGATCAATTGGCTGAGAAAGCCGATCTGATCCATCAATGGCGAACGAACCACGTCCCGGTCATCCTGCTGGCCAGGTCGTACAGCTTTGTCACCAAGGAAAAGCTCGACTCCCAGCAATGCGGCGTTCCCTTCTCCACTTTGCTCACGAAGGTGGGGGCGGTTTACAAGCTCAATACCCGGGGGTACGACGCGATCGAGTTGGCCTGCGGTTATGTGGATGACCACGACGAGAATCTCAACGGGTACGTCAGGTTCATCCACCAGTCTTATGCGCGGCTGTGTCAGGCCATCAATGACCCGGAATTGAAGCGGGCCATGGGGGCGGCCTTGATCCTGCACCGCCAATAATGTTCTGATTGTTGAAAAGTCCTCGGGTTATGTCCGATTTAATGGATGTAGCGAGGACTTTTATGGATGACAATCAAACAACGAAACTGACGATCCCACCGGATGGGGCCACGAGTCTTTTGACGTGTCCAACGGCGGCGGTCGTCACCAGTACACTGGTTCCACCCACCGGCGTGGTCTGCACGACCACGCCGATCTACCGCCATGCCTTTGCGTGCGGCGTGTCACCGGACATGGCTGCCTGGGCTGCCGGTGATGATCCTGGTGTATACATCATCCAGTGCGCCATCAATGGGCGCAAGCAGCCGGCGGTGAATATCCCCGGCTCGCTCCCCGCCCTGAGCTTCTGGGTGGATGCGCCAGGATGGTCCAACGTGGATGTCCAAGTCACCGCCGTCAACGGCAAGGGTGAGGAATCCATGCCGATCGTCTATTCCTTTGCGGTGAGCGGCAAGCGCGTCTTGCAGCATCCCGGGGCACATCACACTGATCTGCACATGACCTCCGTCACCAAGATGACCACCGAGGCGGTTGGGAATCAGATGATGGTCAACGGCCGGCCGGTAGCCAACGGCCAGGATTATCTGGCCATCAACGACGACGAGCGCGGCCAGATGTTTAACCCCAGTGCCGTGGGCGTCATCATGGGCGTCCAGCTCAATCAGGAAGATTACATCCTGGTCGCGGCCTTCCAGCCGTTTGATCTCACCAAGGCTGGCGACGCCGAGGAACCCGTCACCGTGCGGTTCTTCGCCAATGCCAAGCACACGGTCCAGACCCACGATGGCCGCAAACTGACGGTTGCGGAATACATCACCGAGAACTCCCCGGCGCGGACCAAACCCAAACGTCGGATCATGGCCGAGAGTTTGGGAAGCACTGCCGGAATTTACGGCACAACGCCACCTGCGGCTTAACAAAACAATGCCAGTGTGGCGGCTCGAAGACCACAACGAGGTCAACGATGCAATGGCCCTGTCGAAAGCAAGAAGAACCGCGCGATGAAACCAAACGGTTCGTCGCCCGATTCCTGTTGTGGCCCAAGACGATCGCCGGCGTAACCCGCTGGCTGGAACGCGCCGTCTGGCTGGAGCAGTACCTGTTCGCTGACCACAAGTGGTATCCGCGACAGTGGCACGGGCGGAATGAAGATTCCGGGACGACGTTCCCCCGTGGCAATCACTAACTACCTTAACTCCACGAAAGGCTAAACATGGAAACAACGCTATCCAATTATGATGCGGTCGTTCACGATCGCACCATTCACGACACGCCGGATTTCACACTGGCCAAGATCGACAAGCAGGGGGTGTTCACGGTTTCGGCCGGCGTCACTCCCAAGATGGTCGCGCAGTTCCTGGCCCGGTACGTCTTCAAGGTGCCCACGATCGGCCTGATGGCAATGGCCCGGTTCATTGTCAGCGCCGATGCCCCGCCCAAGCCGGAAGACATCCGCATCGACGTGGCCGATAGCAACGAGCAGGCCATCGTCCTGGATGGCCTGGACGATGCCCTGATCGGCCGTATCTCCCGCTGTGGCCAGCCCGACCTGGCGTGCTATGGCGTGGAAGCGATGATCGACGTACTGCAAACCCGTGATGGGCTGACCCGCGAGGATGCGAGGGAGTACGTTGACTTCAACATCCTGGGTGCCTGGATGGGCGAGAACACACCCGCGTACCTTCACAAGCCGGTGGTGTAACGTGGACACCAACAGCAATCTGACGCGCATGATCGTGTGGGCCGCCATCTTGATAATCATCGGCTACGACATTCTCGCGGTCTGTTTCAAGTGGACCACGATCTCGCATTACGTGCGGGTGCTCGACTTCCAATCCGGCGGCTTGTTCCGCTGGCTGTGGCTGGGCCTGTGGCTGCACTGGTTCATCGGCTGCACATTCCCTCGGAACATCGATGTTCTCCAGGAAGTGCCGCCCGATCAGCAGGGCGCGATCAGCCTGAAGGAAAGCATCATCAACCCGGCGTTGACCGAACGTCTGGCCGCCTGGCAGGCGTACCAGCAGACCAAGGGCACCATGACGCTGGCCCAGTGGGTTAAACACACACGCAGGTGATCCCTGCACGCTTTTACGAAGGGGCTGTTATGAAAATAGGTCTGAAGTTCTGGTGGACGTTGGGGGCCTGCCTGATCGTCCTGAAGTTGGGCGATGCCATCCGCTGGCCTTGGTGGCTGGTGTTGGCACCGATCTACCTGCCGCCGATCTTTTACGGTGTGGTCTGGGGCGGGGCCGCAGCGGCGATTTTACTTGCCGGCGTCATCATCGGCATCGTCGCCTGCTGCACCGGGTACGAGTTTAAGAAAATGACCCCGGCAACCCCGGCGACCAAAGCTGCCTGAGTCATGCTCAGGATGAACTGGCAACGGACATTCCTGCGCCGCCCGGTTATCAAAAGACCTACATTTCGCTGTTCCTGGACCGCTGGGAAAATCCGGAAATACCCTGAAAAACCGCCGGTTTTTACCCGATTTAATAATGTAGGCCCTGCTTCGGGCCATCCCACAAAGAAAAACGGTGAATAAATGGCGAAAATGGTAACTATTCGTGGTGATGTGCTAAATCCGCTTTCGACGGGCAGGTCGATCGTCTTGCCGCATATTTGCAACGATGAAGGTCGATGGGGCAAAGGCTTCACTTATAAGCTCTCCCAGCGGTTCGCGCAGCCGGAGCACATTTACCGGGAAGCGGCACATGCCCGCGAATTACAACTGGGTTGCATCCAAGTGTGCGACAAGTTTGCCAATCAATTTTACGACCCCAACCGGATAACCACCACAACCACCATCGTCAACATGATCGCCCAGCACGGCATCAGTGGCAACACTGGCCTGGTGAATCCGATCCGGCCGCAGCTTCGGTATGTGGCCCTGATCGAGTGCATGAAGAAGGTCGCCTTCCAGGTGGACCGCTGCCGTGATGCCGACGTTCACTGCCCCAGGTTCGGTTCCGAGCTGGCCGGCGGCCATTGGCCGGCAATCGAAGCCCTGATCTGGGAACTGTGGGTTGACCAGAACATCAACGTCTATCAGTACATCTGGGAACCCATCCCGGAACGTCGCGGCATCATGTCGGAGCAAACCGCTGAGTCGGCGGCCATGTTCAACTAATGCCCACGCGGGCCATCACCCCACAGGATTGCCATGCTTATCGGAATTGACATGGATTCGGTCTTGAATGACCTGGACACCGCCTGGGCGGCCTGGATCAGCAAGACTTACGGTATCCCGTACACCCGCGACTCGATGACCAAATGGATCACCGACAATGACTTCCCGCAGACGACAGGGAAGGTGACAGATTTCTTTTTCCTCCCCGGCATCTTCGGCACCTTTAACCCGCAGCCAGACAGCATTGATGTCACCAAACGGTTGGTCGCTGCCGGCCACGAATTGTTTGTGGTCACCTCATCGCACTACTTGTGGTGGGCCGACAAAGGGGTATGGCTCAAGAAGCATTTCCCGCATATTCCCAGCCACAACTACATCACCACTTACCAGAAGCATCTGCTCAAACTTGACGCGCTGGTGGATGATGGCCCACACAACCTGGTCAAGTTCAAGGGCCACAAGATCATCTTCGATGCCCCCTGGAATCGGGTGGTTCCCGATGAACTCCTCAGTAACTCCCTGCGTGCAATGAACTGGATCGATGTCGAGCGTCACCTTGGCCGCCTGAATAATTCCGCGCAGATTTGAAAACCGCCCGAAATTTACCCGATTAAGTAATAGAAGGAACACGTGAATGAAGTACGCAAGCATTGATCTGGAAACAACTGGACTGGACCCGGAGACATGCGACATCCTGGAGTTTGGCTGTATCCTGGACGACCTGGACAATCAGCGCCCGCTGGACGAGCTGCCACGGTTTCACGCCTACATTTTACCGCCGTCTGAGCGGAAGTATTACCAGGCCGATCCTTTCGCGGCGGCCATGAATGCCGCCATCTTCCAGCGGATTGCCGTCAAGGAACCATCGTTCTTGTACATCTACCCTGGCCAGTTGGGGTCGTGCTTCGAGGAATTCCTGAAGGCAAACGGTCTTGAGTCAGTGTTCAAGAAGGGCGAAAAGAAACTCACTTGCGCCGGCAAGAACTTCGGCAGCTTCGACCTGCAATTTCTCAAGCGGGCACCGGGCTTCACCAACCGCATCCGCATGGAACACCGGACGTTTGATCCGGGCAGCATGTACTTTCGCCTGGGTGATGATCGCATCCCCGGCACCGAAGAATGCTGCCAGCGGGCAAATCTCGTCACTCCCGTTGTTCACCAGGCCCTTGCTGATGCCCAGACGGTCATTCAACTGATTCGTCGCTCCGTCAACCGCCGCGAGGTGATGGCCCTCCCAGTTGCCGCGTAACCAAGGCGCGTGCCGCAGCTTCAAGCCGGCAACGTGGCGAGCGTGACCAAAAAACAAAATATCGGGCAATAGCCTCCGTCTCGTGACGGAACGTCTGAGCCTTAATCATCGCGTGGCTTTTGCCATCCGATTGGAGAATTTCATGAATGCACCCACCGCAGAGATGACCGTTAATTGCACCCAATTTGGTGCGTCCCGTATTTACACGGAAGAGCTGGAAGCATTTTGTCGGCTGCTTCCAGTCCTTAACCAAGACCGAATCGGCGTGACCGCCGTAGCCATCATTGTCGATCCTGCCGCCAAGAACCCGAACAATGAAGTGACGGCCGCCGAAAGAATCGTTGACGCCATTCAACGTACCACCCGGAAAAACTGCGGCATCGATAATGCCGCCGCCGTGCTGGGATTGATCGGCCCGTGCAACTGTGTCGGCTACGACAAGCCGGTGTACGCGATTGTCTTTTACGCCGTTGCCGACCTGCTGATCGCCACGGAGAAAGGTGACGAAGATGGGGATATCAACCTGGAAGCTGTCGCGGAAGCCATCCAGCCCTTGGTGGAAAACACACTTCGGGAACTGGGTCTGACCAACAAGATCGTGGTCGGTGTTGAGGAAATCGGCGACACCCTGGACATCCTCAATGATTCCCCCGTGATTCCGCAAGAGTTTCACACCCCCGGCGGCGAGGTCATACATATCATCATCGGCTTCGATGCCGGCGATGAATGCAACCTGATCTTCAACGAGCCGCCCGTTGCACAGACGACCGGTACGAAATGTGATACCTGCCCCGAGCGTGGAACCTGTGTGGTATTCGCCGAATCGTTGATCCACGGCAGCGTTCCCATCGGTGCGATGCCCAGCGTCGTCCTGCCGCCGAGTGATGGAACCATGATCTCTGGGGTCAGCATCGGCAGCCCCTTCGAGCTGCGGCTCAGTGATGGCACCCTGGTGCCGCCCCTGACTTCACCGCTTATCCCTACCCGCAACATCGTCAGGGGTATGGATATTGGTCGAGGCAGCGGCGATCGCTCGGGCGTTTTTGTCGTGTTCCCAGGTGAATAATCTGGGCATAACACGATGACGGTGACGTATGATCTCGGGCCGGCCGCACCATGGGGTGCCGCCGGCTTTTTCCTTGGGTGGCAATATGTCGGAAAACGACACGGAAAACCTAATCACTACCACGGACACGGCCAGTCAGGCGGCTGATGATCTATTTCCACCGCTGCCGTCGGCATCCGAACAATTGCAGCAATACGAAGAACGTCTAAAGCATCCGGAGCATTCCAGGGCTGAAGCTGAGTGGTTTTGCCCAACCTGTAAAATGGCCCTGGGCAACATCACCGCAACCGAAGTTTACGGCCAGAAGCCCAACCATCAGATCAATGTTTTTGCCAGTGAAATCGCCAAAAGTCATCTTGCCCGCAAGCGGTGCCCACAATGTAACGCCCAACTGGTTGAATACACCGTGGCGAAGCTGGGCAAGTTGCTGTGGGACCAGATGGCGCTCCTGGAAGAAGGCAAACAGGTCGACGAAGAAAACCGGCGGCTGAAACGCCAGGTGGAAACGCTGACCCGTGAAGTGCAGGAAGTTACCCGCACCGCCAACGCAATCCTGGCCGACACCAAGTATTTTCATCCCGACAGCGGCAAGATCATCAAGGAAAGTGAAACCGTGTCGGCCGGCATTATCGGCCGTGTGCGGATCGGCTGGGATGGCCAGGTTTTTGCCCTCAACGAGGGCGGTCTTGGCCAGCTTTGCCGCAGCCTGCGGATTACCTCCGCGATAGCTACCGTGTCTGCGGGGCAGTCAACCGAGGTGGCCACCCTCCGCAAAGAGATTGAGCGTCTTAAATTACAGCTTGGCTCCCAGGCTACGCCATCCTCGGCACGAAGAACCATGCGATGATCGTCGATTTGGCTTGTCGCCTTGGCGATTATGCCGTGAAAGGCAACGGCGTTTTGTCCGATTTAATAGTAGTGAGCAACCCGAAGGTCATTGCGATTGGTGTCGACGAAGTCGGTGTGGGCGCATTGTTTGGCCCCGCCGTCATCGTTGCCTGTGCGGACACCACCGGTTGGCGGGATGAGGATGTGGCTGACAGCAAATCGGTCAAGAGCGAGAAACGCCGTGGGCGGATCGCTGCGAAGATCGCCACGAATATGCGGTGGTCAATCATCAGTGTCGCCAGCGAAGTCATTGACACCTATGGGTTCAAGACGGCCCTGGATAATGCGTGCGCCGTAGTCATTAGGGATATCACCCAACGGCTGGCTGGCCCTGGCATTCAGTTCGAGGTGACCCTTGACGGTTCCGACCGGAAGCTGGCCGATTGGCTATCTGGTCAAACGGGCGCACCGGTGCGATGTCTGATAAAGGCTGACGCGACCGAATTCGAGGTTTCCGCCGCTTCACTGGTCGCCAAGGATGCACGCGACCGTTGGTGCCGCCAGACCGTGCTGAATTATCCGACGTTGAGCCTTTATGACATTGCTGCCAACAAGGGTTATTCCACTCCGAAGCATGAGGCCGCATTGCTCCAATACGGCACGACGCAGTGGCACCGTGTAGTTGCCACCCAAACGCGAATGAAACACCTTAACGAAAAACGCATCCATGACCAAAACACCATTGCCGCCGCCACCGTCTGAATCATTGGCCACCGTCCACAAAGCCCAACGGCAGAACATGGCTGCCAGTGAAGGTATGTCGGCCCCCGTGCCCATGTCGGCAGTGGATCGCCTGCCTGACCAAAACTGGGTCTATTTCGTCAAGTTGAAAATGACCGGTTCAACCCTGGGCGGCTTCGCCATGTTCACCCACCTGACGGAGTTCAGCGACGGCAAGCTGAATGAAATGGTGGCCGAAGCGGTGAAGATCGTCGATGAAGTTCGCATCGTCAATCGCCGTAAAGATTTGGCCAAGAATAAGGTTCCGATCTTCAAGCCGGTGGAGGTGAACGAAACCTGGTTCCCCACCGACGTTGATTTCTTCGAGGGGGTCATGTGCGACAAGTTTGACTTCCGGCTGGTGCGCTGCCGCACGGCGATAACCGAGTTGTGGCCAACAATCGTCATGCAGCCTGCGGCCAACTGACTATATTCAAGTTCCAATGACGGGGTAGATTCTATTTGAGGGCGAATCGACAAATTCAGGAAACCGAACGACAAATTGTGGAAAAGCGACGAATCGTGGATGGTTAATTGGCCCCCTATGAACGGTGCGGCTGTCATTGCTGGGCAGAAGAAAGTGGCGATTCGTCAGTTCGATCAAGCCATTCCGCTAAGTCGTTCGTACCCAGTAGCCTCCGCCCCAACTTCCAAACGATTTCCTTGCCTGGCGAGTAAAGGAACCGATTTGCGTTTTCAATGATCGTTTTGTTGATAAAGCCCACCACCTTTGTGTCCGCCGGGCCCCGTGGATGGTCATCCTCATGGCTACCGATTAGTGTGTTCCGTCGATTCAACGGCATAACTATCCATGTGTGCAGTGCTCGGAGTCCAGGATGGAAGTCGCAGGGGTACAAATCCGGTTTGCGAAGGCTCAACGTCACGGGCGAGTCCGAGCAGATGAAGTCAGGCGCGTCAGCCCTAGCACAAAGCAGGCTCCACTTGCGGGAGGCAAGGGAAGGCCCATTCTCGTTTATGGCCCTCGTCATTAGTTCAACCCAAGCTGAGGGGTTGATGTCCACCGCAATGTCTCCTCGTCCCAATGCCTCAATGGCTTGTTGATATTGCCTGGCATCGTCGGCTGTCGGCTCTTGGCCGTGTTCCCGCATAAATCTGGCTCTGTACCGCCCACTGTCGAAGTCTTCGCGTGCTTTGGCTACGACAACATTGTTCACAATGGCGTTCAACTGGTCCCGCATCACGGTCGTTCTATAAAGCATCATCACAACTAGACGAAGGAGCTCCACAAAAGGCGCGCTTGCCACTGTGGGAAGACGACGTTCGGTTATTATTTCCTCGACCACAGGTGCGAAGCGATCCTCAAGCTGTTTAAGTGTTTCGGTCTCGACCAGATCGATCCAGCTTCCGTCAGCACACTCAAGAAGATAGAGGTCCTTTTGCACGGCAGAATCCTTTGGGGTGGATGCCCACGATCTTCGCGTGGTCTTATCGTACACATGCAGCACACCATCCTTACGTCCGTCTGCTGAGAAACCGGACAGGTATCGCGCCGGGACAGAATGGTGCTTACGAGCCTGTATTGCCATGCTGAAATCTTAGCCGAGATTGTCCATGTGAAACTCTGCCGACGAACGTCGTCGGCCATTTTGCGTAGTGTACCGAGGTCAGGTGCGTGGAACAAGCGTTTTCTTGGCTCGGATCGTCGCAATCCCGGAGATTTGGACGGCCTTCGTCGTCATTTTGACGCTTTCGACGGTTTTCCGACGCCTTGCGAACAGGCCGCCGCAGAAACTCAACCGCGTGGAATTTCGAGCGGCCGCATTGTCCTAGCAGAAATTGCCGTTCTCGTCGCGAGGCCAGTTTTTAGTCGCTTCCCTATTCTCCGCAATACGCTGACGGCGTTCCGCCACCTCGCGTGGTATATACTTTTCATCCATTCCGAGGTCACGTAACGTCTTTGCATGCGCCCGGTAATCCCGCGCATCGTCATCTTGCTGTCCACCTTTACCAAATAAAAAGCTCAGAAGACCCATGACATTCCTTTCTATTTGCGACTACACAGGTTATCGCCTTCCGTGATGACTTACAAGCGTGATGAAATTGTCATAACCAGGAATCGCATGAATGATGACATGTTATGCCGCTTTCCATTCAAGCCCTGACTGGTGAAGCCGCCGCCTTGGCAGCGTAGCATCGCATGAGGGCTGCAATAGCCGGCCCAACTTACCAAGGGGGATAAACATGGCTCAGGAACAGGTTTACGAACGCGCCACAGGCGTACTGGAACAAGTCCGGCAGTGCATGGCGACGGGTTGTCGCAAGTTCTACCGTGCGGCCACGGCTCAGGAAACCACATGTCCCCACTGTGGTTCCGAGAACACCCGCGATACCCGCGAGGGGCACGAAAAGGGAACTGCCCGGCCCCGCCTGGTAACTTAATGTTCGTCACTTCCTGAAAACCGTTGCCATTTTGTCCGATTTAATAGTAGAGGGCTGCTTTCCGGCACTCGATTTGTCTGAATGTCATGATTTGCACCACAAGCGTGCCGTCACCGATGGGGGCATCGTGGCATCTGACAAGACCAAAGGGTTACGGCAGGGCAAAGGACGACATTACCCATACCGTGCCCGCACCAAGGCGGAACAGCAAAGCCTCAATGCGGTGATTTCACCGATCATCGAGCGTGTCACGGACATGCTGTACAAACTGGTGCGCCGGCGCGTGCGATCCTTGCTCGATGAGGATCAAATCAACGAGATCGTCCAGAAGTGTCGCATTTGGATATGGCAAAAGAGTCTTCCCAAATACAACACGACTTACGGGGTGAAGGTTTCGACGTTCCTTTACCGGTGTGCGGTCAACTTCATCAACCAGGATGTGCGGGCGATTCTGCGGCGGGCCAACTCGCGCCGCCGCATCATCCTGGTGGACCCCGAAGTGATGATTCAAACGGTCCAGGCTCCGTCGACCATAACCGATCGCAAGATCGCCCAGGTGGCCCAGGATGTCCAGGATCACCCGGAGAAGTACCTGACCGCAGCCCAGGTTCAGGTATTCAAGACGATCATGGCCAACCCCGGGGTGATGAAGAAAGACCTGGCGGCACAGATGGGGTACGAACGCCCCAGCAGTCTGTCGATGATGATGCGGCGAATCCGGGAGCGAATCCTCGAAATAAGCGTCGAAGATTTCACGGTTACCGATTCCCCAGGGCCAAAACCATCCCGCGTACGCGGGAAGACTTACCACAGAGCCTGATGCCCTATGCACAGATCAAGATTGGTGAAAGCGACCCTGCGGAAATTGATCGGCTGATGGCTAAGCCGGAACGAATTCATCCAGTACCGCTGGAAAAGTGGGCAGGCAAAGGGCCTGGAAATCGCCGTAAAGGTTGGGCAAACCTGGCTCCGTATCACGGTCGGACTGAAGCAGGACGTCGTCGCTCACTGGAAAACTTGCCCAGGAAAAGGCTGAGAATTATGCAAGCACAACCTTTATTGCCGGCACCAATGCCCGTCCCCGCGATCCCAATCGACACCGCTCCCGTGGTGCCATTCGATGCCACCAAGTCCAAATATCTCAGGGTGGTGCTCAGCAGGGATGAATACGATCTCTACCTGCTGACCTGGAAAGATTGGTTTACCAGCCATCCCGATTACACCATCGTTGAAGATCGCATGGACGTGGAAACCATCTGCATGGAAACCGTGCTTCAGTTCCGCACCAACATTCTGCGGCAACGGCATCCCAAGGAAGATTACGACGTCACCTACAACCAAAGCGCCAAACGGCTTCAGCAGGCCCGCGAAAATCTGGCCGCTCGCCGTGACATCCGTATTGGTGCCCGTGACCCCAAGAATGCCAGCCGCGCCGGTATTCAGATCGGCAACATGAATGTGGCCGTCATGGCCGGCAGCGTGGACGAGAAACGGGTGTTGGCCCACCAACAAAGCACCAAACCACAGCTCACCAACGATCTGGATTTCCTGGACACCACGGTGGACTCGGCTACCGCGATCGCGGCCCTGGAGACACCGGCGGGACAAAGCGATGAGGTAATCGACGTCGAGGCAACGGAACCGGAAGCGGAGGAAACATGAAGCGTAATTTATCCTGGCTCAAGTTTGTGTCCCGAATCGTGCTGACGCCAATCATGGGCATCGTGGTGGCGGTGACCTTCTACGCCATCCACCTGGAAGAACTGCTCATGCAGGTAAACTGCTGGGCCTGCAATGCCGCCGGGGGCAAGCCCAAGGTTTATTACGGTGAACCACCCGCCCAACCCCAGGCGGTACGGCGCATCCACAACATCGCCGATTGGTCACTGCTGCGCCAGGCTATCGACAATGGCTGCACCGGGCATTACTCCAGCCAGAGCATTGATTTTTGGGGCATTGTGGTGGACGAAAGCCCGCTATCGGCCCTGACCTGTGATATGCCAAAAGTGTGCGCCTTCGGCAATCTTGACGGGGAAGTTACCAAGTATTTCGCGCTGGCATCATCGCAGGAGTTCGAGGCCACTTACATGTCCAGACTGACCTTACAAACGAGCATCGGAGAAAACCATGGCTAATGGACCATCAGTGCAATTCTGGCAGGTGATCCCTGCCGGCGGGGGCAACGGCAACATCAACCAATTCAATGGTCAAGGTGGGCCGTCAGTCTCTGCGGTCAACCCGACCGCCTTCAGCTTTGGCAGCGTCGAGGCCGGCCAGTGGTCAGTACCCCAGGTGCTCCTGGTGCAGTTCACTGGCTCAACCGCACGTCAGCTCAGCCTAGTGCTGTACGACGAAAGCAACGCTTCCACCAATGGCTACCCGATCGTGGATAGCACTGGCGAAGATTGGTTTGACCAAAGCAGTGGTTCATACAATCCCACGCCCACCGTCACCACCAACTGGCACATGCGGGTCACTTTGAAGCAATCCTGGGTTGATCCCACCACCATTTCGCTCACACCGGGCAGCACCGATATCGAAACCGGTAACTGGCAGGAGCTGCAATGGTTACCGACGAGCTTCTTGCTGGACACCTTTAGGCCTGGCACTGGCAACGATGGCACCACCAACCTGTTGACGCAGATTGTTGGCAGTACCACCTCCTGGGTGACCAACTTCTTCATCTACCTGGCCGCCCGACCCCGGGTGACCGCCAATGCCGGCGATCACGCTGGCTGGGACTTCCGCTTCTCGTACATCTATCCGTAATACCTGCGGCCGGGAGAAGCACCGATGGCCGCCGTGGCAAGCACGATCTTCGACGACACCGCCGACTGGCAGCAATTCACCGGCCAAAGCCGGATCGCCAATGGCGTGATCCGTCTAGCCCACCGCGACACTGCCAGCGATCTGGGGCTGGGCACCGGCATCGTTTGCAACTATCGGTTTGGCCAAACCCAAAGCCTGGCATCGACCGTGGGTGTCAGCAATGCCGCTTCCATCGAAACCGTTGGCACGGGCACCGTGCAGTTTTTGCCGGAAGGCGTCAAACCTTACGGGGATTCTGCCGTTGCCACCATTAACAGCAGCAATTTTGCGGCGGTACGGCTCGGCGGTGATTCCGACAAGTACACCTGGTTGAACGATGACGCCACACAACCCTGCGGGATCATCTACGCCACCACCATCAGCTTTTGGACCAACTTCGATCTCACCGGGGTGAGCTACGGCGGCATCTTGTTTGGTCTCGACCACATCTGGGAAGACACTGACCAGTACGATGCCTTTGAGACAAATCAATCGGTATCGATGTTTGGTTGGGGCAGTGATATTACCCTCTACGTGAATTTGATGAGCGGGTCTTACGGTGACTACTGGGCCAATAGTGCGATATTCGACAGCTTGGAATGGGCAATCACCGACACGTCCATGCACCATGTCGCCATCTACACGGTTTGGTTCCCGGACACCACCAATGGCAACCAACCCATTGCCAAAGTGCGTTTGTTCATTGACGGCTTGTACTGCGGCGAACAGACAGCTTCAGTGGAAAATTACGGCGGCTCGGGGGTCCAACACGTTCTGGGTAACTGGCCGCCCGTTGGGCCGCACGGATCGCGTGCCCCGGTACTCTTCACGCAAAGCGAATCCAATTACGACATAGGTGACGGAACCGACACCCCCTATACCTGGGGGCCGTACCAATTAGATGCGTGGCAGCCATACCCCGGCATCATTGACGAATTCGCGTTTGCCAATGCCGACCTATTCCTGGATACCTCTGGCAATCGCTACACCACCAATCCCCCGTGGGTGATCCAGGATCAGGTGTTCCAGGTAAGCCGTCACACCGACCCTGGCGTGGTGGGTTTCGGGGATGCTCCATTCGTGATGGTTGGCCCCGTGACGCAGACAATCAACGGGGGTGGCATCAACTGGGTTCAGGCCGTTCTGACCGATGCCGCGAGTCCCTGGATTGACTGGTCCACCCGCGTGCAGGTATCCACCCGAGCGGCGGCGGCCAGCTTTACCGCCGGCAACACCACATTGCCGTGGGGCAACTGGTATGACACCCCCAGCGGCCAGCTTACCTTTGTTGGCACTTGTGGCGATGGGGCTTACAGCCAGGTTCGCGTCCGCATGTACCCGTCGCACGATGGGCGGGCCATTACCAGCCCGGGCATTGCCAGCTTGGAAGCGTATCAACTCCACGATTGGTTGGACCCCTATACCCTTAGCGATTTCTCAGCCGGGGTGCCGGCATGGTTGGATATCTCCGATCCCACCGCCAACTGGACGGTGATCGCCGGCAATCTGACCAGTGCGCCCACGGGCGGGGCCATCAATGTCGCCGACTTCACCGTCATCCTGCCTACGCCCACTTTGGTGCCGCTGCCCAACCCGTTGACCTTTACCGCAGACTTCACCAGCAACCCCGCCAATGGCGGGTTGGTTTTCGGCTATCGGTCGGCCACGGACTTTTACTATGCGGGTGGCCATGGCAACCAATGGATCATCGCGCACTGGAATGGCACCGCCTTCACGACACTGGCCAGCTTCAGCGAGACGATCGCGGCCGCCCCATTAACCCTGGCCTTGACCTTCACCCCGGCCATAACCAGTCTGGCGGTCAATGGCATCACCAAGGCTTCAAGCACTGCCACTTTACCAGCGAATGGTAACCCGGTGCTGGGCTTCGCCGGTTTGGGCGTACCGATCGCAATCGGCAGCGTCTCCCTGTCCAGCACCCAGGGGGCCTACCAGGATGCCACAGCCACGGACACACCGGGCATCCTTCAGGTCAGGAACCATATTGACCTTCCGGGTGACATTCAAACCTACACCATCGCCACGGCCGACTTACCCGGCACGATTTACGTGCCCGGCCATGCTGCCCCAATTGACGTTGCTGGCGACATCTTCGTTAAGCTCCAGGCTTTGCTGCCGGGCACCATGAATGTGATCGGCGTGGCCACCGCCGACATGCCGGGTGATATCGTTGTGCCATTGCTGGCCGGGACGGCTGATCTGCCGGGCGACATCTTCGTGACCCGCAATGATCTGTTCATTGGCGGATTCATCACTGTCACCCAGGTCCGCAGTATCATCGACTTCCCTGGTGATATCGTCGTGCCCCTGATCGGGTTTGGCGGTTTCATCAGTGTTTATCAGCCAGGCACGATTGATTTTCCCGGCATCCTCACGGTTCCCATCGAACACCCAGGTGCAGTCACCAGTCTGTCGTCCACCATTCCGGAAGCTACCTGGCAAACTGACAACACAGGCTACATCTCGTGGGGGGCCGCCAGTTATCTGACGTTGCCAGTGATCGGCTACCTGTACAATCTGGGCACCACCCCCAACCCTATCCCGTCCACCAGTTGGCAGTTCATCGCCGGCATGGGCACGAGTTTTACCGTCACCACCGCCGCCATTTGGTATTTCACCGTGGCAGCCATCAACAGTGCCAGCCAGATCGGGCCGGCCACCAGCTACGCCATCTGGTACAATCACCCGCCAGGGGCACCCGGCATCACCTCCATGCAGATCGACGGCATGGACACCATCTACGGCCGGCCGCTGGTTTCACATGCACCACCACCCCCAGGACACACCTTCTCGTGGTCGCCGGCTATCGATCAGGACGCCGCTGACAATAACATCCTGACTTACGAAATTCAGATAGCCTCCCAGGCCGATTTCGGGATGAATTCACTAACTGGGCTGACCAGTATCGCTGTTTCGATCCAAAATATCTCAGGTTCGAGTGCCAATTGGGCAAATGTGACGAATCCCGGCACATGGTTTTGGCGAATTCAGGCATCCGATGGCAAACAATCAAGTGCCTGGAGCCAAGTGGGGTCATTTAACGTGAATGCCCCGCCCAACCGCCCCAGCAGTCTGGCTGCCCGAGCCGGATAAGGTTGCAAGCTGGGGGCGGCGTGATCGAGTCACTGACCAAGAAATCCATCAACGCTGAGCAGCAGATCATTTATTGGCGGCAGCACCCCGTCCAAGCCGTGAAGGACATCTTCGACGTTGACTTGGACAAGCACCAGCGGATCACGTTCACCCAGACGTGGTTCAATACCGCACAGACCAACATCCTTTCCCGTGGCACAGGCAAATGTGTCGCGCCGGACACCCTGGTGTTTACCGGCCAAGGGATGGTCCGCATTGGTGACCTTGGTTCGTGCCCCGATGGTTGTACATCACCTTTGCAGCTTGACGTTCAAGGGATGGAGGGACGAACGCCGGCAACCGCCTGGTACAACGATGGCGTTCAAGATGGCTTTCATGTCGTAACCGACTATGGCTATGAGGTCAAAGGAACGGCAGCACATCACATTGTTTGCTGGTCTGCCCAGGGCTATATCGAAAAAAGTCTGAGCGAGATCGTTGAAGGTGACATAGTGGTCGTTCCTCGTGGCATGGACTTATTCGGGGACTGCACAGAACTGAAGTACGACCAGCCAGTTCAACTTCACAAGCATGCGCACTGGAAGCCATACAAGCTACCGACAATGCTGGATGCGAAACTGGCATATCTGTTGGGATTGCTGGTTGGGGATGGAACCTGCGGTTACGAAGGGTTTGTAGTGTTGACCAGCGGGGACGAAGACATGCTGGAGAAGTTCCGGCAGTTATGCCAGGAACTGTTTGCTCTCAATGGTCACAACGGTGAGTATGGCAAGCATGGCGAGAGATGCCCTGCGTGGAAGCTCTCCAGCGTTCCGGTTCGTCAATTCTTGCAGCAGATCGGCCTGGACCTATGCGGTGCCAGAAAGAAACGCATTCCCGAATGTATTTTGGGGGCACCGCGCCCGATCGTGGCGGCCTTCCTGCGGGGGCTATTTGATACCGATGGTGGCGTAGATAGCAGGGGCATGATTAGCTATGGAACTTCCAGTCGCCGATTGGCTGATGAAGTTCATGTGTTACTGACAAACTTTGGCATCATTAGCGACCTTCGTTACAAGGCCAAGGTGGATGCTTGGGAAATAGAAATCGGCTCCGATGCTATCGATGTGTTCATCGTGGAAATTGGATTTGATCTGCTTCGCAAACAGATCGACGAACAGATGACCACCCCAAAAGAGCGAAACCCAAATAAAGACACGATCCCCATGGTGGCTCCATTGCTTAGGGAGGTCAAACGCGAAGCGATGCGACGCGGCGTCGTAATTAGCCGGCGCATACCCCAATATCAGAAGCTGTACGCCTACATCAACGAAGAATATCAGCCATCTTACCGCTCGCTGCGTTGCATCATTGAATCACTTCCTGAGTTGGCTGGATTTGAACCATACGACATCTTGCACCGCATCTGTAAGGAACAACCGTTTTTCGATGTGGTTGTGTCTAAGACGCCGTTTCGTGGCAGCGTGTGCGACCTTGTGGTGCCCGAGGGCCATTTGTTCTGCGCCAATGGGATGGTGCAACACAACACCTTTTTGTGCGGCCTGGGGGCGTCCCTGGAGTCCATCCTGAAGCCGGGGTATCGCGTCGGTTTGCTGGGGCCATCCTTCCGGCAGTCGAAACTGATCTGGGACGAGGTGGAAAAGCTCTATCAACGTAGTCCCATCTTTCAGGATTCCACTGCCAAGCCGCCCACCTCAGCGCCTGACAAATGTCACATGCGGCTCAAGGCCGCCCCCGGCAAAATCGGCTCCGTCATCGAGGCGCTGCCGATGGGCACGGATGGCGGCAAGATTCGCGGCTCCCGCTATTTCTCCCGTTACATCGACGAAGGCGCTCAGGTGCCCAAGTCCATCCTGGATATCGTCGTGCGCGGCTTCGGCGTCACCCGCCCCAATCCCATGGAACAAGTGCGGATGGTCGAAGAACAGAACCGGCTGGTGCGCGAGGGAATCATCAGCGAAGAACAGCGTTTGCGGCCGCCCCCCAACCGGGAGATTTTCAATACCACCGCGTTCTACCAGTACAACCATAGCTGGGAACGTGTCAGCAAGCTGATCGAATTTCTCAACCAGGGCAAGCGGAAAGCCGAGCGTAAAGAACTGGGGTTCAATATCGGCGATTACATCTTTCGGGGAGCACCCCTCAACGAGGGACAAATACCCTACCGCGTAATGACTGACGGCAAGCGCGGCTTGTGCGCCTTCACCTGCACCGATCCCAGTGAAGGGTTTATCGATCTTGAAACCATCAATGAAGCCAAGCGGGAAATGTCAGATTACACATTCAAAATGGAATTCTTCTGTCTTTTTCCACCAGATAGTGAAGGATTCTTTCGACGATCGGTAATCGATAATGCCCGCAATCAGGCGGAATTTGGCATCGTGCTGAAGCCCCGCAAGGGATGCCTTTACGCCATGGGCGTTGACCCGGCTCGTACCAGCGACAACTTCTCGATCGCCATCTTTGAGATTGATCCCGATGCCGCTGTGATCCGGCTGGTGCGGGTGGCGAGCTGGAACAAGAAAGACTTCCCCTTGTGCCATCGCCTGACGCGGCAGCTTATCAAGGATTACGAAGTTGAATACTTCGAGATGGATGCGGGCGGCGGTGGCACCACCATCCGCGATCTGCTGGCCAGCGAAGAGAACTGCCCCGATGGCCAGAAACTGATCCTGGAACAGAACTTTGACGAGCACAAGCTCAAAACCGGCACCCGCATCCTGGGTCCGTTGATCCAGTTTTCCTGCTATCAGTGGGTTCACGACGCCAAC
>Ga0316217_10000445_pt1 | contig 58973 bp, 41 predicted proteins | sample 1anoAmetaG_FD_203633 | JGI IMG/M metagenome (GOLD analysis project Ga0316217, IMG submission 203633) | Freshwater microbial communities from Trout Bog Lake, Wisconsin, USA - 1anoA | ecosystem: Environmental > Aquatic > Freshwater > Lake > Hypolimnion/Profundal zone | place: USA: Wisconsin... | reverse complement strand
AGTACTCTGGCCGGTACGGTGGTGGTCAACGGTGGGATTTTCAATTTTAACAACGCCACTCCGGTCACGGTCGGGTCGATTGGCGAGAGCGCGGGCACCCTGGGAGGCAGCGGTTTAGTGGTGGCCGCCGGCGTGCTGAACTGGATCGGGGGTGCCATCAGCGGGAATGCGCAGTGCAACGGCGGCGTGATTGGCGGCGGTACTGCCTCGATCAGCTTGAGCGGCGGCCGGCTCATCAACACTGGGGCCATGACCAACTGGACACAGGGCGGCGGTTACTACTTCTACACCGGGAGCGGTTCGGTGATCAGCAACGCGGCGGGGGCCACGTTCGATTGTGTCCGGGACAGCGGGACGTTCTTAAGCGGGAACGCACCCGGGGCGATCTACAACGCAGGCTTGTTCCGCAAGAGCGGCGGCACAGGCACTTCGCCTCTTGCTGACAATTTCACCAATGCCGGCACCCTAGAGGCGCGCAGCGGAACCCTCGACTTCACGCGAGGCTTTGTCCAGGAAACTGGGTTGATCCGGCTGCGCGAAGGCCGCCTGGCGGCCGAGCAGGGGTTCGCGCTTAATGGCGGACGTCTGGAGGGAACTAACACCCTGGTCGGCAGCGTGATGAGCCGCGCGACCGTCGCGCCCGGGGGAGCGGCTTCACCGGGCCTGCTGACCATAAGCGGCAACTACACGGAGACGGGCGCCAGCGTCTTGGAAATCGAGTTGGGCGGCGCCGCGCCCGGCGCCGGCTTCGATCAGCTTTCCATCAGCGGGACCGCCTCGCTCGCCGGCACGTTGGCGGTAAGCCTCATCAACGGTTTTGCCCCGCCGAAGGACAGCGCCTACCAATTCCTCACCGCAGGAGTCCGGAGCGGCACGTTCAGCGCCACTAATCACCCGTCGAGCCTGCCCGGTGTGGCCGTGAGCTACGTCGCCAACGGAGCCTCGATGGTCGTCACCAACGCCCTGGCGGCTCAGCCAGTCCTGTCCATTCGGCTGCTCGGCGGCAACTCGGCTAAGCTCTCGTGGCCCTCTTCGCCGGCCGGCTTTGGTTTGGAAGCAACCTCCAAGCTCTCGCCAGCGGCCTGGACTCCCGTGAGCCAAGCTCCCACCGATGACGGCGCCACCAAGAGCCTCGTCGTCTCGGTGTCCTCCTCCACCTCCACGTTTTACCGGCTGCGCGTGTCACCGTAAGAGACTATCCTGCCGAAACTTCCCCTGCAGCCACCGGAGGAAAAACGTAATTTGAGAGCAACTGTCGCAACGCTGCCTCGTAGAACAAGATCATTTTCGACAGGCGCGCCTCCTCCACGGATCCATGCCCCTTTCCACAGGGGTATTCAAATTAGGACACCGGCAAGCTCTTCAAATCTCAATAATTCCCTCCCTCCCTGATTTCGAAAACCGGTGTGAGGCTCTGGCTCTTTAGGGCTTTCGCGCGCTGTTGATCGTCATCACTCCCCCCAGAAAGCTGACGATTTTCACCTCGGCCAGCCCTAATTCCGTCATTTTGGCGGCGACGCCCTCTTGGGCCGGGTAGTGGAGCAGCGATTCGAGAATGTAGCGGTAGGCGCGGGCGTCGCCGCAGAACACCCGTCCGAGGACCGGGACAAACAGCCGCAGGTACCCGAAGTAAAGTCCGCGCCACAACCGGTTGCCGGGCTTGCCGAAATCAAGCGCCAGCAACCGCCCGCCCGGCCTGGCCACGCGCGCCATCTCCGCCAACCCGCTTTCCCAGCTCGCCAGGTTCCGTAGTCCATAACCAACCGTGACGATATCGAACAAGTTATCGCCGAAGGGAAGATGTTGGGCGTCGCCGAGCACGAATTGCGGGACCGCCCCGCCCGCCGGCAGACCGCCGCGGGAGCCGCTCATCCGCCCCCGGGCCGCCGCCACCTCCAGCATGGATGGGGTGAAATCGAGACCGATGGTATCGGCTCCCCGCCGCGCCAAGGTGAGGGCGAGGTCGCCGGTTCCACAACAGACGTCCAAGGCGCGCCGACCGGGGAGGGGGCCCGCCAACTCGACGACCCGCCGTTTCCAGTAGCGGTGCAGGCCAAAACTCTGAAGGTCGTTGATTAGATCGTAACGCCTCGCGATGCGGGTGAACAACTCATTCACCTTCGCCGTGCGCTGGTCGCCCGGATCAAAATAGACGTTGGCCATGGTCAGCCGGCGTTTTCACCAGGTCCGGCTCGAAAGCAGAGTGATCCAACCCGTCGAAAAGGGCGATTCATTTGTTCGTCGAGATCGGCCCGGCCCCCGCCGGCGAGGCTTTCAGAGACCCGGAACGGCGAGCCAGGCGCATGGCGGAGGCATAGCGGCTCCCCGGCTTTTCTTGAAACAAACTGGGGTCGGCGCGGGTCTATGATCCAGACTTGGGAATTTAGTTTATGACGTTGAATCGCGCGCACTATACCCGTTGCGCCGGCTTGGTGGCTGGCTGCTTGTTGGTTCAGACAAACCTCCGCGCCGCTGATGACCCGCGACACCTGGAGAGGACCTTTAACGTGAGCCCGGGAGGGAGACTGGTCATCGAGGCGGATCGCGGTTCCATCACCGCAACGACCGGCGTTGAGGACAAAGTCCAGGTGCAGGTTTTCCGCGAGGTCAAACACGGCAGCAAGAAAAAGGCCGACGAGCTCCTGGCCAACCACGAGGTGCGATTCAAGCGGGAGGGCAATGTCGTCTCTATTATCGCCAAGGAGAAGAAGCCGCGGAAGGGGTTTTGGGGCGTGAACGCGCCGTCGCTGGAGGTACGTTACGAGGTGAGCGCGCCCAAGAGGTTCAATGTCGAGTTCCATACCGCCGGGGGAGATGTACGACTGGCGGACTTGGAGGGCGACGCCACCGCGCGAACCTCGGGCGGCGGTATTAGTTTCGGCAAGGTCGCCGGCCGCGTCGAAGCCACGGATGCGGGCGGGGACATCGTGATTCAGGAGGCGGGAGCTCTCCTCGTCGCTCGCACCACGGGCGGTTCCGTGAATGTGCAGAAGGCGGGAGGCCGGGCGGAGGTTACCGACGCCGGGGGCGACATCCGGGTGAAGGAGGCGGCGGGGGACGTCATTGCCAGCACAACCGGTGGGAGGATCTGGTTGGAGGCGGTGAAAGGCTCGATAGAGGCCGGGAATGCCGGAGGCGACATCCGGATCGAGTCGGTGGAGCATAACGTTACCGCGCATACGACCAGCGGCGCCATCTACGTCGGTCTCGCCAAGGGGGAGCGAGCCAACCTCCGGGACGCGGGCGGGAACGTCGAGATCCACCAGGCCGACGGCGCGGTGGTGGCAGAGACGACCAGCGGCGAGATCAATATCCATTCGGTTGGCGGCAAACTCGAAGCCAGGAATGCCGGCGGCAATATCGTTATCGGCGAGGCAGGCGACGATGTGACCGCTCAAACCACGAGCGGTTCGGTGAAAATACATCGGGCCAAAGGCAGCGTGAACGCGCGAGATTCGGGAGGCGACATCCGGATCGACGAGGTCAGCGGCGACGCCACCGTCCGCACGATGAGCGGTGCGATCGTCCTTGGACTGGCCAAAGGGAAAGTGGATGCGCGGGATGCGGGCGGTGAGATCCAAGTGGCGCAAGCCCGGGACGCGGTGACCGCGCAGACGACGAGCGGGTCCATCCAGGTTGGATTCGTGGCGGCCCCCAAAGCCAATTGCCGGCTCGAAGCGCTTGGCGGGGGGATTCGCATCGAGCTGCCTCGTTCATCGGCGCTGGACCTGGATGCCCGCAGCGCGGGCGGCGAAGTCGATTCAGAACTGCCGGTCGGCGCGACGGCGTCGGGTCGCCCCGGCGCCGGCGAATTACGCGGGAAGATAAACGGCGGCGGTCCGTTACTGACCTTGCGCGCTCGTTCCGGAGACATTCATTTGAAGGCCTCGTCCCCCTCCGCGATTAAAGCGGAAGACGACGCGCGGTGATTCTGTCGCCCCAAGTCCGAGGGTCAGTCCCGCCGGCGGCATGGTAGCCGCATTACTTTCAGCGACGCTGGCCGCCTTCGCGGTCGCGGGGGCGTTGGAATTGGCGCAAGGCGCGGCGCAAGGATTCAATTTCCTGCTCGTCGGCGTTCTTTTGGCGCTCCGCCAGTTCAAGGGTTTCGAGCACGTCTTCCAGGTCGTCGAGCGCCAGGCGGAGAGTTTCGAGCACCTCGCCGACTTCCTCGATGGCGCTCCTGACAGCCGCTGGCGATGCGGGTTGGAAAGGCCGGGAAGGGGGTGGCGGGGGCAAAGGGCGCCGTTCGGCTTGCGGCGGCCGGAAAGCAGGTCGGTAGGAAGAAGGCGGCTCGCGCTCGGGTTCGGGCTGGTTCTCGGGCTCCCGTTCGGCGCGCAAAGGCGCGGCGGGAGCATCTGATTCCGGCTCCGTCTCGCGCTCGGGTTCGTGCTCGTGATGGGGCTCGTGATGGGGCTGGTGATCCTCCGCCTCATCCGCCTCGGAACGGATTTCCTTGCCGGTCTCCCGCTCAGGTTCGTCCGTTAACTCCGCCCGGGGCTCTCGTTCGAACTCGTCAGCGGAGCGATGTTCAAGGTCGGGGTCGCCTTCGGGCTCCTCTTCGCGGTAAGGAGGTTCGTGACGCGCGGAATTTTCCTCTTCGTCACGGGGGAAAGTCGCGTCTTCATCGCGGTGGGCCGAATACTCGGCCTGAGGGGCCGCGCCCGGGGATGGCTGGCCTTCGGCATCCATCGGCGGCTGGCGTCGTCCGCGGCCTCGTCGCCCGCGTCCTGAACGGCGTCCGCGCCGCCCAGATTGAGGGGGGCGGGGTCGCTCGTTCTGTTCTGTTCCGGTCTTCGCTGCGTCTTCGGGAACCATGTTCACTTCAAATTGCCTTGATTGGCGGCAAAAGCAATGGGAATTTATTCGTTGGACGCCATCCGGGAGTTTCTCCAAAATCAGGTTTTGTCATGAACAAGGTTCAACGAATTCAAGGCTGGCTAGTGCTTTGGGGGGGGATTTGCCTGGCGGCGCTTCGCGGGGGCGCGCCGGCTTCCGCCCAGACCAACGCGGTTTTCGCCAAGCCGAACATCATCTTAATCGTTGCCGACGACTTGGGGTACGGGGATCTTGGTTGCTACGGTCAGAAGCTCATCAAGACCCCGAACCTGGACCAGCTTGCCGCCGAAGGCATGCGTTTTACCAGCTTCTACGCCGGCAGCACCGTCTGCGCCCCGTCCCGTTGCGCCTTGATGACCGGCTTGCACACGGGCCATGCCTTCGTGCGCGGCAACGCGGCCCTGGCGCTTCGGCCCGAGGACTTTACGATGGCCGAATGCCTCAAGGGCGGGGGCTATCATACGGGCCTTATCGGCAAGTGGGGGTTGGGCAATGAAGGCACCACGGGAGTGCCGCAACGGAAAGGCTTCGAGGAATTCGTCGGCTACCTCGACCAGGCCCATGCTCATGATTACTACACCGACCATCTCTGGCGCTACGACGGGCGGAGCGGGCATGATCAGCCGATCTCGCTGGTGGAGAACTCGGAGGGAAGAAAGCAGATCTACACGCACAACCTATTCACCACCGCCGCCTTGAATTTCGTGCGGTTGAACAAGCCGGACGCTCGCAACGGATCCCAGCCGTTCTTCCTCTACCTGGCCTACACCATTCCGCACGCGAACAACGAGGAGGGCGCTCGCTCGGGCAATGGCATGCAGGTGCCCTCGGATGCTCCCTATACCAAGGAAGCGTGGCCTCAAGTCGAAAAGAACAAGGCGGCGATGATTAGCCTGCTCGATCGGGACGTGGGCGCCTTGGTCGCCAAGCTCAAACAGCTTGGAATGGACGACCACACGGTCCTCTTGTTCACGAGCGACAACGGGCCGCACCGGGAGGGGGGCGTCAACCCGGCCTTCTTCCAGAGTTCCGGGCCCTTGCGCGGCATCAAGCGCGACCTCTACGAGGGGGGCATCCGGGTTCCCATGATCGTCCGGTGGCCGGGCGAGATCAAACCGGGGCGGGTGAGCGACCAAGCCTGGGCCTTCTGGGATCTCCTCCCCACGCTGGCGGAGATCGCGCGAGCCGCGACACCCGCGAAACTGGACGGCATCTCCATGCTCCCGACCCTGTTGGGCCGCGCCCAGACGAATCAACACGACTTCCTCTACTGGGAGTTTCACGAGAGGGGTTTTCAGCAGGCGGCGCGCGCCGGTTCGTGGAAGGCGATTCGCCCTCGACTGGATAAACCCCTGGAGCTTTACAACCTGGAAACCGACCTGGGCGAACAACGCAACGTGGCGGACGAAAATCAGGGCATCGTCGCGAAGTTCGAAACCTACTTTAAACAGGCGCGGACCGATTCGGATCATTTCCCGATCCGGCCTACGGTCCTCGGGGGCGCGGCAACGAACCCGCCGGCGGCCCGGTCCCAATAGGCCCCGCCTCCCCTCCAAGATGGACATGCGGGTCATTTGCTGCGAGGGTATCCGGGCGATGGAATTGAAGTTGATAGGTCCGCACCCGCTGGGCCGGGACGCGTTGGGCAGGCAGACGACCCGGATTGGAACCTTGTTTCCGAAATACGGCGTGCTTTACACGCAGTCGCCGGAGGTGCATGCCTGGCAGCGGGCGCAATTCGTCGAGTATCTCAATGACCAACGCGCCTCCCAAGGGCTGCCCTCGCTTACGGTGGACGAGGAGGTGGCGGTGTCGATGGAATCGGTGGATCTGATTTTCGAGCCCGATTTCATCCTCATCCGGCCGGACCCCGAACGGATGGAACTGGCCTTTGCCGCCGACGAGCTTTTGCTGGGCCTGGTCTCCAAGCGCCAGGTGAAGTTCATGACGGTTTCCGATGCGCGGGTGCATGAAGCCATCAAGCGGCGCGGCGAGTATTGGCGGCTTAACGCCATTCCCAGAAACCGCGAGGCCAAGCAACGCCTGGTGTTTGGCTCGAAAGTCGCCATCAGCGGGTTGCCCCTTTACTTTTATAATCGCCTGACGGGCACGCGGTGGTTGACCTTCCACGAATTTGAGCTCCTCGGCCGGCTCGACGATGCCGTCCTGGCCCAACATTTGCAGGAGATCGCCGATTACTCGTCGCGGCGCAACCGCCGGGGGCGGGCCGAACTGGATTTCTTCGCCGCCGAACCCGAGCGCTTTGACGCCGAGGAATTTGCCGGGCCGAACTACGCCGGACTCCCCGTCGTCGAACTGCGCGCCACGTACGAGCGGATCAAATCTCGGTTCCACGCCGCGTTGGATGAAGCCTTCAGAAGGGACGACTGCGGTGACCGCGCCTGGTGCGAGCGCATGCTCTCCACCCTGTTCCTGGAAGGCAACGACACCCAAAGCGAGCACCTCCTGGATGGTCTGAGCCGCGAGTTCTTTCTGCAAGTCGATTGGCTGGCGGGCGGACGCTTCGAGGAAGGCGAGTTTCTGCTTGATTCAGTATTCGAGGAGGCCGCCGCCCACCCCGAGGACGCCGAGTTGCAGCGCCTGTGCGACTTGCGCGCCAAGGGGATCATTTTCAATCTCATCCGCGACTACGGCGACATCGAGTACATCAACCTGGGCTGCGTGCCGGAATCCCTCTCGCTGGATCGACCGCTGCGGCGTGGGCGGCGCGGGGTTTACCTGGCCGAGTTTTGCGCCCAGAGCGACGGGGATCCGGTCAAGCGTCACATGCGCCTGCAGAAGTGGGGCGTTTGGGAACGTCTGGATGAAGGCAAAGAGTTGCTGGAAGCCATTCAGTTGAGCGACGAATACACCGACTACTGCCTGGATCGCCGGCTGGGTTGCAACCAGTTGGGGATGAACCTCTCCCATCGGGTGGTAATTCGGCGCCTCAATGAAATTTACCAAGGCCTCAATGTCCGCTACCGCGGGCTGCTGATCCGCACGACCTATTTTGAGCGTGAATATGTGCCGGGCATCGCGACGGACAAACTGCCGATCGATCGCTTTTCCCGTCCCGGCTACGCGGTTGCGCTCGCCCGGTTGCTCGGCCACGCGGCCGCCTCGAGCCTCGTCGTGGGCCGGTTGTCTGAAGGCGGGCGCGCCCTGTTCGATGACGGCGACGAAGTCGTTTTCGAGGACGGCGATGGCTTGCCCTCTCAGATCCTGGCCACGGACCATACCGGCGCCTTCGCTGAGTTCAAGTTGCCCCTGGACACCTATGCGACGGATTACGCGCGCCCCGTCAATCGGCGCAAGGGCTACGTCCCCGATGCGCTCGCGTTCGCCCAGGCTTATCTGACGGCATTTCGCGAACAACTGCTCCGCGTCCAGGGCGATTACCGCAAACGACGGAACGCGTTCGACCATCTGTTTAAGGAATCCAAGTACGACCCCGGCGGCAGTTTCGCCTATCGCTGGGAATGCGTCCTGAAACGCGTCGATAGCACCAACGTAGCGGCGCTCGTGGAGGCGATCCGACGGGAGATGCAACCGCTCGACCAGGTTGCGGTGGCGGCGGCGCCAATCCCGGAACTCGCGGCGCTCAAGCCATAGGCGGCCTCCTTCCCAAAAGGCGGGGGGCGCAAGAAAAAGCTTTGCTCCAAAACCGGTGAAGCGTAAGTTTTACCCTATTCCCGAGGGCGCATGGACGCGCGGGTGAACCTGTTTGACCAACGAATAAGAAATCGGCCGCATGAACCAACCCATCTCGAACCAGTATCTGGAGCGCGTCGTCGATCTGACCGATCCCGCCGCCAACCGCATTCTCAACATGAGCGTCGAGGAAGCGCGGGAGCGCATCTTGCGCGGCCCGGCGGAGGCGGTCCGGCAGATTGAGGGATCCTTCGCGCTGGTCGCCAAAGAAGGCAAGGTCGTCCGGCTAGCCCGCTCGCTGGATCGGCCGATGCGTTATTTTCTGGCCAAGCGCCATGAAGGTCCCGCGCTCGTCGTGGCCCACCGCATCGACGCGATCTGGGATTGGTTGAAGCAAGAGGGATTTGGAGCGCAGTTTCACCCCAGTTACACGCGCATGGCGCCCGCGCATCATGTCGTGCGGATCCACCTGGTGGGTTGCCCCGACCCCGACCCGGTTTATGAGCGCTTCTTTGCGCCGCAGCGCGACGCTTTTCCCGCCGACCTCCAGCAGTTGGGCGAAAACTACATCAACGCCCTGAGCCGGGAGATCCGGCGGTGGCTGGGCAGCCTGCCGGCCAACGAACCCATCGGGGTTTGCTTCTCCGGCGGCATTGATAGCGGCGCCGTCTTCCTTGTCACCTACCATAGCCTGTTGAAGCTGGGGATGAACCCCGCCCGGCTCAAGGCATTCACCCTGTCGGTTGACAACGGCTCTGATCTCGACCAGGCCAGGACGTTTTTGGACCGGCTCGGCTTGGGACTGTTCCTGGAAGCCATCGAGACCGACCCGGCCTCGCTCGACCCGATCGAGACCATCCGGATCATCGAGGATTACAAGTCGCTGGATGTCGAGTCGGCCACGATGGCCCTGGCGCTCTGCCGAGGGATCCGTCAGCGTTACCCCGACTGGAAGTTCCTCCTGGATGGGGACGGCGGCGACGAGAACCTCAAGGACTACCCGATCGAGGAAAACCCGGAGTTGACTATTCGCAGCGTCGTCAACAATCGCATGCTCTACCAGGAGGGTTGGGGATTGGGCACCATCAAGCATTCCCTGACTTATTCCGGAGGCTTTAGCCGCTCCTGCACTCGCAGCTACGCGCCCGCGCGGCATTTCCAGTTCGAAGGCTTCAGCCCGTTTACCCGGCCCGGAGTAATCGAACAGGCCGAAGGCATCCCCTTTATCGCGCTCACGGATTATGACGTCGAGAAGCTCTATCGCCTCAAGGGCGAGGTGGTGAGGCGCGGGGTCAAAGCCCTCACGGGCCTTGACATGCCCATCTTCCCCAAACGGCGGTTTCAGCATGGCGCCGTTTCGGCGGAACGTCTGGGACAGCGCGTTTCCCGGCCCGAGCCTGAATACCGCGAACGCTTCCTGGCCAGTTACACGGGCGCGGTCTCGGCTTGAGTTCCATTTATCCTGAACGCGAACGGTCGGCTTGGATCGTTGCCCACCGCCCGCCGCGAGCGGTCGCGGATCCGTACACGCCTCATGGGTTCTTTCTCGAGGAAGAATTAGCCGCTTCCGATCGGCTCGTGAGTTCCGCCGTGATCCTCCTCGCCAACAAGGAGTGCCCCTGGCGGTGCTTGATGTGCGACCTTTGGAAACACGCGCTGCCCCGCGCCGTGCCGCCCGGCGCCATCCCGCGGCAGATCGATTACGCTCTGAGCCGTTTGCGTGCCCGTCCCGAACAGGTGAAACTCTACAACGGCGGCAGCTTCTTCGACCCCGCCGCCATTCCGCCGATTGACTACCCCGAGATCGCCCAACAGGTTTCCTTCGCGAGCCGCCTGGTGGTGGAATGCCATCCGCGCCTGATTGGGGAAAGCGTTTCCAGGTTCAGGGACCTCCTGAGCCCGTCCCTGGAAGTGGCGATGGGGCTGGAGACCGCGCATCCAGAGGTCCTGCCCCGGCTGAATAAGCGTTTCACGTTGGGCGATTTCGCGAAGGCGGCCGGTTTTCTGCGCCGCCACGGCATCGCCGCGCGGGCCTTCGTCCTGTTGCGGCCGCCTTTCTTGGATGAAGCCGAAGGCCTGGAGTGGGCGATCCAGTCGGCTGCGTTCGCTTTTGATGCTGGCGTGGAAGTGGTTTCGTTGATCCCCACCCGCGCCGGCAACGGCGCCTTGGACCGCTTGCGAGAGGCCGGCGAGTTCGCGCCCCCGCGGCTTTCATCGCTCGAACGGGCGTTGGAATCCGTTCTGGAACGGCGCCAGGGCCGGGCCTTTGCCGATACTTGGGACCTGGAGCAATTCTCCCGTTGCGCCGCTTGTTTCGAGCCGCGCCGGCAGCGCTTGCAACGGATGAATAGCGAGCAAATCGCGCCGCCGAAGATCGGGTGCGTGGTTTGCGGCGAGCCGTGACCGCTGTTCAAGCGTGGCTTCCGAGTTTCGTCTCGCGGCGGGCTTACTCGTGCCGGAGCGCTTCGATGGGGTCCAACCGGGCGGCGGCCTTGGCCGGGTAAAGGCCAAAGACGATTCCCACCGCGCCGGAGATCCCGAAGGCCAGCAGAATGGACCAAGGCGTGACAATGGTCTTCATCGTCGTCAGTTGCGAAACCGCTATCGGGATGACGACCCCGACGGCCACGCCCACGAGTCCGCCGCCGATGGAGAGGACCACGGTTTCAACCAGGAATTGCAGGGTGATATCCCGCCGCTTGGCGCCGAGGGCTCGGCGAATGCCTATTTCACGGGTTCGTTCGGTGACCGTCGCGAGCATGATGTTCATGATCCCGATGCCGCCCACGAGCAACGAAATGGCGGCAATGGAGCCCAGCACGATGTTGAAGATGCGTTTGGTCTGCTCCGCCTGGCGAAGGAGTTGTAGCGGGACAATGATTTCGTAGTCGTTCTGATCATGGAAACGGCTCAGCAAGGTCTTGACCTGAGGATCCGCGGTTTCGACCGCGGCCACGTCGCGCATCTGAACCGTTACCTGGTGAAGTTGAACTTCCTCAGCCTCGAAGCTGCCCGCCGACCGGCGCATCAGGATTTCGCCAAACCGCGTGCGGGAAGCCGCCAGGGGGATATAAACGTTGTTATCGAGCGGCTGGCCTTCCATTTTCCCAGCCTGGCTTCTTTGCTCGACCTGGCCCCGTTCCTGGATAATGCCGATCACCCGATAATAGAAAGCGTCAATGCGCACCGCGTGATCCAAGGGGTCCTGGTAGGGGAAGAGCCGCCGGGCCAGCCCGGTGGTGATTACGCACACATTTTCGGCGTGCTCTTGATCCAGCAGCGCGAGAAAGCGCCCGCGAATTTGCGTCGCTCCGGTCACCTGGGGATAGAAGGGCAGGGTGCCAATGACCTGGCACGGGACCTCGTTGCGCTGGAACCGAACATTCTCCCGGATGATGCGCATCGGCAATACCCGCAGCACGCCTGGAATCGTGGTCTGCAACCGGGCGCCATCCTCGTAGGTCAGGCCGTACTTCAGCCCCATTCCACCGCGGCCGCCGCCGGCGCTTTGCCGCGCTTGCTCGGGCGGCTTGAGGCTGCGGATAATGATGTTGTTGCTCCCGAGCTTCTTAATCGCTTCCTGGGCCTCATACGACGCCCCTTCGCCAATGGCCAGCATGGCGATGACCGAGCAAACTCCAAAGATGATGCCCAGCATGGTCAGCGAGGAACGCAGCTTGTGGAGCGCCAGGCTCTTGATGCCCAGGCGGACCGTGATGATGAACTGGGAGGGAATCATGACGGGCGTTGAATCACATCCTGATCGACGCGGCCATCCTTCATGCGCACGATCCGGTGGGCGCGCGCGGCTACTTTGTCGTCGTGAGTCACCAGAATGATCGTCTTGCCTCGATCGTTCAAGCCCGTGATCAGGTCCAGGACCTCGGCGCCCGTCTTGGAATCGAGATTGCCGGTGGGCTCGTCCGCCAGGATCATGAGCGGGTCATTGACCAGGGACCGGGCGATGGCCACCCGTTGCTGTTGTCCCCCGGAGAGTTGGGTGGGGCGGTGGTCCAACCGCTCACCCAATCCCACCATCCGAGCCAACTCGACGCAGCGATCGTACGACGCCTTGAGATCCTTCCCTTGGTAGAGCAGCGGCACCTGGATGTTTTCGATGACGGTTAATTGGGCGATGAGATTGTAGGATTGGAAAATGAACCCAATGCGGCGCCCGCGCGCCTCTGAGATCGCGTCATCGGTCATTTGGGAGACGTCCTCATCCCCCAACAGGTAGCGTCCGGCGCTGGGGCGGTCGAGGCAGCCCAGGAGGTTGAGCATGGTGGATTTCCCGGAGCCCGAGGGTCCCATGATCGCCACAAAAGACCCTTCGTCAACCCGCAGGTCCACCCCGGCCAATGCGTGGACAATATTCTCCTCGCCCAACACATAGGTCTTCTCGATACCCTCGAGGCGGATGATGGCTCGCGAACTCATCGGGCGCTGGCCGCGGGTTGAACGTGAGACGCAGCCTCGACGCCCGCCTTTGGCCCGCCGGCGGGGCCGCCGCCGCGCGGCGGCGCTTCCGACCCGCCAGCCGCCGGTCCGCCCGGGAGCCGTCCCGGCTCGATTTTGCCCGCTGGAGCATTGGTCTTGGCAAACCTCGCCTTCTCGTCGGCGGCCAACACCCCGCCTCCGAGGTCCTTCTCCTGGGTATCAAACGGCGGGGACAACAACACCCGTTCCCCCCCATTCAAACCTTTGGTGATCTCGATAAACTTCGTATTGAACAGGCCGGCCTCGATGGGAACGGGCTCGGACCGGGCGCCTTTGGCCAGGTAAACCACCTGTTTGCCTTTGAGCGTGGTCACCGCCTGGATCGGGATCGAGACCGCGTCGACGATGTTCGTCACAATGATCTCCGCCTTGGCGGAAACGCCGGGCTTCACGCCCGGTGGGATTTCCTTGAGGTAGATCTCGGTGTTATAGACTTTCAGATTGGGATTGCCCCACCGCGCCTGGGTATCCGGCAGCGGCGACACCTTTTCTACAACTCCGGCAAAGCGTTGATCGGGCATCGCGTCCAGCGTCACGAAGGCCGCCAAGCCGGGCCGGATCATGCCGACATGGGATTCGTGGATCTTGATAGTGACTTTCATGCGGGCCAGGTCCGGCAATTTGATCAACTCCTGGCGGTTGCGGACAACGGCCCCGCCCTCGATTAGGGACTCGTTGCTCCAGGGGTTGTTTTCCGACTGGTAAACCACCAAGCCGTCTTGAGGCGCATTGATCTTGCAGGCGTCGAGGTTCTTGCGATCGCGCTTCAGCTTTTCCTCGCTCAGCGCCAGCGTGTTCTTTTGCGTTTCCAGGTCCGCCCCGTACTGCGCCATCTTGCGCAGGTTCTGGCTGACCACCCGCTGCAGTTCGTCTTCGGCTTGTTCCACGTCGGTCTTGAATTTCTCGAGCTGTTTGACCGCGTCAAATTGCTGGAGCATCCAGATGCCGTTGGTGGCCACCGTTAGGGCATTGTCGCTGTTTAGCACCGCCAGCCGATCGCTATCCACTTTCTGTTTGGTTTCGAAGCCTTTGGCGGCCAGATTGACCGAGTTGCTATAGGTGTCTTGATTGATGAAACGTTGCGCGGAGGCCTCAATCACCTTGTTGCTCGCTTCCATGAGATCCACCAGGCGCTGGCCTTTCTCATATTTATCCAGGTCAATCTTGGCGAACCTGACCTTCAACAACGCCGCCAGGAAGTCGCTGTTGGTAGTGCTTTTCTGGATGTCCAGCGTCGCTTCGGCTTGCTCGACCGCGAACTTGGCTTTTTCATAGGCGATGGTTTGCTGGTTGACCTGGTCCTGGGCTTGAGCGGAGTCGAGTTCCACCAACAAGTCGCCTTTTTTGACATAAGCGCCTTCCGGCACGATATATACAATGCGCGCCGTGCCTTCCACTTCGGAACGGATGCTGATCTCTTTGACCGCCGCCAGCGCCCCGCCCTCCACCACCGTCACCGTGAAGTCACCCCGCTTGGCCTCGTAGGAGGCGGTGGTTTCCTGCCCGGTCTTGGACGGACGCAGCCACGCGAACGCCAGCGCGACCAGCAGCACGGCGGCGGGCGCCACGAGGAACAAGCGGCGGCGGAACGGGTCCGGGAGTTTGGCCAAGGGGATGGGGAGACTCATGAGGCGGGTTCGAGGAAGGTTTCTGGAGATAATACCGTGTTGTCCGGCATGCGCAGCGGCGGGGGACTGCGCTGGCCGGGGTTGAGCTTCCGGGTCAGCGGATCCAGCAGCCAGAATTTCCTCGGCTGCGTGTCGATGATTCCCACGTCGAGCAGCAGTCCCAGCCGAGCGGTGAGATAGTCTGTATAAATCGTGGCCAGGTTGTTTTGGGCTTGAATCAAGCCATCCTGCGCTTCGCGGACATCGCGGATGGTGGCGCGACCCGCCTCCAGGAGCATGACGTTATTCTCCACCCGGCGTTGCGCCACTTTGAGCTGCTCCAGGCCGTTGATATAGTTCATTCGGTTCTGCTCCGCGGTGCGCAAGCCGCTATCGATGCGGGCTTTATAGTTGTCCAGCGTCAAGCCCAGCGAACGTAGTTGAGCCTCGAAATCCACCAGCGCTTTGCGGTAGTTGTTGCGCTCTTGCAATCGATCCAACGGCAAGTTCACATTGAGCCCGACATTATAATTCACGTTGTTCATGTTGAAACGCGTATAGTCGTAGGGCGCGTCTGAACTGAGGCTCGAGCCGGCAAGGAAATTCACGTCGGCCCGCAATTGATCGGCGGCGATGCGCGCCTTGCGTTTGGAGTCCTCGAATTTGTCGATCGCGTTGAGGATCTCCATTTGTCCCTGGACGCACATCCCAAAGGCGGCGTTGCGGTCAATATCGACCGAGAGGATTCCGGTGTCGATGAGTTCCTTAAGGTCGCGGTCCTCCAAGTAGAGTTGCTCCGACAAAGGCAGACCCAAGCGCAACTTGAAGGCATCCAGGGCCGACAGAAAGCCCGCCAGCGAGTTGATGTAGTCTCGTTTGGCGCCCAATTCCGCCGTACGGGCATCGTCCACGCTGCTGCTGCGTTCCCGGTCCACGGACCGGGCTTCGAGGTACTGGGTGGTCTCCACGCGGTTGGTGAAGTTGCGAAAATTATTCCGGACAATGTCTTTCTGGGTGAGCAAGTTGAAATAGGCGGTGACCGTGTCCACCGCAAACTGCTGCTGGTACCGGCTAAAGGTTCGAACGGCGTAAATGACGTCGCGATCGGCTTGCGTGAGCGCTTCCCAAGCGGGGTTGTTGAAACCGAAACCCCGCATCAAAGGCTGGGTGAAATTGACCGACATCGTATTGATGGCCGTGTTCCGCGTCCCATAGGAGGTTAACCCAGCGGTGAAATAATGCAGGAGATCGTTAGCCAAGGTTACGGTTAGCTTCCCGCCGCTCGCCAGCGCCTGGTTGACTCCAAGTTGGTTATTGACGGTTCCCGCAGCGTCGCCGCCCGCCGTCCCGCTGACCTGTGGCGTCGAGGAGCCAAAGAACTGCGGGCCGAACTGGTAGCGCGCGCCGGTGAGCGTCAGCGCCGTAAGGTAAAGCAGCTCTTTCTGGGCTTGATAATCGCGGCTGTTCGTCACCGCCAGGTCCAGCGCCTGTTCGAGGTTGAGGACCCGACGGTTGGTCGCGGAGCGGTCCTCAATGATCTCCGCCGGCGGAATGGTCTTTAGATCCCGGCCCGAATAGCGCGTGTTGATCGAAAATGCGTTGGTATGGCCGAACACCTGATGATCCACGTTCTGGATGATCTTATAGGCCTCGTTGTCGGCCGAGCGGCGATAATGCGCCGAGCTGCAGCCGGCGACCAAGGCGAGGGCCAGAAGCAGCCCGGGGAGAAATCCGGTCAGCTTCGGCATCGAGGTGGAACGCAAGCGCATGCGACGAAGCCTAACCGAGCCTGTGTCAAGCATCCATCAAAAACCGTGCGCGTGGAAATTCAGGAAGATCTCCGAGGGTATCGAATGGCTCAAACCAGTGGCGTGTCCGTAGTTTTTGGGATACCGTTCCGTAATGGTTGGCGCTAAGGTTTTGTCAGGAATAGCCGATATTCGATCATAATTGATAAAGATTGGAAGTATGCGATTGAACTCAATCGGTGAATCGAATGCCCCCGGCGGGAGCCCGGCGCCACGCCGGGCGAATGCGGCCGTTGCGAAGCCGACGTTAGAGGGCGATCAACTGACCTTGTCGGGCTCTGACGCCCTGAACCCTACGTTGGGCCAGACCCAAACTGCCCGGGCGGAAAAAGTGGCGCAAGCCAAGGCGTTGCTCCAGGACAGCTCGTACCCGTCGGCGGCCCAGGTTGGACAGATCGCCGAGTTGCTGGCCAAGAACCTTCGGCCGTGATGCTCCTTCGGCGCGACCTTCCCGTGGTGCTTCAGCTCGCCAGAAGGCGATCCGCTCGCATTAAGATTGCGTTAGACCGGGCGCCGATCCACCATCAGGGTCACGCGTGGCCCGGCGCGAACCGACGCAGAACTCCCTCGTGTTCGGCCGGGCGGACCGCATTGAGATAAATTCGAATCAGCATGGCCGCCGGCAAACAGAGCCAACCGAGTCAGGTAAAGGACAGTCGAACGCGGGTCCTCCTCGTGGACGACCATGCCGTCGTGCGCTATGGGATCGCGCAGCTCATTAATCACGAAAGCGACTTGGTGGTCTGCGGCGAGGAGGAGGAAGCTGGCAACGCTTTGGCCGCGATCGGACGGCTTAAGCCGAACCTGGTGATAGCCGATATTTCGCTCAAGGAAAGCAGCGGGCTCGAACTGATGCGTAATATCAAGGCGCAATACGAAAAGCTACCCGTTTTGGTGGTCAGCGGCCACGACGAGTCGGTCTATGCGGAGATCGCCTTCCGCGCGGGGGCTCTTGGCTATTTGATGAAAGACGAGGCGCTGGGCAAGATTGTTACCGCCATCCGTCGCGTGCTGGGCGGCAACATCTACGTCAGCGAGACCCTCGGCACCAAAATGCTCCAACAGCAGGTCCGGGGCAAACCGAATCTCCAACAATCGCCGGTCGAGGGGCTGAGCGATCGCGAATTGGAGGTCTTTGAGATGATCGGCAAATGGAAGAAGACCGGCGAGATCGCCCTGGAACTGCATCTGAGCATCAAGACCATCGAGTATTACCGGGAGCAGATCAAGCGGAAGCTTAACCTGGGCAATTCCGCCGAGCTGACGCAGCGCGCCACCGCCTGGGTTCAGCAGCACAGCCCCACCTGAGGGGATGCTTATGAGCCCGGGTTCTCCGGAAAAAGCGGGTCTGCTCCCCGGCGCGCGCGCGGCCGCGCCGTTCCCTCTCTTGGCGGAGGCCGGCAAAGCGCCGCCGGCGCGTTCCGCCACCGCGCGGCTGCGATTGCTGATGGTGGATGATCATCCCGTCGTGCGGCGAGGAATTGGCGTGTGCCTGGCCCGCCGGCCCCGCTTTGAAATCGTGGGAGAAGCCGGCGATGGCGAGGAAGCGCTCCGCAAGGTCAAAGAACTGGCACCCGATATCGTCCTCATGGATATCGAGATGCCCCGCCCGGATGGTCTGGAGACGACCCGGATCCTGCGGCGGGAGCAACCGGCGGTAAAGGTGCTCATGCTCACGATGCACCTGGGTCCCGACTACGTCCGGCGTATCCTCCAGTCCGGAGCTCGGGGGTGTGTTTCGAAGATGGCCTCCCTTGAGGAGTTGGAGGCGGCCATCGAGGCGGTCGACGCCGGCGAGTTGTTCTTTAGCCCCGAGGTGGCGCGCCTGGCCCTGAACCAAATGGTCCAAACCGGCGATGACGCCAGCGCCGAACTGACCGAGCGCGAACGCGAAGTGCTCACCCTCATTGCCGGCGGTCAGAGCAATAAGGAAATGGCCGGCCAACTCGGCGTCGGGGTCCGCACCATCGAGACCCACCGTGAGCGGATCATGGAGAAGCTTGATATCCATACTGTTGCCGGCCTGACGAAGTACGCCGTCGCTAAGGGGTTGGTGGGGCTGCAGTAGTAAGTCGCTCTCAACCTCCTCCTGTTTTCGGAGCGCGCCGGCGAGGCCGGACGGGAATGCGCCGCCCCTCATTTCGCGCCGGCTTCGGGGGCAATCTTGCCTAGGGCTTCGACGACGGCATGATGCAGATCTTTGTCCTGAACCTTTTCCAAGCGCATGAGTTTGGGGAGCGCCGCCTTCGCCATCGGACCATAATCGCCCAGCGCTTCAGCGGCTTCGGACCGGAGCTCCTGGCGGTCCAGATAATCAATGAGCAGCGGAACGATTCGTTCAGACTGGCAGTGAATTTTGCCCAGAGCTGTGATCGCGGCGCCATGCACGGCCAGATCCTGGCCTTTAAGGGCCTGCAGCAAGGCGGGGATCGCCGCGCCGGCGGCGGGCCCAAACTCGCCCATCCCCGCTGCCGCTCCGGCGCGCCGACCCTCAGCCTCGACGAAGTAGATATTGACCCCCGGCAGACCGTTGAGCGTTTGCACCAGCGTCCGCCGCAATGGCGAATCATTCGTATCGGAGAACATTACCTTGGTCAGGCGCGGAAGGATCTCATTGGTCAGAACCGCGCCCGCCTGCTCTCGGGCGGACGGATCCGGGCTGTCCATCCGCGTGACCCAGTAGTACCGGGTTTGTCGCGAGTACAGCGTCTCGCGATCGCCCAGGGTCTGGGTTAAGCCCCAGACCCCGCCCGCGAGCGCGCCCAAGCCCAGCGTCACCGCGATCAACATCCTTAGCCATCGCCGTTTCATAAATTCCACCCGCCTGGCGTCGGTTCCCTCAGGCGGGTCGCGCCTTGAGCCGTCCGGGTGCCGCCCGGCAACCGCTCCTCCGCCACCGCTATCGCCCGGCTAACTTGGCCTCCACGCTGCGGATTTTGTCGTCCATCGTCTGCGCGCGGTCCGTTCGCGTCCCGAGCTTGATCACGGTGGAGACCCTGGGCGCCCCCATTTCGTGAACGACTTGGTGGCAGCGTTTGACCGTGGCAAACACCAGGTCCCATTCCCCTTCGATGTTCGTTCCGTAAGCGTGCAGCGCCGTCTTCAACCCCGCTTCGGCCAGGACCTTCTCGCAAGCCGCCACGTAGGGCGAGAGGGATACGCCCACGCCGATGGGGACAACGCACAAATCGACTATGACGTTCATGTAGATTATTCCTCCACCAGGACTGCCGGGCTGTCCAGCCTGATTTTCGTCAGCCCCGGGTTTTTGAACCACCCTCCGGGCGGCGCGCCCCGCCGTCGAAAGCCGAATCTGCTCGCCTTTAGGGACGGCGGGCCAGCATATTGGCGGGCGCCAAATGTTAGCGTTCTTGCGGAGAATCTGGCCGTTTGCGCGGCCCTACCGAAGCCGGCTCCTGCTGGGGTTGGTGTGCGGCGTGCTGTCGGCGGCGGCCAGCGCGGCGCTCGTCGGCATGATCAAGGTCGTGATCGAACTGGTATTTCCCGGGCCGGAACCGGTGTCGGTGGCGAAGGCGCTGGGCGTGGAAAAAATGCGCGGTTTGATGCTCTGGGTAGCTCAGGAGTTGATCCATCTCCTGCCGGAGCTCCAAGCGCCGAAGTCGGACCGGGCTCGCATTCTGCTCATAGCCACCATTCCCGCGGTGATGCTGCTCCGCAATCTGTTTGGCTACCTCAATGTTTATCTCATGAACTGGGCGGCGGTGCGGGCCATAGCCGACTTGCGGACCCGTCTGTTCGACCATCTCCAGAACCTGTCGCAGGACTTTTTCAGCGGCGCCCGGACTGGCGATCTGATCGCCCGCATCACCAACGACACCCAGGTGCTGCACAGCATCCTGAGCAACGCGGTTTCCTCCATAGTCAAGGATCCCGTGAGCGTCGTGTTGTTGCTGGCGTGGAATTTGTGGCAGCCCGAGCAGCGGACCTTGACGCTGGTGTCGATCGTGGTGTTGCCGATCTGTCTCGGGCCGATCATCATCTACGGCCGCAAGGCGCGCAAGTCCGCCCGCCAGATGCAAAATCACCTCTCGGAGTTGACCAGCCTGATGCACGAATCTTTTACCGGCAACCGCATCATCAAGGCCTACAACCTGGAGGCGACCGTGCTGGGGCAGTTCCGGGACACCACCCGGAAGTACGTCGGCCACGTGATGCGGGTGGTCCGGGCCTTCGAGCTCCCGAGCCAGTTCACGGAATTCCTTGGGGCCCTGGGCGTGGCCTTGGTGCTGGTTTTCGTCGTCTGGAAAGGCGGCGAATCCAAAGCTTCGGACGTTGCCTCGTTCACCTCGTTCGTCCTGAGCATCGTGATCATGTACCAGCCGATCAAAAACCTGGCGCGGCTGCACAATCAAATCCAGCAGGCTGCCGCCGCAAGCCAGCAGGTCTTCGAGTTGCTCGCCCGCAAAAGCGCCATCATCGATCCGCCCACCCCGCGCCCCTTGCGGGCGCAGGGGGCCGACATCCATTTCGATCACATCGACTTCGATTACGGGGACAAGCCGGTCCTGCGCGGGATCGACCTGACCGTGAAGGCGGGCCAGATGGTGGCGCTGGTAGGGGGCACCGGCTCGGGCAAGACCACGCTGACGAATCTCTTGCTGCGTTTCTACGACCCCAAGCGCGGGGCGGTGCGCATTGGCGGCCTCGACTTGCGGGAGGTGTCCATTAAAGATTTGCGCCGCCAAATCGCGCTGGTGACGCAAGATACCATCCTGTTCAACGAGAGTCTCCACGACAATATCGCCCTGGGGCGGCCCGACGCCACTGCGGCGGAGATCGAAGCCGCCGCCCGTTGCGCCTGCGCGCACGAGTTCATCGTCCAACGGCCCCAAGGCTACGAGACCGTCGTGGGAGAAAAAGGGGCCAGTTTGTCCGGCGGTCAACGCCAGCGGGTGACGATCGCGCGGGCGATTGTGCGCGACGCCCCTATCCTGATCCTCGACGAGGCGACCAACGCCCTGGATGCCGAGATGGAGCGCGCCGTCCAAAACGCGCTCGAACAGTGGCGTCGGGGCCGCACCACCCTCTGCATCGCGCACCGCCTTTCGACGATCCAGAATGCCGATGTGATCGTGGTGCTGGATGAAGGCCGCATCGCTGAAAAAGGGACGCATGCCGAATTGATAGCTTTGCGCGGGGCCTATTGGCGCCTCCAACAGCTCTCCGCCGAAAATGGGTGAGTCCGGCCTTTCCAGTCCGCGGGCGGTCCGGCCGCGACGCGCGAGGTTTCACGAACACGGGGATTGCCGATGGTCAGCTTTTTGGGCTAAAGTCAAGCCCACCTTGAACCGATGTACCGACCGCATTATGGATAGTCGTCATTTACCGACGGGAATCTGTTTGGCGCTCCCCGAAGGCGGACGCGAGGGGGGCGGTTGCCGCGTACTGAGAGCATGAACGAGCTTCCCATCACCCTACGCGCGGTGGTCGTCAACGATGACCCGGCGCAGCTCTGCCTCTTCGCGGGGTTATTGCGGAAGATCGGTTGTGAGACCCGGACGTTCCGCAGCGCCGGCGATGCCCTGAAGGCGATCGGCGACGGCGAAGGTCCGGACCTGCTGGTAACCGACCTTTACATGCCAGGCATCGACGGTTGGCGCTTCTGCCGGTTGATACGGTCGCCCGAGTTTCCCAAACTGAACCACACGCCCATCCTCGTCACCTCCGCCACGTATGCCGGAGACGAGGCGGCGCGGCTGAGCGCCGAATTAGGCGCCAACGCGTTCCTGACGGTGCCGGTCAGCGCGCCGAAGTTCATCGAAACGGCGCGGCTCATCATTGAAGGCAAGACCGCGCCCCGATCGGCGCGCGTGCTGGTGGTGGAAGACGACGCGGGATTGCGCGCGCTGCTGGCCGAAGGCTTCATGGCTTACGGCTATCGCGTGGAGAGCGCCCGCACGGGCGCCGCCGCGCTGAGCCTCTGCGAGGCCGAACCTCCCGACGTCATCGTTCTGGACTATCACCTGCCCGATACGCAAGGGGACGCGCTCTTGGACCAGTTCCATCATCGCCACCCGGCTTCGGCGGTCATCATGATCACCGGCGACCCGCGTCCGGATCTGGCCCTCGATTGGATGCGCCGCGGTGCCAGCGGCTACGCCCGCAAGCCGTTCCAACTGGAGTACCTCATCCAACTCTGCGAGGGCGCCCGCCGCGAGCGCGCCCTGCTCCGGGTCGAGGAAATCCTCGAACTGCGGACCTGCGAGCTGCGCGACCAGGAAGAAAAATACCGGATGGTCGCCGACTTTACGCTGGACTGGGAGTATTGGCTGAAACCGGACGGAAAGTTCTGCTACGTCTCCCCCTCGTGCAAACAGATCACGGGGTATGGTCCCGAAGAGTTTTACGCCGACGCCGGCCTCTTGCTGCGGATCGTGCATCCCGAGGATCGCGACATGATGCGCGACCATTTCGAGGATAAGGGCGAGGCGGGGGAACAGCTCCGGCTCCACTTCCGGATCCTTTCGCGTTCCGGACAGGTCGTATGGCTGGAGCATCGTTGCCAACAAGTGTGCCGCGCGGACGGCACCTACCTGGGGCGCCGGGCGGGTAACAGCGACATCACGGAGCGCAAGCAGGCCGAAGAGGATCTGAAAAAGGCCCAAGGGGAATTGCTCCAGGCCTCGCGGTTGGCGGGCATGGCGGAGGTCGCCACCAACATCCTCCATAATGTCGGGAACGTGCTCAACAGCGTCAACGTGTCCACCAGCCTGCTCGCCAACCAGGTAAAGCGGTCGAAGGTTGCCAACCTGGCCCGGGCGGCGAGCCTGATCCACCAACACGCGGCGAATCTGGGCGAGTTTCTAACCCATGATCCCAAAGGGCAGCGGCTCCCTAACTACCTCGCCCAATTGGCCGAGCACCTCCTCCAGGAGCATGCCGTGATGACGGAGGAGCTGGATTCTCTCCAAAAGAACGTCGAACACATCAAGGATATTATCGTGGTCCAGCAAGGGTATGCGCGGGTGCTCGGGGTTTCGGAATCCGTGCCGGCCGCTGAAGTGGTCGAAGACGCCTTGCGCATGAGCGCGGAGAGCCTGCAGCGGCACGGGGTGGAGGTCGTCAGGGATTACGATCCCGCCCTCCTGCCGACGATCACGATCGAAAAGCACAAGATCCTCCAGATCCTGGTCAACTTGATCAGCAATGCCAAGTACGCCTGCGTGGAGTCCAAGCGTCCGGACAAGCGTCTGACCCTGCGGCTCGCGTGCGACGAGGCCAGTTTGCGGATCTGGGTGATCGACAACGGCGTCGGGGTTGCCCCCGAGAACCTGACCCGTATCTTTAACCACGGCTTTACCACCCGTAAAGACGGGCATGGCTTTGGCCTCCACAGCAGCGCCTTGGCGGCCAGCGACTTGGGCGGCTCGCTCCGGGTTCAAAGCGACGGCCCGGGCCAAGGCACCACTTTCACCCTGGAATTGCCCCTCCCCAAGGCGGGCGGCGCGGTGGAACCCCCTCCGGACAGCCCTTGAGCGGCCCCGCTTCTCCGCCCTCTCCCAGCATTTATTTGGAGCTTTACTAACCCTGGCGCGGGGCTTAACCTGTTTGTAACGTAGTACAGTTTTGTATGAATGTGATGTTTGCACTGTTTGATATGGGCGGCGGCCAGATTCTGCTGATTCTGGCCTTGATCCTGATTTTCTTCGGCGCCAAACGGATTCCGGACCTGGCCAAGGGACTGGGCCAGGGTATCAAAGAGTTCAAGAAGGCAACCCGTGAAGTCACCGATGAGATTCACAATGCCGCCGAGTCGTCGCCCCCGCCCCCGGCTCCGAGCCAAATGCGGCCGAGCGTAAGCCCCGCGCCGGCGGACCGCCAAGTCGCCGATTCAACAACCCCCGGGGTTGATCCCCACCGGGACCCCGTTTCTCACTCCACCGAGCAGAAGGCCTAAGCATCCTCAGGTGACTTCTCGCTCATGGCTGAAGACAACGATGAATTGCGTACCGGCGCCCCCCTGGAACAGGACGAAGAAGGCGGTCCGGTAAAGTCCTTTCTCGAGCACCTGGAGGATCTCCGCTGGGTGCTCATCAAGAGCCTGGTGGCGCTGGGCGTGGCCTTCATTGTGTGCCTGGTGGCCTGCGATAAAGTCATCGAGGTGCTGGAGTACCCCTTAAAGCGCGCCCACGTCAGCTACCGCAAGGAGACGCAGGTCGTCACGTTCCTCTTCGGCACCAACCGGTTGGGAGTGTTTCAGTTGCCTCCTTCCGAACGCCACTTGTTCGATTTCGGCAGCAACCAGTTCGTCACGTTCCATGTCGAGCCGATCAGCCAGGGAACGGACACCAACCTTTTCCTGTTGGGGATGCGCAAAGACAGCGATTCCACCGAGGCGGAGCGGCTCATCATGCCGATCGTGAGCACCACCCCCGCCGGGGCCTTCATCGTAGCGGTGCAGGTGGCGATCTACGCGGGCGTGATCATCTCTTCTCCCTTCATCCTCTACTTCATCGCCAGTTTTGTCTTCCCCGCCCTGAAAATGAAGGAGCGAAAGTACGTCTATCGCGGCCTGTTCTACTCCGTGGGCCTGTTTATGTCCGGCGTGACGTTTTGTTATTTTGCCCTGATGCCCATCGCGCTGAGCGCGTCGGTCCGATACACCACGTGGATGGGTTTCTCGGCGACCTGGTGGCAGGCCGAGGGCTACATCAGCTTCGTCTCCAAGTTCATGCTCGGGATGGGGCTGGGCTTCGAGATGCCGGTGATCCTGCTGGTGCTGGTCAAGATTGGCATCCTGAACTACTCGATTCTCTCCAAGGCCAGGCGGTATGTGCTGGTCATCAATTTCTTCCTCGGCGCCATCCTGACGACGCCGGAGATCATCACGCAGCTTCTCATGGCTTTGCCGCTGCAAGTGCTCTTCGAGATCACCATCTGGATCGCCTGGTACTGGGAATGGAAGGAAAAGAAACGCCTGGCCGCCCTGGGAGCGGAGGAAGCGGGTGCCTAAAGCGCGCCGAGTGCTCGCGGACATGGTAAGGCTGGTCCTTTTTGATATTGACGGCACGCTCATCCGCACCGGGGGAGCGGGGATGAAGGCCTTCGCGCAGGTATTTGCCACCGAATTTAACGCCATCGACGGGTTCGAGCGGCTCAACTTCGCCGGGCGCACAGACCGGAGTTTGTTGCGCGAGTTCTTCACCGTCCATGCCATCCCGGCCACCGAGGAAAACTTCCAACGCTTCTTCGACCAGTATGTCTTTTGGCTCGACCACCTGCTGCAAACCAGCCGGGCGGAAGTCTGCGCCGGGGTGTGGGATTTTATCCGGGGACTGAAGGCGCTGACGCCCCCGCCTGTGCTCGGCCTGCTCACCGGCAACATCCGGCTCGGCGCGGAGATCAAACTCCGCCGTCTGCATCTCTGGGACGAATTTGCCACGGGCGGATTCGCCGACGATCACGAGGAGCGCGGCGAGATTGCCGCCATTGCCCGGCAGCGCGGGACCCGGCTCCTCGGGCAAGCGTTGCGGGACGACCAGGTCCTGGTGGTCGGCGACACCCCGCTGGATATCCGCTGCGCCCGCCACATCGGCGCGAAAGTGCTGGGGGTCGCCACCGGCGGAAGCACGCTGGACGAACTCAAGACTCACCAGCCGGATTGGGCGGTCAATAGCCTGCGGGAAATTCAGCCGTCTGAGGTGGTCGGATAGGATCAGCCAGAGCATTTGAGGCTTTCTTTCTGGCTGCCGGCTGTGTTAACCAGCAGCGGGGGTGTAGTTGGGGAAATTGGCGGCGCGTATGAGAAGTTTTGTGTTTCTGAAAGCGGGGATGTGGTCCGGGTTGGGCGTCTGCGTCCTTTTATGGGCGAGCCCGGCGCCGGCGCGGGCGATGGATGCGGCGCGGAAAACGCTGCGGGGCCACCTGCCACCGGTCGTCGCCAACCTCCCAGCCAAGGGAGTAATGCCGGCCGCCAAGCGATTGCGTTTGGCCATCGGGCTGCCGGCGCGCGACCCGCAAGGACTTTCTAATTTTCTGGCCCGGGCGTATGACCCGGCCAGTCCCGATTACCGTCATTATCTCACGCCGCGCGCGTTCACGGAAAAGTTCGGCCCGACCGAAGCCGAGTACGCCGCGGTCATTCGTTTCGCCCAAACCAACGGCCTGACCGTCGCCGCCACCCACGGCAACCGCCTCTTGCTCGATGTGGACGGGACTGTCGCGGACATCCAACGCGCCTTCCATATCACGCTCAACACCTATCGGCACCCGACGGAAGCGCGGGAGTTTTACGCGCCCGATGCCGACCCGTCCGTGGAGGCCGCGCTGCCCGTGGCGGACGTGAGCGGATTGAGCAATTACGCGTTGCCCCGCCCCAGGAACGCGCGCCTGAATTCCACCGGCTCCGCCCCTGCCGGGCCCAAGACCGGTTCGGGGCCCTCAGGGGACTACATGGGCAACGACTTTCGCGCCGCTTACCTGCCCGACGTCACCTTGACCGGCGCGGGCCAAACGGTGGGACTGGCGCAGTTCGACGGGTTTTATGCGGATGACATCAGCGCTTATGAAACCGAGGCCGGGCTGCCCGCCGTGCCGATTCAAACCGTCCTGCTCGACGGCTACGATGGCCTCCCGATGCCCGGTACCAACGACGCCAACGCGGAGGTGTCGCTCGATATCGAATTGACGATCGCCATGGCGCCGGGGCTTTCCGGGATCGTCGTCTTTGAAGTGGGTCCCAACGGATTGGCCAATGACCTATTAAGCGCCATGGCCGCCAGCAACCAGATCCAGCAGTTCAGTTGTTCTTGGGGGTGGTCGGGCGGCCCGTCCGCGACCACCGATGCGATCCTCCAGCAAATGGCGGCGCAAGGGCAATCGTTCTTCAACGCCTCGGGCGACTCCGACGCGTTCACGCTGGGGGGGAACTCCTCCAACGGGGTGGATAATCCGAGTCTCTCGGATGCTCCCGCCAGTTCGCCGTACCTCACGCAAGTGGGAGGCACGACCTTGGCCACCAGCGGCGCGGGCGGGGCGTGGTCGTCGGAGTCAGCCTGGAATCGGGGGGCAAGCCATGGGCAGTCTAACGGGACCAGCGGCGGTGTGAGTTCCCACTATCCCATTCCGAACTGGCAGACGACCGTGGACATGTCCGCCAATGGCGGCTCGACCGCCTATCGGAATATTCCCGACGTCGCGATGGTCGCCGAAAATGTGTATGTGCGCTACGCCAACGGTTGGCACGGCGCTTTCGGCGGCACCAGTTGCGCCTCCCCGCTGTGGGCGGGGCTGGCCGCCCTGATCAACCAGCAAGCCGCCGCCGCGGGCTTGCCGCCGATCGGCTGGATCAATCCGGCGGTCTATGCCCTCGGCGCCAGCAGCCTCTATGGCGCCAGTTTTCATGACATCACCGTGGGCGACAATATCTCCGCCTCCAGCCCGAATGAATACTATGCGGTCGCCGGCTACGATCTTTGCACCGGCTGGGGCTCGCCTTCCGGGCAAGGCTTGATCGACGCTCTGGCCGGGCCGAGGGAGAGCCTGCGGCTGATTCCCGCCACCGGTTGGACCGCCAGCGGGCCCGTCGGCGGACCGTTCGATGTCAGCGCGGACGCTCTCCTGCTCACCAATGCCGGGTCGGCTTCGCTGGTTTGGTCATTGAGCAATACGTCAGCCTGGCTTTCGGTTTCCTCCAACTCCGGCGCGCTGTCCGGCGGGGCCGCAGCCGCGCTGGTCCTGGGCCTGACCCCCGTCGCCGCGAGCCTCGGCCCCGGTACTTACTGGACGACCCTTCTAATCAGCAACGAGACCTCGCAGGCGGCGCAGGGCTTGTCCTGCGCCCTGGAAATTCGGCAGGCCCTGGTGCGCAACGGCGGGTTCGAAAGCGGGGATTTCTCCGGCTGGACCTTGGTGGGAAACTCCGTGGACAACAACTACATTTACGACGTGGTCGAAGGCTCCCTCGATTATCCGCTGGTGGTCCATTCTGGAACCTTCGGCGCGTTCATGGGCGATACCCAACTCGCCACCCTGTCGCAGACGCTCCGGACTGTCCCCGGTCAGAACTACCTCCTGTCCCTATGGCTGGACAACCCGAAGAGCAGCGGGACGCAGACTTTCATCGTGCGCTGGAACACGAACAGCCCCGATGCGAACGAGCTTTACCGCCTCAGCAGCCCGCCGGTCTTGACGTGGACCAACCTGGTCTTTCTCGTTCCGGCCGCCGGAAGCAACACCGTGCTCCAGATTGCGGCGCAAAACAACGACAACTACTTCGGTGTTGACGACATCAGCCTTACGCCCCTGCCCGCGCTCGAATTCCAAAGCGCGCTCCCGTCGGGAAACGATCTCCTCCTCACCTGGGCCGCCGCCACCGGTCTCGTCTATCAGGTCCAGTACACTACCGGCCTGGCGCCTGCCCATTGGACTAATCTGGGCGCAGCCTTTATCGCCACCAACAGCACCGCGACCGTCTCCGACCCCGACGCGCTCCTTTCCGCGCGGCAACGGTTCTACCGCTTCAGTTTGAGGCCTGGACCGTAGGCGAAGCTTCGGGAGTGGTGGAGGATTCATTCGGACCGGTGACAATGGCATGGACGGCTCTTGAGGCGGCCAGAAAGCCGAAGGCGCCGGTGACAAAGCAGGCGGTGCCGTAACCCGTGTCGCAATCCAGACGCAGATCCGGATCCGCGCTCCGCTGGGCGCAGACCGAGCCGTCCCGCGTGGGATAGAGGACGGGCTCGCGGGAGACGACGCACTCGACGCCAAAGAGTTTGTCCCCGCGCGGAAAGCCGTACCGGCGCCGCAGGATCCTCCGGACGAACAGGAGCAACCGGTCGTGGCTCGTCGAGGCCAGGTCGGCGATTTCGATCGCGGCGGGGTCGCGCCGACCACCCGCGGCCCCGGTGGTGACCACCGGCAGACCGGCTGCGCGGCATCGCGCGATGAGCAGGCTCTTGAGCGAGGGACTATCGATCGCGTCCACCACGGCGCTGAAGCGAACCGATAGGAGGGCGTCGGCGTTCGACTTGAGGAAAAAGGCCTGATGGGAATGGACTCGGCAATCCGGGTTGATGGCGATCACGCGCCGGGCCAGGACTTCCACTTTGGGTTTCCCGAGTTCGCCGTCCAGCGCGTGAAGCTGGCGATTGACGTTGCGAATGCACACGTCATCCATGTCCACCAGCGTCAACTCCCCGACCCCGGAGCGCGCCAGGGCCTCGACCGCCCATGAGCCCACCCCGCCCAAGCCGATGACCGCGACGTGCGCCCGGCGCAGCCGCTCCAGCCCGGCCGCCGAATACAGACGGCCTATCCCGCCAAACCGCGCCTCGTATGGATCCATCGGCTGCTGTTATAGCTGGTTTCGGGCTGGCTTGCCAAGCCGGGGAATTCCCGCCTTCATTGGAGGCGGAGCGTTTTGGGCGGCGGTCGGGAAACAAAAAGGCCGCCCCGCAAACGCGGGGCGGCCGTGAAAGGAGAGCCGGATTACTTCTTTTTCGCGGGCTTCTTGACGGCCTTCTTGGCCGGCGCCGCGGCGAGATCTTCCAGGGCGGCTTGCGCGGCGGCCAGGCGGGCAACCGGCACGCGGTAAGGCGAGCAACTGACGTAGGTGAGGCCCAGCTTATGGCAGAACTTCACGCTGTCGGGGTCGCCGCCGTGTTCGCCGCAGATGCCCATCTTGATGCCAGGACGGGTCGCGTTGCCTTTTTCGGCGGCGATCTTCATCAATTGGCCGACGCCGGTCTGGTCGATCGAGGCGAAGGGATTCTTCTTGATGATTTCGGCTTCGGTATAGGGCGGGAGGAAGGAGCCGGAGTCGTCGCGGCTCATGCCCAGGCAGGTCTGGGTGAGGTCGTTGGTGCCGAAGCTGAAGAAGGCCGCCGTCTGGGCGATCTCGTCAGCGGTCAGGGCGCCACGGGGGATTTCGATCATCGTGCCTACCAGGTAGTCGAGCTTGACCTTCTTCTCGGCCATGACCGCCTTGGCGACGCGATGAACGACCTCGACCTGGAGGTCGAGCTCTTTCTTGAAGCCGACCAGCGGGATCATGACTTCGGGCTTGACCTTGATGCCCGAGGCCTGGACTTCGGCGGCGGCTTCGAACACGGCGCGGGCCTGCATCTCGGAGATTTCCGGATAAACAATGCCGAGGCGGCAGCCGCGGAAACCGAGCATGGGGTTGAACTCGTGGAGTTCCTTGACGCGCTGTTTGATCTTCTCGACCGGGACGCTCATCTTGACGGCGAGGTCCTGTTGCGCGGCGTCCTCGTGGGGGAGGAACTCATGCAGCGGCGGGTCGAGGAAGCGGATGGTGGCCGGGAAGCCCTTGAGGGCTTGGAAGATACCGACGAAGTCGGCCTTCTGGTAAGGCAGGAGCTTGGCCAGGGCGGCTTTGCGTTCCTCAACGCTGCTGGCGAGAATCATCTCGCGCATGGCATCGATGCGGTTGCCTTCGAAGAACATGTGCTCGGTCCGGGTGAGCCCAATGCCGGTGGCGCCGAAGGCGAGGGCGTTGGCCGTTTGCTCCGGGGTGTCGGCGTTGGTGCGCACTTGCAGCTTGGTAACTTTCGCGCACCAATCCATGAGCTTTTGGAACATCTGGTAGGTCTTGGCCAACTTGGGATCCAGGGTTTTCTCGATGAGGACCTGGATGATCTCCGAGGCCGCGGTCGGGATTTCTCCGGGATAGATGTTGCCGAGGGTGCCGTTGATGGACAGGAAGTCGCCTTCCTTGTAGGTGACGCCTTGGACCGTGACCGTCTTGGCGGTATAATCGATCTGCAGGGCGGCGGCGCCGCAGACGCAGACTTTGCCCATCTGACGGGCGACCAGCGCGGCGTGGGAACTGACGCCGCCCTTGGCGGTGACGATGCCTTCGGCGGCGATCATGCCCCGCAGGTCTTCGGGGGAGGTTTCATTGCGGACCAGGAGGACCTTCTCGCCCTTTTCGGCGGCGGCGGCGGCGCGGTCGGCGTTCAAGTAGATCTTGCCGGTGGCGGCGCCGGGGCCCGCGGGCAGGCCCTTGGCGATGCACGTGGCGGCCTTCTCGGCCTTGGAGTCGAAGATCGGGGCGAGCAATTGGTCGAGTTGGTCGGCGGGGTTGCGTTTGATGGCCGTCTGCCAATCGATCAGTTTCTCCTCGACCATGTCGAGGGAGAATTTGAGGGCGGCAAAGGCGGTCCGCTTGCCATTGCGGGTTTGGAGCATGAAGACCTTGCCGTCCTGGATGGTGAACTCGAAGTCCTGCACATCCTTGAAGTGGAGCTCGAGGGTCTTGCGAATATTGTCGAGTTCGGTGAAGGCCTCGGGCAGGTGGTCCTTAAGCTGGAGGACCGGCTCGGGGGTGCGGATGCCGGCGACCACATCTTCGCCCTGGGCGTTGATGAGGAATTCGCCGTAGAATTCTTTGTTGCCGTTGGCCGGGTTGCGGGTGAAGGCGACGCCGGAACCGGAGTTGTCACCCGTGTTGCCATAAACCATGGCCTGGACGTTGACGGCCGTTCCCCATTCGGAGGGGATGCCGTACTTGCGGCGATAGACGATCGCGCGGTCGTTCATCCAGGAACCGAACACAGCGCCGGTCGCGCCCCAGAGCTGCTTCCAGGGGTCTTGCGGGAATTCCTTGCCGGTGCGTTCCTTGATGAGGGCCTTAAAACGGACGACCATTTCCTTGAGGTCTTCCACATTGAGCTTCGGGTCTTCGATCTCTTCGGTGTAGCGTTCGTGCTTGAGACGGTCGATGACGACTTCAAAAGGCTCGTGGTCTTCTCCGGCGGACTTCTGGACGCCCATGACGACGTCGCCGTACATCTGGATGAAGCGGCGGTAACAATCCCAGGCGAAGCGCTCGTTTTTGGTGGCGCTGACCAGGGCCAGAACGGTCTGGTCATTGAGGCCGAGATTGAGGATGGTGTCCATCATGCCGGGCATCGAGTCGCGGGCGCCGGAGCGGACCGAGACCAACAAAGGCATGGCGCTCTTGTCGCCGAACTTGGTGCCCATGATCTTCTCGATGAAGGCGACGCCGGCCCGGACGGAGGGCTCGAGGGTCTTGGGATAGGTTTTTTTGTTCTCGTAGTAATAAGTGCAGACCTCGGTCGTAATGGTGAGCCCGGGAGGCACGGGCAGCCCGATGCGGCTCATCTCAGCCAGGTTAGCGCCTTTACCGCCGAGCAATGGTTTCATGCTGCCATTGCCGTCGGCTTTCTTATTGCCAAACAAATAGACGTACTTAACGGTTTTCGCGTTGGTTGCCATAAACAATTTTTTTAATACTCAGCTTTCTCGCCGGAAGAAAATTCCACCGAAACAGTAGGGCGAATCTAGCAAACGCGGGCCGGGTGTCAACGCGGGAGTTAGCTTTGAAAAAACGGCTGGCATCTGGAGTTTGGTTACCTTATTCTAATGAGCTTAAAGGCGATCAATAATGCTCGATTGAGCGGCGAAGCAGAATATGTATATCGTGATGGTAGCATCGGAGTGCGCCCCAGCCGCCAAGGTAGGGGGGTTGGGGGACGTGGTCCATGGGCTGTCCAAGGAGTTGGCCCTGCGCGGCAACGCGGTCGAGGTCATCCTGCCCAAGTACGACTGCCTGCGCTATGACCGCATCTGGGGGCTGAGCAAGGTTTACAGCGACCTGTGGGCGCCGTTTCACAACCAGTGGATCCACTGCGATGTCTATGGCGGGTTCATGGACGGACTGCGCTGTTATTTTGTCGAGCCGCACTCGCCGCACAACTTCTTCAACCGCGGCCTTTTTTACGGGAATGCGGACGACGGCGAGCGGTTTGCCTTCTTCACGCGCGCGGCCCTGGAATTCATGCTCAAGGCCAACAAGCACCCGGACATTATTCACTGCCACGACTGGCAGACGGCGCTGACGCCAGTGTTGCTTTATGAGATCTACCAGGGCCTGGGGATGACGCATCCGCGGGTCTGCTTTACGCTGCACAACATGGGGCACCAAGGCCTGACCGGGGAACACATCCTTCGGCAGGTCGGACTCAACCCGGCGGCCGTGATGACGCCGGAGCGCCTGTTGGACGACCATCGGCGGGGGACGGTGAACCTGATGAAAGGCGGCATCGTGTATGCCAACTTCACGACCACCGTGTCCCCCACCTACGCCAACGAGGTGAGGAACTCTTCCCTGGGGATGGGCCTCCAACGGATCCTGGGCGTTCATCGGCAGAAGTTCGGCGGGGTGATCAACGGGATCGACTACGGCGTGTGGAACCCGGAGATCGATTCCCACATCGCCCGGCGCTATTCGGTGGACGGCTTAGCCAATAAGTACGAGAACAAACGCGCCTTGCGCGAGCGGTTGTGGCTCCGCCACGAGTTCAGACCGATCGTGGCTTTCGTCGGCCGGTTGGATCACCAAAAGGGGGTCCACCTGATTTTCGACGCGATCCCGTACTGCCTGAGCCACGGCTGCCAATTCGTGCTCCTGGGCTCGAGCCCGCACGGGCACGTGCATGACGCCTTCAGCCGGCTCAAGCACCGGTATAACGACGACCCGGACTGCCACCTGGAGATCGGCTATAACGAGGAGCTGTCGCACTTGATTTACGCGGGGGCGGACATGGTGCTGGTGCCCAGCGAATATGAGCCGTGCGGGCTGACGCAGCTCATCGGCCTGAAGTACGGCGCCGTGCCCGTGGTGCGCAATACCGGAGGGTTGGCGGACACGGTTTTCGACGCCAATTACGCCCCCCGACCCTACCACGAGCGCAACGGGTATGTCTTCAACGACTACAACTGGCCCGGCCTGGAATCAGCCCTGCATCGGGCGATCGGGTTGTGGTTTTGTTATCCGCATTATTTCCGCGAGTTGATGGTCAACGGCATGCGCTGCGATTATTCCTGGAACCGCTCGGGCCAGGATTACTTGAATATTTACCAGTTGATCAAGGCGTAGCGGTGGCGCCTTTCTTGGCCTTCGGCGGCGGCGGCGGCTTGGGGACGCCGTGGCTCTCATCGTCCCACTCTTTGATCTTGGGGGATCGGCGGTAGGTCTCGTTGAGCAGGTCGCTGGCGTCCATCGGCGTGCGCGTGACTCGGGGGCGCATGAAGACCATCAGTTCGACTTCGTGGCTGGTCTGGTCGCGCTTCTTGAAGGCCCAGCCCAGACCGGGGATATCTCCCAGGATCGGCGTCTTGCGCACCACCTTCTGGACCTGTTTCTGGATGATGCCGCCCAGCACGAGGGTTTCGCCGTTCTTGGCGGTGAGATCGGTGCGGAAGTTGCGGGTGTCGAACACCGAGCCGCCCAGCACGGTTTCGCCCGCGACGACCGTGGAAGATTCCGCATGAATCCGCAGTTCGACATCCCCGGTGGAATTAATATGCGGGCTGACTTCGAGCACGACGCCGACATCCTTGTAGGTGAAGGTGGTGTTTTGGGAGCCCACGCCCGAGAAGACGCTGCTTTGCGGGATGGGCACCTGCTGGCCCACGAAGAGCTTGCCGGTCTCGTTGTCGCGAATGTTGATCTGCGGCTCGGCCAGGACCTTGGCGTCGGTATTGAGGCGAAGGAACTGGATTAGGAAATCCATGCTAATAGTGCTGTCGAGAACGCCGGAGCGAAGCGAGGTCAAGGCCTGGGCGACCGATCCGCCCGTGCTCGGCGTGTTAACGGTGGTTTTGCCGCCAAAGCCCTGTTGGTACTGGCCGCCGGAGTGGATCATGATCGAGTTGTCGTAATCCTGGGCGGTGAAAACCTGGCTGCCATTGGGAGAATAGCGCACCCCCAACGAGTCGAGGAAATCGGTTGAAACCTCGACCAGGCGAGCTTCGATGAGGACCTGGTCGGTGGCCGCGTCGAGTTCCTGGACCAGCTTCATGACCTGGGGGAAGTAGTGGACGTTGGCGGAGATCAGGAGGGCATTGCTGCGGAGATCGGCCACGGCGCGGACGCGTCCGACGAGGTCGCTGACCGGCTGGCCGACCGAGCGCGCATCGCCGCCGCGGGGATTGTCCGGTTGGCCGCCAATCCAGGGAAAATAGCCTTCCTCCTTGGTCACCTGCTCGAGGTCGAAGCCGGCCTGGGCGGCGCCGTTTTGGGATTGCTGTTGTTGGTTTTGCTGAGGCTGCTGACCTTGCTGGCCTTGCTGGCCTTGGGGACGCAGCGGCGGGGAACCATTCTTGGCGAAGAGGATGTTGATGTTGTTGGCCACGGTCGAGGCCTTGGCATACTTGAGGCCCACCCGGAGCGTGCTTTCCCCGGCGTCGGAGGGAGAGTCCAACTGGTTGAGCACATCCTCGACCACAGCCAGATTCTCTTTGGAGTTCGAGGTAATAATGAGAGTGTTGGAATAGGGCTCGCTGGTGATACGGACCTTGCCATAAAGCCGCCCGACATCGCGATCGGCCTGCGGCTCCTGGTAATCATCGTAAAAGAAGTAACTTCGCTGCTGGGTCTTCTTGAGAAATAACTCGTTGAGGACATCCTCGATATCGACGGCGTTGACATACTTGAGGTGGAAAATCCGCGGAGCGAGGCTGTTGTCGGTGATCGGTTCGTCGAGTTCCTTGATAATTTTCGCGACGCTCTCCATCTGGTTGGGCGGGGCCTGGACGACGATGGAATTGCGGCGCCGGTCGGCCACGACGCTCATTTTCTTGTGATCGCGATCCCCGGAAGAGCCGCCGAAATACACGAAACGGAAGGGAGAATTATTATCCTGCTCGCGGGTAAGGTCCTGGAGTTGTTTGGCGACGTCCTGGGCGTCCGCGTTCTTGAGGATGAAGGTGCGCACGACCTTTTCCTGGGCGTCGTCGGTATCGAGCGATTTGATCAGTTCCTGGACGGCCAGGAAATTGGCCTCGCTCGAAAGAACGATGAGCGAATTGGAGCGGTCGTTGGCGCCGACTTCAACGACGTCTTTGCGGGTCCTGCCGCCCAGCTTCTGGTAGAGCGGGGCGATTTCGCGAACGAGGTCGGCGGCGGCGACATTCTTGAGCGCAATCACCCGGACGCGAACGTCCTGGGGTTTGTCGGCGTCAAGGATTTCGACGAGGCGCTGGACTTCCTCAAGCCGGGACTTGACGCCCGAGACGATGAGGCGGTTGGCGGTCTTATCGGGCCAAATTCTGACGAGGGGAGCGGAGCTCTGGCCGACGGGAGGGCTGGCGCCGCCGGAGGGCGACGGGGGACCTCCGGGCGGCGGACTGCCGGCGCCGGGGGAAGCGCCGCCCCGGCTTGGGGAGCTCGAACCGGCAGCGGGCACATTGACAATGAGCCCAATGAAGTTGGCGGTTTCATCGGCGTCGGCAAATTTTAGGGGAAAGATCTGGATGGCCAGGTCCGAGTCAGCGGCATCGAACTGGCGGATGAGTTCACCCAGCAACGAGAGGTTCTCGTTCAGGTCCGTGACGACGAGTTGGTTGGCGCGTTCGTCGATCTCGATCGCGCCTTTTTCGGAGAGGGCGCCGCGGATGCGTTCCCGCATGTCGGCGGCTTGCATGTGCGCGAGGGGGAAGATTTTGACCAGCCGTTGGCGTCCCTCCGGGATATCCTTTCGGTTCGGATCAATGAGCTCGGGGCTGATCTTGGGCTCCTGGCCCTCGGGCGTCAAGATGATGGTGGAGGCGGTTTCAGTCGCGGTAAACCCTTCCAGGGCGAGGGCGCGATAAACCAGGGTGATGGCTTCGCGCTTGCCGAGCTTCTTGGACGTGGTGATGGTGACCTGACACTGGACCCGGGGATGCTTGAGCACCGCTTTGCCGGTGTTCTGGGCGAGCCACTGGGCCACCATATCGACGTTGGCGCCTTGGAGACTCAACTGGATTTCGTCCGAGGCGGCCGCGGGCGAGTTGGTACCGGAGGCTGGCCGATCGGCGGGTTGGGTCGATGGGGAAGCGCCGGCGTTCGCCGCTTTTTGAGCCGAATCCGGAACCGCATTGGTCGCGGCGACCGAGTTCGTCGAGACTGCGGAGCTCTCCGTCGCGGTTGCGGCTTTGGGTGGTTCGGCGGGCGGTTTCTGTTCGAGGGGACGGTCCTGGGCGGCGGCGAGGAAGGCGAAGCCGGAGGCCAAAGCCAGGATTTGGAGACCGAGCGGTCGCGGAATGCGTGAGGGTTTCATTTGGGGTTATCCGATGGTTTGGGCAGCAGCGATTCACCGCCGAGGCCCTCAAAAATGGTTAGTTCCTTTTTCTCTCCGCGCTCTTCGACGAGCACCCGGTTTACGCCTATTTTCAGAATCTTGACGCCGCCCAGATCGTCGCCTTGTTTGACGAGACCGGTTTGGCCGGTGGCGGTGCGGAGGAAGACATCGGCGCCGGCAATGCCCAGCAAGGCCATGGGCGGCGGTCGGTTGGCGGGAGCAAGGACCTCGCTCTCAGTGATGCGGTCGATGCGGGCCTGAACTTCCGGCGGCAAGGCGGGGGTATTGGCCGGTCCGGGCATTCTCGGGAAGGGGCCGGGAGCGGTCGCGGCCAGGACCGGCGGCGGTCCGCCCCCGGGAGGATTCGGGTCCGCAGTGGGAGGAGGCGGGCCGAACGGCGGGGTGGTGGTTGCCGCGTTGGTGGCTTTGGGATCGGATACCAGACCGGGGGCGTTCGTCGCGGGCGGACCCGCATGAACGAGGGTGTTGGTATTCGTTCCTTTGGGCGCGATCTTCGCGGCGCCGGCGTCGGGCTGCGGGCGCGCCGACTTGGCCTCCGACGGGATATTGGCGGCCGCCAGGAGCGAGGGGACGGCGGGGATGACGACATTGGCCAGAGGGGCGCGGCGAATCACAACGCGCGCCCATTGGGCGACCAGGAGAAGGGCCAGGGCGGCGCAGAGGAGCTTCAGGAGGCGTTCGCTTCGTTCAAGCATGGTTCGCCTCCTTTTTCCACTGATCAAAATCGAGGATGACGATGGTGAGGCTCATCTTCACCGGCCCGGGCCGGGCGGGGTCGGAGCTGATCTGAAGCGACTCGACGATCAGGGGGAAACCGAGGCGATCCACCTGGCGGAGGAAACTCATCAGGGCGGGGACCGGGCCGAGGGCCTCAAGCTGCATGGCGCCCAGTTCACGATTGCCGGGACGGGCGGGGGACTCGCGAACCGGCCCGACCTGGAGGTGCTGGCCGACGGCGGCGGTCTGGATGGCCGCGTTTGCCTGCGCCAGCACGGTCGCCCGCGAGAGTTTGGCGGGGTCCAGCTTATAGCTCTCCATCAGTTTTTTCACCACCTCCGCCTTGTCACGGTAGGGTTGGATCTCCTGTTGCAGCTCCCGAGCCTGCTGCACGAGCCGCAGGTAATCCGCGCGTTTTCGGGTGAAGAACTTTCCTCCTTGGAATCCGAAAAAGAGGACCAGGTAAACGAGGATGCAGAGGGATCCGATCTTCAGGGCGCGGCGGTCTCGAACGGTCAGTGCGGGCATGCGGTTAGTCCTTTGAGTTCTTGGTGGGAGGGGAGGGTTTGGACGGCGTGGCGGCCGGGCCGGGCGACGGCAAAGCGGGTTCCGGCGCGGAGGGCGCGGGCGGCGCCAGAGCGGGCGCGGCCTTCGGGTTGTCTTTCGCACCAGGTTTGGATGGTTCCTTGTTCTTGTCGTTCCCCCCGGGTTCGGCGGCGAGCGCCTGCTCCGGGATGCTCTGTTTCCAGCGGGCGCTGAGACGGATGATGACCCGCTGGTGATCGGGCGACGGGGCCTGTTCTTCGATGGCGACGTTGGTGAACACGCCGGAGTCGATCAACTTGGCGCGAAACTCGCCGACCTGCTGGGCATTGGCCATGGGACCATGAAGGGAGAGGTCGCCGCGCTGGTTGAGCGACAAGGAGTCAAAGCGGGCGCCTGGCTGGGCGGCTTTCGACAACAGAAAGATCGCATCGACGTAGTCGGGCTGGTTCTGCTTCAGGTAACGGAGGAAATCGAGCTCGCGATCGATGTCCACCAGCCGTCCCTTTTCCGCGGTGATGGCCTGGAGCTTGCGGGCGAGATGGGGTTTAAACAAGAGGGCCTCCAGGTAGGGAAAGGAAAGGACGGCGAGGAGGAGGGCGGCAGCTACCGCGGCCCACTGAATCGGGGCGGGGCGAGAGGGGCCGGCGGCGGGCGCATGGTCGGCGTGGAGGATGATCGGCGGGCAGGCGTCGCCGAGTTCTACCGACTGCCGCAGACCCAGGGTCGCGGCGGAGTGGCCGGCCCCGGAGGGGATCCTGACGGCCTCGCAACGGATGCCGTTGGCCAGCAGTTTGGCCAGGCGCGAGGCCAACTCCTCAAGGCCCGGGAAATGGCCCGTGAGGTAAAGCGCGCGGCCCATCGCGTGGCCTTCAATTCTTCGGAGGAGCGACGGCAGGTCCAGGCCCGCGCTACCGCTGGCGGGGAGCGCCGAGGGTGATAGGGGCGAGCCGACCCCCCAAGCGATGGTTCGCAGCGAGGCGGGTACGTTCCGTTCAAAAGTCACCAACTCCGAATCCTGAGCGCCGATATCGAGAATAGAGTAGTCGGCGGGGGGATGGGGGCAGAGCCGGCTCCGGGCCAGCGCCGCGAGGGTGAAGACGGGACTGGCGCCCGCGGGCGCGAGGAGGCTGGAGTACTCGTCGAGGGTCTCCTTCCTGACCGCAACCACGAGCACCTCCTGGCCGGGGCGAGGATCATCGCTCTTTGAGTCGCCCAGTTTGGCGTAACCCCAGGCGAGTTCCTCCGGGGGGAGCGGGAACTCGCTTTCGACCTGGAGGGAGAGCAGGCGCGGCAGGTCCTCCTTGGAGGAGGGAGGCAGAAACAGGCGGCGGACCGAAACGCCCCGCGCGCCGATGGCGCAAACGACGCGCGGGCGGGGCTGCCAGGGCTTGCCTTTGAGAAAACCCGCGAGCGACTGGATCACGCGCGTCTTGCAGGCATCGGCGAGGCGCCGGTCGGGCAGACGATCCAACGGCAGATCCAGGCCCCCGCGGGCTCCCAGGACGCGGAGGGAATCCCGCCCCATCTCCGCGTAATAGGCCGGCGTGTTGTTCCAATCGAACGCATTCATAGATCGTCTTCTCGGTAAGCGACAGTGGCCAATTCACGGAGCCCGACATGCACGATCTCTTCGATGCGCTGGCGGGCGCCGGTGGACTTGATTTTGCCTTCGCTGAGGATGCGGTAGGTCTCGGAGCGGGCGGTCAGGCGCGGAATGACCTGCTTGAGCAGGTCCGGCGTCATGCCCGGCAGCTTGAGCAGCGCCGCGGTGTTGGGGAAAAAGCCGTTGGACAGGCGAGAGGCGATGATGGCTTGGGCGATTTCGCGACTCATACCGGGCAGACAGAGCAAGACCTCGAGGCTGGCGGTATTGATGTTAACGACGCCTTGAAGGTCTCCCGATTGCGTGGTGAGATCGTCGGCAATTTCCATGAGCAACGAGGGGTTGATCACCTTGGGTCCGGAGGGGTTGGCCCCGCCCCCTTGGCCGGCGGGACGATTGGGGGGGTTAATTCCCAATGAATCGCCGCCGGGGGCGGGCGCCGTGACGTCCAGCAGATCGGCCACGGTTTGCAAACGGTTTTGACCGCGCGACGCGACGATGGCCTTGGCGATTTCAGGCGTGAGGCCTTTGACGCGGGCGAGGTCTGACTCGCTCGCGGACTGGACATTCACGCGCTCGTCGCCGGAGGCGTTGAGGTTGTTGACCGAGGAATGGGCGGTCAGAATGCCCGCCCAGCCGAGGTCCAAGGGATCGGTGACCGTAAGCCGGCTCTCCTGGTCGGCGCTATCGAGGAGGCCGTTGTAATGAAGGTCCCGCCCCAGGAGGAGCGCGGGAGTGATGCCGCGCACCAGCAGCAACTCGCGGATGGTCTGGATGGGGCCGTTGCGCGGCTGATAAGGCGGGCGCAGCGAAAGGTAATAGTCCGCCTCCGCGCCGCTCGGAGTGACTTCGTTATCCTCGTCGCGCCAATCGATGATGGCGGCGGCCACATCCGGCGTCATGCCCTCGATCTTCTGAAGCTCCTCGAGAGCCGCCGTGTTCACGTTGAGACGGCTTTCTTCGTCGCTGACGCCGAAGATCACTCCGCCGTTTTCATCGGCGCGCCCGCGCCGGAAGACCCGGAATTCCCCCCGGCCCAAAGGGACGTCGCGGAACTCGGACGCGGCGTCGTAAAGTTCTCCGGTATGGTTGCTCGCCGAGCGGCTGCGTTGCCTGGCGTCGCGATAGAGCAACGCCTTCGCCTTCTCGATGCCCGCCACGGCGAGGTAATGGGCCTGGATGCGGTCTCCGTAGTTCTTGACCACCAGCAGGTCCATGCGCGAGGTGTGGAGGAGGCCCACGACGACGACGGATAACAAGGCCAGGCACCAGAGCAGTCCGACCAATACGGAAGCCGCGAGCCGCGGGTTTCGCGTTGTCTTGGCGGCGAGGTTCATTGGGCGCCTCCGCTGGTCTGATCCGGTGGCGGTTGGCCCCCGGCGCTCGCGGCGCTGGAGGACGCCGCCGCGCTGGAACTGGCGGCGAGGTTAAGTCGAACCACGGTTTGGAAAAGGAGGGGTTCGGCGCCGCCGGCGGGAGCGGTGAGGTCGCGAAGGGCCGGGGCTTCGCCCGCGGTATCGGGGCCTTCCTGCGGCGCGGCGGGCGCCGAAGACGGCGAGGTCCGCGCCTCGGTTTGGAGCAACCGGGCGGTTTTCGGACTCGCATCGATTAAGAGCGTGATGCGAACGGCCTCGGGGAGACCGGATAGAGAGGCCCGCCGAAGCCGCGAGGAAGTCGAGCCGCCCGCGGGGCCGCTCTCGGAACTTTGTCGCTTGCCGCGATCGTCGACGTCTCCCCAGGTGTGGTACCAATCCTCGCCGTCGGAGTACTCAAATCTCAAACCCAGAACCGCTTTGGCGAGTTCTTCGCGGCGTCCGCCGGCCAAAGGGTTTAGGGCAATGGTCGGGTTGCGCCGGCGCCAGAGGCTGAAGCGCCCGCTCCGCGGGTCCCTATCCAGGAAAAAGCTGACCTGGCAATAATCCCCCTGCCGCGCGCGCCGGGGCGTGTAGTTGTGGGTGGCGAAATCGATGTTGTCGGCCTCCATCTCGCCCAACATGCGATGCATGCCAATGAAGTCGCGCTTCGCGGAGAGCGAGCAAGCGCAGCGGAGATCCGCCGCCATCAAGGCCAGGGCGACGCGGGCCGATTGCAGCGCATCAATGCGCGGCTCGATCAGTTTTTGGCTGGCCATCGCGGCGTTCAGGCATAGATAGGCGCTGGTCAGGATGATCGCCATGAGCGAGGCGCTGATGGTGACTTCGACGAGCGTAAAACCCGCGTCGCGTCGGCGAGGCGGAGAAGGGGGTCGCGACTGAAAAATCCAAGACGGAAAAAGGGGCGGTAGAGCGGAATCTCCGGAGCTCCCGCTTCCCATTGTTCTGTCCATGGTCCTCATTTTCCTGGTTGCGGACTGGGACGGGCCGGACTCCTGGGCGCGCGAGTTCATCGTGTTCCTCTCCGTCCGCCGCGGGACCGCCGGGCGGCGCTGTCCAGGGTTGGCGAGGTAGGAGCCTCGAAGAGCAGAGTCCGGAGCTCGTAGATGACCTTGCCGGTTTTGGCATGCTCAACCGTGACTGAGACCTCATGGAGCCCCTCGATACCGGCCGGCGTGATGGACTGCGTCCAGCGGTAGAGCGACAACGCGCCGGCGGGCTCGCCGGTGGTGGTTTGGTCCAGGATCATCCCTTCGGCCCGCAGGGTTTCGACCTGGCCGGCGGCGATCAAAGCCGCGGAGGTTTGAAGCTCGGACTCTTTATTCGAGGCCAGGGCGGTGGAGATGCCCTCGACCAGGCCGGTCAGGGCGACGCCAAGGATGAGGATGGCGCACAAGACCTCCAGCAGCGAGAACCCGGAACTGGCGCGGCGTCTCTTCATTCGCGCGCCAACTCAACGACCTGCGCGCGGGCCGTGACGGGGTTGATTCGCAGCCCCAGCCGGTAGCCGGCCGCGTCGCGCAACACGACCTCGGCCGCCTCCGCCGTGCCGTCCGGATAGAAGAGGATGGCCGCCGGGGAACTTCGGTCTTGCCCCGGGCCCGGGTCGAGGGCCTCGGGAGCGCCCTCGGACCCTTCGGAGCCGTCGGCCCGTTCATCTTCCGGCCGCAGGATGCGAAGGGAAATCCTCGCGTCCAACGTTCCTTCGCCCGCGGGGACGTCCTTGGCCGAGAGGGTTGGGGTTTCCTTTCCGCCGCGGCGCGGGGGTAGGTCCACCACATAGCGGCCAGCGGGTTCGAAACGGACACGCTGGATTTGGTTGAGGCTGATGGCGCGACTCGAGGCGTAGGTGAAGACGCTCACGAGGTCGCGGGCCGAGGAGCGGAGGAGGGCGTCGCCGAAAGACCCCTTCATTTCCGGGATGATCATCGCGCTAAGAATGCCGATGAGGACCACGACCACCATGAGTTCGATCAAGGTGAAACCGGCGGCGGGCGGCGCGTCGTCGCCATGCCCTGGCCGCGCGGTTTCAAGCGCGGGGGCGCCCGTTTTCCCGCTCCTGGTTCGCCGCTGGGTGTTCATTGCCAATTACCGATATCGGCGCCTGGTCCCTCCCCGCCATCGACGCCGTCGGCGCCCCGGGACCAAAGGTCGAAACTGGTGGGATGATGAACTCCCGGGCTGCGGTACTGGTAGGGGTTCCCCCAGGGGTCGTTGCGGAGCTCCTTGATGTACGGGCCGCGCCACTTCTTGTCATCAGTCGTTGGAGGATCGACCAGGATTTTCAGGCCCTCTTCCATGCTTGGATAGCGGTCCATATGCACGTAGAACCGTTCGAGGGCCGACTCCAATTCGGCCACATGGGCCTTGGCCGCGCTCACTTTGGCGTCGTGCGTGGTGCCCATGAACTGGGGGATGATGGTGGCGGCCAGGATCCCGATGATGACCACCACGACCATGATCTCGATCAGGGTGAATCCATTCCCGCGGGGTTTGAGTGTCTGTGGCTTCATGTTCATTTCGTTGACCGGTTTAGGTTGCGTCTTTCCCTCCTGAGGCGGGGCCATCGGCCGTGGCGCGGGCATCCCGCCCGCGTCCCAAACTCATCCTGCTTGCGACATTTCATGGCTTTCAAGGACTCTAGTGGAGCACCTGGCTCATTTTGAAAATCGGCAGCAAGAGCGCGATGACCATGAATCCCACCAACGCCCCAACCACCAGGATCAGGGCCGGGGCCAGCAGCGAGACGAGCAATTTGGTTCGCGCCCGCATGTGGCGCTCCTCGATCTCGGCCACGCGGAGCAGCATGTCATCCAATTTGCCGCTTTCTTCGCCGACGTCGATCATCTGGATGGCGGTTTTGGGGAAAATGCCCAGCCGGCGCAAGGGCTTGGCCAGGGAGTCGCCGCCGCGAGCCTCTTCCGCCACCTGGGCGATCTGGAGGGCCAGGACGCGATTGCCGATCGTGTTCTCGACGATCTTCAAGGCGGGCAGGAGCGAGACGCCGCTTTTGACCAACGTCCCCAGCGTGCGGGCGAAGCGACTCAAAGCGGCGGTGCGAAAAACGGGTCCGACGAGCGGCAGGCGGAGTTTGAGTCGGTCCCACGCCTCGGCGCCCCGAGGCGTCCGCAAATACGAGAACAGAGTTCCCGCCACGACGGCGGCGCCGGCGAGGATGAAAAACCAATAGTCATGGATCGCGCCGCTGACGCGCAGGAGAATCAGGGTGGGCAAGGGGAGGATGCTGAGCATGTCCTGGAGCATGCCGAACAACCGCGGGAGCACAACGGTGAGGAGAATGGTGACCGTGAAGATCCCGAAGCCCATGACGAAGGCCGGGTAGGAGACGGCGGCGATGACTTCGCTTCGGACTTCATCTTCCTGCTCAAGCATGGCGGCGAGATCGGCCATTACCTTCTGCAAGGCGCCCGCCTCTTCGCCCACCCGCGCCATGCTGACGTAGAGTTTGGAAAAGACGGCCGGATGTTCGTCCAAAGCCGCGGAAAAGGCGGCGCCTTTTTGGACGGATTCGGCCAGTTTTTGCACCATCTGGCGGAGGACCGGGTTCTCCTCCTCCTCGCCCAGGCCGGCCAAGGCTTGGGGGATGGGGATGGACGCCCCCAGGAGGGCGCTCATCTCGCGGGTGAAAGCGGTGATCTCCTTGCGACTGATGCCGGTTCGAAAGCGCCACGGGGCGCCGGCGGCCGGGGCGTCCGCAGGCCCGGGTACGGCGGCGGCGGCGTGGGCGGGCTTGCCATTCGACGAAGCATCCGCCGCCAGGCGAGACGGAAAGAGTCCGCGCTGCCCCAGGAGGCGAAGGGCTTCCTTGCGGTCCTCGGCCTCGATGACGCCCTGGACCGCGCTGCCGCCGGCCTCCAGGGCCTGGTAACGGAAGAGGGTCATTCGATCTGGTCTCCGGAGGACACCCGGATGATCTCCTCGACCGAGGTCACGCCTGCGGCGGCCTTGGCCAAAGCGTCTTGATGCATCGTGACCATGGCTTTTTGCGCGTTGGCCTTGAGTTCGGCGTTGGACACCTTATGGAGCACCAATTCCTTGAGTTCCTGGCTCACCTCGAGCAATTCAAAAATGCCGATGCGCCCCCGGTAGCCGGTGCCGCGGCATTCGTCGCATCCGGCGCCGGCGAAGAAGAGGCCGCCGACCGGGCGGCCGCTGAGGGTTTCGAGGCGTTCGCGGAGCGCGGGCGCCACGGCGCGTTCCACCTTGCATTGCGGGCAGATCCGGCGGAGCAGACGCTGGGCCAGCACGCCTTCGAGGGAGGAGGAGATGAGGAAGGCTTCCACCCCCATATCAAGCAGGCGCGTGACGGCGCCGACGGAGTCGTTGGTGTGCAGAGTGCTGAAGACCTGGTGCCCGGTCAGGGCGGCGCGGATCGCGATTTCGGCGGTTTCCGAGTCGCGAATTTCCCCCACCATGATCACGTCGGGATCCTGCCGGAGGATGGAGCGCAAGCCGTTGGCGAAGGTGAAATTGCGGCTGGGTCGCACCGGGATCTGAGCCACCCCGGCCAGTTCATATTCGACCGGGTCTTCGATAGTGAGGATCTTCTTTTCCGGGGTGTAGATGCTCTTGAGGACGGAATAAAGGGTGGTGGTCTTGCCGCTGCCGGTGGGCCCGGTGGCTAGAAAGAGGCCGTGGGGTTTTCTAACCAGCGCCTGCATCCGGGCGGCGCGGCCGTCATCCAGACCCAACTCCTGGATGCTGAGCATCTTAGAATTTTTCTCAAGCAGTCGAAGGACCATGCCTTCGCCGTAAATGGTCGGCAGGGTGCCGACGCGGATGTCCACGCGGATACCCCGGTGGTTGATCTGGATATGGCCGTCCTGAGGCATGTAGCGCTCGGCAATGTTCATGTCGGCCATGATCTTGATGCGGGAAATGAGCGCCGCGTGGAGTTGTCTCGGCGGGGGCGGTTTCTCCTGCAACAGGCCGTCGACCCGGTAGCGCAACTGGATGGCGTCTTCAAAAGGCACCAGGTGGATGTCGCTGGCGCGTTCGCGGATGGCTTCGGAAATGATGAGATTGACCAGGTTGATGACCGTGGGCTCGTTGGCCATCACCTCGATATCGTGGAGGTTCTTTCCCTCGATCGCGCCGCCGCCCTCGGGATTGAGATTCTCGATCATCTTCTCGACGGTGAGTTGATAACACTCAGCCATCTTCTCGAGAATTTCCGCGGCCGCCGCCTCCGACTCGCGCACCTCAAGGCCCGTCAGGAGCCGGATGTCATCGATCACCCGGCGGTTGCCGGGATCGGCGGTGGCGAGGTGAAGGACGCCATCGCGGATTTCCAGGGGCAGGATGCGGTTGCGCTTGACGAATTCCACCGGCAAGGCGCGCGTCGCCTCCGCAGCGACGACCACCGGCGCGAGGTTGATAAGACAGCGCGGCGCGCCGTTCCGCAAGGTCGTGCTTCCAGCCGCCTGCGTTTCCGGGCCGCTCTTGCCGTCAGATACCGACTCGTCCATAGCTCGATGCGTTATTCCGTGGGAACTCCGTCTTACGCGTTTCGCGATCTCCCCGGGTTTCGAGGAAATCGTGGTCGCAATAGGGGGTTTGACACCTCAATCCAAGAAAAGTTCCAGAAAATGTTCACTCGAGGCCGCCAGGTTAATTGGCGGGGCGCGCGGGACGGCGGCGGCGGAAGTTGCTCATCTCCCGCCCGTTCTGAGAGCCTCGCGCTTTTCCGGCTGGTCTTTGCTGGCGGGGGAATGGTAGTTGTTGGCCAGTGCGCGACCCACATGTCGATTCTTGGAGGCCCTGCTGGCGATCCATTAGCTTCGCGTTTGGCAGGGCGGGCAAAGGCGAGGGGACCAGCAAACCTCGGGCTGGGGCGATGCGCCGGGCGCCCATGGCGCGGGGGATAACGGGGCTCGCGGGGCTGACGGCAGGGGTCGTCTGTTCCCTTCTGGCCGCCGCGGCCGGGGAGATGAGGATCGTCTGGCAAATCGGCGGGTCGGCCCAGGGCGGCAGCAAGTTCGCGACCGCGGAAGACTACCGGGATTTTCAGGGGCGATTCGACCGCCGTCCGGTGGTATTTGAGATCGGCCGCAGTCAGGCCGCGCGCGACTGGCCGATGATTCAGCCCGGACCCGAGGATGATTGGGCTGGCAACCGCATCCACCCCTTCACGGTGCGTTTCGCGCTAGCCGACCGGCCGCAAGGTGGTTGCGTTCTGCGCGTCGAGTTCGCCGACGTCCACGCGGGGACGCGTCCAACGTTTCTGGCGACCGTGGGCGGCCGAACGGCGCAATTCCGGCTCCAGCCCGGAGGGAATGTAACCCCAATTAGCCATGGGGCGGCGAGCAAACCGCAACGGATTGACCTGGCCTTTCCGGCGGCTCTCCTGCGCGCGGGCGCTAATGACATTGTTCTCTCCACCGACGGAGGGTCGTGGGTCATTTACGATGCGGTAACGCTTTGGAACGAGCCCCAGGCGAATCCGGAGGCGGCCGATCTCCAAGGCATCGCGGCCGAACCCACGCCGTTTTTTATCCGCCAGCAGGGCGTGGTGCGACGGGCGTTGAATGTCAAGGTGACGTGCGCCTCGATGTTGCCGGAAGTGGATCTTCGGGTTCAGGCGGGCGGGGAGACGATCGCGGCGCCGATCCAGCATCCGCTGTGGTTTTGCGGCCTCAGCCAGCCCGCCGCGGTCGGACCTGCGGACCGCCGACCGGAGACGCGCCGGCCCCAGGTCTTTCGGCTGAGCCAGGAGGTCGGCATGGCCGACCTGGAGCTCGGCGCGCCCGACCGGCCGGAACCCGTCGATGCCGTCATTACCGCGCGCGCCGGCGGCCAGACCCTGAGCGCGACCATCAAAGTGCCGCCGGAGACCAAATGGAAGATGTTCGTCGGTCCCAGCGCGCATACGGATATCGGGTACACCGACTTGCAAGCAAAGTGCGTGGAGCGCCATAACGAGAACACGGACCTGGCGCTGGAACTGATGGAGCAGTTTCCGGATTTCAAGTGGAACCTGGAGGTGGCATGGCAGGCCGAGAATTTCCTCGCGGCGCGTTCGGGTGAGAAGCTGGAACGCTTCGCGCATTATGCCAAGGAGGGCCGATTGGGCATCCAGGCGCTCTATGGCAACATCCTGTTCGGTCTCTGCTCGCACGAAGCGGCATGCCGTTTGACCTCGTTCGCTCACGGCCTCAACGCCCGCTACGGGCTGTCCGGGCAAAGCGCGATGATGAGCGACGTGCCGACCCAGGAGGCGTCCCTGCCGATGGTGCTGGCGGGCGCGGGCATCCGCTATTTCAGCAGCGGCATCAACAACGAACGCGCCTATCCCTTCACCCGGCTGCAGGCGGCGGGTCCGTGTTGGTGGGAAGGCCCCGATGGCAGCCGCGTCCTCGCGTTCTTCGCCGAGCGCTATGGCCAGGCGGAGGATTGGGGGCTGACGCGAAACATCCACGCCGCGCGCGCCGCTTTCCTGGGTCGGCTAAGGGCCTACGACTGCCGCGACCATTATCCCTTTGACGCGATTTGGCTTCATGGCGCTTATGGCGACAATGGACGGCTGACCCGCAGCCTGGCCCAGACGGCCAAGGAATGGAACCAGCATTACGAGTTTCCCAAAGTGATGCTCTCGCTTAACCGCGAGTTCTTTGAATATATCGAGCGGCGTTTTGGCGACCAGTTGCCGGTGGTCCGCGGCGGCGGCGGCTCCTATTGGGAGGATGGGGCCGGCTCCTCGGCGCGCGAGACCGCGCTATGCCGCAAGGCCCAGGAATCCCTGGCCCAGGCCGAGACGCTGCTGGCCTTGACGCGGCCCTTTCAAGCTCCCGCCGCCGCTTACCCGGCTTCGGCCCTGGGCGCCGCGTGGCGCAACTGCTTGCTTTACGACGAGCACATTTGGGGGGCCTTTAGTTCGATGTCCCATCCCGACAGCGAGTCCTCCAAGAGTCAATGGACGGTCAAGGCCCGGTACGCGCAGGAGGCGGCGGCCCAGGCGAAGTCGTTGCTCGGCCAGGGCGCCGCTCAACTGGCATCCCTGGTCGCGGCGGACGACTCCTCGCTGGTGGTGATCAACTCCTCGAGTTGGCCGCGAACGGAGGTGGTCCAAGCGCGGCTTCCCGAAGGCGCTCGCGTGGTCGAACCCGATGCGCCGGCCTGCGAGGCGCCGGAGGGTGCGCTGCTGCTGGTCAAGGATGTGCCGGCTTGCGGTTACCGCGTTCTCAAGCTGAGCCGCGGGGGGGGAGCGGCCGCCCCGCGGGCGCAACCGCTCGAAGGCGCCAGCCTCGAAAGCCGCTATTACCGCCTGACGTTCGACCCCGCCAGCGGCGCGATCACCAGCCTGATGGATAAGGAGCTGCGGCGAGAGTTAGTGGACGTCCGCGCGCCCTATCCCCTGAACCAATACCTCTATGTGGCGGGAGGGGCGCGCAGCCGCATCGTGGCCGATGAGGCGGGCCCTGAACCGGACCTGAGGGTTTCCACCCCGGGAAAAGCCCGCTTGCGCCGGCTCCGCCTCGGGGACCTGGGCGAGCGCATGATCGTTGAGACCTCCGCGCTCATGACCCCCCGCCTGGTGTCCGAGGTCACCGTGTGGAACCACCTCCGGCGGGTCGACATCGTCAACCGGGTTTCCAAGACGGCCACCCGCGACAAGGAGGCCGTCTATTTTTCGTTCCCCTTTGCCGCGACCAACCCCGCGATTCGCTATGAATGCGCCGACGCCATTGTCAATCCCAGCACCGACCTGCTGCCCGGCGCCTGCCGGGAGTGGTTTGCCGTCCAGGATTTCGTCGAGATCGAAACGGGCGACGCCGCGATTGCCTGGACCACGCCCGACGCCCCCTTGGTTTGTTTCCAGGATATCAATCGCGGGCGGTGGCCGCGCCAGCTCGCCTTGAGCAACGGCCGCCTTTACGCCTACGTCATGAACAATTACTGGTACACCAATTACAAACCCGAGCAAGGCGGCGAGCACGTGTTTCGCTTCTCCCTCACCAGTCGCGCCAAGGGGGATACGATCGCCTCCGCGCGATTTGGAAGCGCGGCCTCCCATCCGCTGATGGCGCTGCCGGGCGAGGGAAAGGCGGGCGCTCCGTTGCCGGCGGGTTCGGCGAGCCTGGTGGAAGTCCTGGAGCCCAACGTCCTGCTCCTGGTCGCTAAACAGGCCGAGGCGGGGCAAGGGCTGATTCTCCGATTGTGGGAAGCGAGTGGGCGGCAGACCACCGCACACATCCGTCTCCGGCAGCCAGCTCGGGAGGCGTTGGCTTGCAATTTGGTTGAGGACCCCCAGGCTCGGCTCGAATTGGCCGGCAACGTCATTTCCGTGCCTTTGCGCGGCGCCGGCCTCGCCACGGTAATGGTCCGGTAGGTTCCTTCCTGGAAGAACTGGCGGCGAGCATTCGCCAAGGAGTTCACTACGCGTGGTTGAGGGTCATTTCGGCGTCCCTCGGCCGGCTGCAGGGGATCGCGGCGCCGTCCTTCCGCTCGGCTTTACTTTTTGCCTCCATTGCTCCAGGCTGTGGGAGGATTGAATACAGCGTCTCAAGTCTCAACCGATCGAGTTCCGGAGGAGTGGTCGCCGGTTTCCTGGCAGTCCAGGCCCATCGCCCAGCAACCGGTTTACCCGGATCCGCAGGCGGTCCAGGAGGTTCTGGGCCAGCTCGCCAAATTGCCGCCTCTGGTCACCAGTTGGGAAATCGAAAACCTCAAGCAACAACTGGCTGCGGCGGTGCGCGGCGAGCGGTTCCTGCTCCAAGGGGGCGACTGCTCGGAGAGTTTCGAAGACTGCGAATCCTCCGCCATCGCCAGCAAGCTGAAGATCCTCTTGCAGATGAGCCTGGTCCTGGTGCAGGGCGGCAAGAAGCGAGTCATTCGCATCGGGCGCTTTGCCGGTCAGTATGCCAAGCCGCGGTCGACGGACACCGAGACCCGAGGCGGCCAAACGCTGCCCACGTACCGGGGAGACATGATCAATCGCGCCGGGTTTAGCGCCGCGGAACGAACGCCCAACCCGGATTTCCTGCTGCGCGCCTACGAACGCTCGGGACTGACCATCAACTTCATCCGCGCTTTGATCGAGGGCGGATTTGCCGACCTCCACCATCCGGAATACTGGGGCCTGGCCTTCGTGGCCAACTCGCCGCACGGCGCTGAATACACCCGCATGGTCCAGTCGATTGGCGAGTCGTTGCGGTTCATGGAGACCCTGACGGGGTGCGTGCTGGCGGACATCAACCGGGTGGATTTTTTCACCAGCCACGAGGGGCTGCACCTGCTCTATGAGCAGGCCCAGACGCGCCGGGTGCCCCGCCGCGCCGGTTGGTACAATCTCTCGACCCATTTTCCCTGGATCGGCGAGCGTACCCGCTCCCTGGACGGCGCCCATGTCGAGTATTTCCGGGGCATCACCAACCCCATCGGCGTTAAGATCGGCCCGAAGGTCGGGGTGGACGAGGCGCTCGCCTTGGCGGACGCGCTCAATCCGCTCAATGAACCGGGCCGGCTCACGTTTATTCACCGTTTTGGCGCCGAGCATGTCGCGCGATGCCTGCCGCCGTTGGCCGAGGCCATGCGGCGACGGAATCGCCAAATCCTCTGGTGTTGCGATCCCATGCACGGCAACACCGAAACCACCGCCGACGGCATTAAGACCCGGCGGTTTGAGAATATTCGCCGCGAATTGGAGACCTCGTGCCAGGTCCTCAAAGCGTGCGGTGCGCATCTGGGGGGGGCGCATTTCGAGCTGACCGGGGATAATGTCACCGAGTGCATCGGCGGCGCCAGCGGGGTCACCGAGGCCGATCTGAAACGGGACTACCGCACCCAACTGGATCCCCGGCTCAACTACGAGCAAGCCATGGAATTGGCCCTCCTGCTGGCGCGCTTGATGTCTTCCGACGCCTAGCCAAAGAAAAACGCCCGCAATCCTGGGGGGACTGCGGGCGTCCAACAACAACAATCAACAACAGCGGTCTCTAGTCTTTCACGAGCTCGATCTTCGCGTTGGCCAACTTGGTCTCGCATTCGACCCTCAGTTGAACCGAACATTACTTATAAGACCGAGTGCTGCTGGTTTCGTTCAAAGTCGGCGAGAAAACTTATCCATTTATTTGCCGCGACGGGGCGGCGTCAAACTCGCGAATGCCGCTCGTTTTCCCCGGGGCTGGGCCGGGCGGTCCCTGGCTCGCCGCGCATCCGACGAGGCCCAAAGCCGCGCGCGGAGCGACGCGCCGAAAAGTCCTGGGAGTTTGCCGCGACGCCGGCGGTCGCGGCCGCGCCCGATTTCGCTCTGTTCATGATTGAGAAATGAGGTAAGCTCAGTGGTCAAACTGACGAGAAAACGGCCCTGGAGCTGGTCAGAGGATCTATGAGATTGTTGCGAATTGCTATGAAACGGGAGACAGCGGCGCCGATGCTCGCCTTGAGCTTCGCGTCGGGGGTGTGTCTGGCGTTGGTGCTGGCGCGGATCGCCTGGACGGCCAACTACCACTACGGCTTTCTACTGTGGAACCTGTTCCTGGCCTGGATCCCCCTGGCCTTCGCATTGCTGGCGCAAGAGAAGTTCCAAGCGGGCGCGGAAAGAGATTGGCGCTTCGGCGCGCTGGCGGCGGGGTGGCTGCTCTTCTTTCCCAATGCGCCTTACATCTTCACCGATTTATCCCACCTGACCACGCATTTTATGGCCCATTTCTGGGTGGACCTGGCGTTGATCCTGTGCTGCGCGCTGACCGGGTTTGTACTGGGGTTCGTCTCGCTCTTCGTGATGCAGGGACTGGTCAAGCGGCGGTATGGGCGGACGGCCAGTTGGCTGTTCATCGTGTTGGTGGCGGGCTTGAGCAGCTTTGGGGTGTGCGTGGGCCGTTTCATGCGGCTGAACAGTTGGGATATCCTCTTTAAACCGCTGCAACTTTACCATGGGATTGGGGGTTGGGTAACCAATCCGATGGGGCAGAGGGTGTCCTTTGGCTTCGGCGCGTTGTTCGCGGCGTTCGTGTTCATCGCCTACCTGATGCTTTATGCCTTGACGCAACTCCAGCATGTCCAGCCCGCCGTCGTCCCCGTCGGGCCCAAGACTCTCGACCCGGCTCTCGACTCCCTTCCGGGCTGATAAGCGTGTTGCTTCCCACGCGGGTTTTTGGCTTCTTCAGGGTGTGAAACTCAATTTCAAGCGGTTGGACCTGCAACTCGCCCACGCCTGGGCGATCGCCCGGGGTTCCGGCGCCACGATCGCCAAGGTCGTGGTGGTGGAATTGGTCGGGGCTGACGGCACGGTCGGCCGGGGGGAGGCGGCCCCCATCTCGCGCTATAAAGAGTCGACCGATTCGGTCGAGGCTTTCCTGAGGCAAGTCGATGCCCGAGGGCTGTCGTTCAACGACGTGGAAGGGAGCATGAAGTACGTGGAAACGGTGGCGCCGCATCATGCTTCGGCCAAGTGCGCCCTGAACCTCGCCCTGCTGGATGGGGCCGCCAAGCGGGCGCAGAAACCCGTCTATGACTTCCTCGGCCTCGGCTTCAGCGAGGCGCGGCATATGACCAGCTTCACGATCGGCATCGACAAACCCGAAGTAATCCGCCAAAAGGTCGTCGAAGCGGAGGCCTACCCGTTGCTCAAGGTCAAGGTGGGAGTCGCGGACGACAAAGCAAACCTGCGGGCCGTGCGAGAGGTCGCGCCGACCAAGACCCTGCGCATGGATGCCAACGAAGGCTGGAAAACCAAAGAACAGGCGTTGGAGATGATCCAGTGGTTGGCGGCCGACGGCCGCGTGGAGTACGTCGAGCAGCCCATGCCCGCGCTGACGCCGGTCAAAGACTGGGTTTGGCTCAAGGAACGGACGCCGCTTCCGATCTTCGCCGATGAATCCTACCACGGGGCCGCGGACGCGGCGCAAGCCGCCGAGTGTTTCCACGGCGTCAACGTCAAGCTCGTCAAGACCGGCGGCATCAGCGGCGGCCTTGAGGCGCTGAAGGCCGCGCGCCAGGCGGGACTCAAGACCATGATCGGGTGTATGATCGAGACCAGCATCCTCATCAGCGCCGCCGCCCAACTCGCCGCATGGTGCGACTACTTCGACCTGGACGGCAGCGCGCTCATCACCAATGACCCTTACTCCGGGGTGACGATAGCGGGGGGTGTGGTGTCCTTCGCCCAGGCCGCCGAGCCTTACGGCCTGCGCGTCCGCCCGCGCGCCCAGATCTAACCGCCGGCGAGTCCGAAGGATCCTGGCCTCACGCCCCGGTCAATCGGTTCACCAGGAAATCGCGGTAGCCGTCCAAATCCTTCCACTCGGTGGCCACGGACATGGGCTTGGCATGCTCCTCAATGACCGTGAACCCGTCGTCCGTCACGCGGATCCCCAGGCGCTCCATCTTGCAGAGTTTCTGGGTTACGGCCAGGTAGACCGCCACGGTATCGAAAAGGACGCTGGAGTGGCGCTCCGCATCCTGGTTCAGCTTGTCGTTGGCCCGGCTCCAGAGGCGGTAGTTTTGGATAATCGCCGAGGGGATGGCGTGGGCGCATTCCAACACCCGGCGATACCGTTCCCCCTCCAAGGCGACCAATCCGCAAGTATCCAGCGGAGTAATGGTGATGTCCCAGGCCGCGGCGAGGGCCTTTTGGGCCGCCTTGACGTCAGCCTTCACGTTCCATTCCGGCGCCGGGGTTTTGGCGCCCCCGTAACCGATGCGGACGCTTCCGTCCATGCCGACAAAGCGCGCGCGCTGGGCAATCCGCGGCTCTCGCGCCAAGGCGGCAGCCACGTTGGGCGTGGGCCCGATCGAAATCACCGTCACCGGCGAGGGGGACTGCATGATGGCATCGATGAAAGCCTGGAGCCCGTCCGCCCGCGCTTTCCCGGGATAAGACCCCAGGTCGTAGTCCTTGACCCAGTCTGCTTGTCCCCCCACGCCGCGCGGCTCGACGTCCGGCCCCACCGCCACGGGAACATGACCATGACCGGTCGTTTGGAGAAACTTGGCGAGCAGTTTGGCGCGGTACTGGGCCTTGCCGTACTCTGTCATGACGAGCTTCAAGTCCAGTTCCGGCGAGCGGAGCAACAGGCCTAAGGCCCACGTGTCGTCTATGTCATCGCCGATGTCCGTGGCCAGGATGACCGGGGTGGCTTTGGGCGGGGGTTCTCCAGCGACCGCGCGGACCAGCCCCGACGGCAGCGCGAGGGCGGCGCCTCCCGCCAGGGCGGTGGTTTCAAGAAATCTGCGGCGGTTGAGAGACTTAGGTTTCCTCATAACTTAGATCGGTTCGTTGCGGCAAATTATCTGAGCTCGGGGGTCGGCTGTCAAAGGTTTTGCCAATACGCCCCCGTCCTGAAACCCGGCCAATCCGCGCCGGCGGGGTATAGGTTGGGAAAATAGGCGTCCGGCGCGTCGGCCGGAAAACCCAGCCGCAAAGCGCCTTTTGGCGAATCGGCGGCGAACAATCCCCGGGTGAGGAGCGCCCCGATTAGCTGTTGCGCGGTGCGTGGCGAGGCCCCGATTAAGCGGGAGTTCGCCGAGAGTTCGCCGCTGAGCCGTTGACTTCGTTCCCAGCTCCGCCCCATCATGGCGCTATGATTCAGTATCGGAACCACCGGTTCATCGTCGGCATGGCCCGACCTCGCCGGGACTCGGGCGATTGCTGAGCCGCAGCTCTCATGAAAACCATCCTCGCGCGCGCGCTCTGTATGGCCTGCGCGTTTGCCGCTTCCCTCCCCTCAACCCTCGCGGGCGATCCCACCTGGATCCGGACGGCGCGCGTGTTTCTGGTGGACGCTTACCAGCCGCCGTTTGCGCCCAAACTCGAGTACGACGCCCAAGCCCTGGCCCGGACGATGTCCGAGATGCGCGCCAACACGGTTCGCATCGCCACGATGGGCAAGTACGCAACGATCCAGGGAGTTCGGTTTTCCACTCATCCCGACCTGGGCAAGCGGGATCTGCTGGCTGAGACCATTGCCGCCGCAAAGCCCCGCGGCATTCGCGTGATCCCCTACATATCGACCGGCCACAAGCTGGCGTGGTCCATGGTCACGCGCGACTATCCGGAGTACGCCCAGCGGACCCGGCCCGGCGGCGGGCCGAGCCGCGACCACATGTATGTTGGCGAAGACCACGGCACCGTCTGCTGGAGCACGCCTTACCGGAAGGCCTATCTCGACCTGGTCGAACACGTGGTCCGCGACTACGATATCGACGGCATCTATTTCGACACCTGGCGCGCCTTCTATTTTTGGCCGGGGATGCAGGTCTGCTATTGCGATGGCTGCCGGGAAGGGTTCCGCAAGGCGTCCCAGAAGGAAATCCCTTGGCGCGAGAATGCCTCCGCATACACCGCTCAAGAGCGCGAAACCCTCGCGGCTTACCATGACTGGTACAAAGAACAACTGGTTGACGTCCTGCGGGAAGCGCGGCGCATTGTCAAATCGCACAAGGATATCCCCTTGATTTATAACCTCAACGATCCGCGCCATCTGGTCGAAGAAGATCCGCGCGTTGTCCAGGCGATGGACGCGTTTCTGTACGAACGCGGCCATTCGCTTTTGGAGCGCGCCGAAGGCGTTAGCCTGGCCCGCGCCGCGGGTTTGGGGGTTTGGCCCTACGTGGGCGTTTACAACAACTGGCCCCGCGTCATCCCTAACGGACTGGATTATCAGCAGGAGATCTTTGCCACGGCCGCTTTCGGGGGCGCGCCCATTGTGGCCCAGTCTTACGGCTACGTCGCCGATCCGGCGAATCGCCATTGGGTTAGCTTCCCCTTCTCGGTCCTCCAGCAGCACGAGCGGGAATTGGCGGGCTTCGAGAATGTCCCCTACGTCGCGGTGCTCTATGCCGACCAGAATCCCGAGGGCCACGCGCAGACCGGCTGGTTTTGGAAGGCCGATGTCCGTTCCGCCACGCTCGGGGCCTTCGCCGCCTGCCTCTACGGCCACGTTCAGGTTTCCTCGATCCCCGAGCTGGTTCTGGATCAGCCCGAAAGGCTCGCCCGGTATCGCGTCCTCTACCTGGCGGACGTTCCCTACCTGACGCCCCAGCGGGTCGCGAACCTTCGCCGCTTTGTCGAGAATGGCGGGGGACTGGTGGCCAGCTACGCGACTTCGCTCTATGGCCCGGCGGGAAAACGTCTGGACCGCTTCGCCCTCGAAGACTTGCTGCGGGTCCGCCCCGCGCGGCTTGAGGGAGCGCTGGCCGAGACCCTCGACCGCTACCGCTGCATGACGGGAGGCCCCAACGACCTCTATCTCCTGCCCCACGCCGGTCCCGGCGAGCCGCCCTCCGAACCGCAACCTCGGCCGGTTCCCCTCTGGTACTTCGAGCCCATCGAAGCCATGGAAGGCGGGACCACCACCATGGATGTTGTCACTGGCGACGGCCTCAAGCCGCTGCTGCCCGGGGTGGTCGAGGCGAAGCGCGGTAAAGGCCGCACCGTTTACCTGGCCAGCTCTCTGGAGAGTCTTTACAGCGCCACCAGGCAATCGCTCTTGGGCCGCCTCCTTCGCGACCTGGTCGAAGCGGCGGCCGCCACGCCGCCCCCTTACACCCTCGACGGACCTCCCTCCCTGGTCGCCAACCTCACTCAAAATGGAAATCGCCGCGTGTTGCACCTGCTGAACTGGACGGGAGATGCGGAAAACGAGACGAACTATCTCCCCCCCGTCGAGAACGCCACCGCGCGCGTAAGCATCCCCGAAGGCGCGAAGGCGCGCCGGGTTTCGACTTTCCTGGATACTCCCTTTCAGAGCAAACCGTTCGGCCGGGAATTGGAAATCCGCCTTTCTCGCGTGGAGGCGTACCAGGCGATTATCATTGAATTCGAGTGAAGCGGAACCATTGAAGCGAAGCGGCGAGCAACCAATCCTACACCCTCCGCTTGTTTGATAAACGCCTCGGTTTCGGCCAAGAGGCATTCAAGCCCTCGCGCGACAAACTCCGGGCCTGGGTCAAGCGCGAGCGGATCCCCAACGCGGCGAAGGACGGCCGGCCGCGGGTCCAGTTTTTCGAGGATTATGCGATGACCGCCAAGCGCAACTCCCGGAGGCCTATGACTCGAGCGCGCTACCTCTGCGAGCGGAAGGCAGCCCTCGACCCCGATCGGCGGCAAGACCCTCGGATCCTGATCGACTTCGCGAACCGCAACGTTACCAGACTCAGGATTCCTGATCCCGCCGCACAGAAACTCGCAGACCTGGAAAGCCGGTGGACCTCTGCGGGCGGACGATCCTGCTCCCTCTCCCTCGGGAGAGGGCTGGGGTGAGGGGAATCGCGGTGTC